>ERZ827516.2213-NODE-2213-length-14846-cov-3.435197_pt1 | contig 14846 bp, 9 predicted proteins | sample MGYA00519703_ERZ827516 | MGnify/ENA primary metagenome ERZ827516 (study PRJEB31778, sample SAMEA3449337) | human gut metagenome | biome: human gut; feature: human-associated habitat; material: faeces | place: United Kingdom | collected 2010/2012 ...
TGGTACTACGTACCAGCACAGATAACGGTGCTTCATGGAGCACTCCTAAACTGATAGCTCCCGAACATACCAAACGTCATCAGGTAATAGCTGGTACGATTCGCACACGTGAGGGATGGCTGGTTCAAGCCTGTGATGCGGGTCCCGGCAGTCATGACGGGGCAGCTGTTCAAATCAGTAAAGATGGAGGAAAAACATGGTGCGATCCTTGGGATGGCGCTCCTTTGCCGGATTTCAAAGAAGGAGGAACGGGAAGTACAATCGCAGGTATCCATGCGGGAATTGTACAATTAGGGAACGGAAGTTTGATGGCTATGGGACGTGGTAATAGCATACGGAATAAAGAAGGAAAACTCCGAATGCCAATGAGCATATCAGATGATATGGGAAAGACCTGGAAATATGTAGCAAGCGAACTCCCTCCTATTGACGGAGGTCAGCGTCTTGTTTTAATGAGACTGAATGAAGGCCCTTTATTATTGGTGTCTTTTACAGACCATCCGCAACGTACGCCTTTGGAAGAACGTGGTCTGGAATTTAAAGATAAAAATGGAAATGTGAAGAAAGGATATGGCATGTATGCGGCTCTTTCCTACGATGAGGGAAAAACATGGCCGGTAAGAAAACTACTGACGGACGGTGAATATCGCTTTTTAAACGGTGGAGCATGGACGGGATATTTCGAAATGGATGAAAATCATGCTGAACCACGTGGCTATCTTGCAGGAACACAAACTCCTGATAATGTGGTTCATATCCTTAGTAGCCGATTGCATTACCGCTTCAATTTGGCCTGGCTCGAAAAATAAAATAAAAAAAGTTTGTTTTTGCTGTCCTTTTCCAATTACTTCAGTTGTATTATAAGTGTAATTACAATTAAAAGATAAGATTTTGAAAGAAAATATGGAAAATATGAGTCCGGAATCATTGCTCCGTAAAGCACAAGCATTGGGAGATGATATTAAAGAAATGGAATCCATTGATGTATTGGGTGCCTATTATCAAGCACAAGCCAAACTAAAAACTAATAGAAGAAAGAACATGTATAATCAACTGATGCGTTATGCGGCATTTCTGACTATACCTTTATTTCTCTCTTCTCTGGTTTTGGGATATTTATATTTTAGTGGAACAGAAACCGACGAAAAATATGCAGAGGTGGTAACCGCTACCGGTTCTGTCATACGTTATGAACTTCCGGATCATTCTGTAGTATGGTTGAATGCAGGTAGTACATTGCGTTATCCTACCACTTTCAAGAAAGACAACCGGTTGGTAGAGTTGAAGGGTGAAGCATATTTCGAAGTGCAGGCAGACAAAGATCGTCCTTTCTATGTAAATACTCCGAATGGCTTGAGCGTATATGTTTATGGTACCAAATTTAATGTAGCTGCTTATGAGGATGATAATTATATAGAAACAGTATTGGAAAAGGGTAAGGTAAATGTGATAACCCCCGATCAGGAAACAATTGTATTGGCTCCTGGAGAACAGTTGCTTTACGACAAACAGAGTCAAAAGTCGAAAAAAAATAAAGTGGATGTCTATGGAAAGATAGCTTGGAAAGATGGAAAACTAATTTTCAGAAATGCTTCATTGGAAGAAATCCTGAAGCGTCTGGAACGACATTTTAATGTAGAAATTCAGTTTAACAATAGGTCTGGAAAAGAATATAAGTACCGGGCTACTTTCCGGACTGAAACTCTGTCGCAGATATTGGATTATCTGGCCAGGTCTGCCGATTTAAAATGGAAAATTGAAGAACCGCAACAACAGGCAGATGATACATTATCAAAGACTAAAATTAGAGTAGATTTATATTAGAGTAGTAACCCTTAAAATAAAAGCCCATGGAATAACACAAGAGAATAAAAGAAAAAAGGAAGAAAGCTGCTACCAACAGCTGTCTTCCTCCGAATTTTCCAGATTCACGGTACAAGGTCTCGCAAACACTAGCCGGAATCAAACCATAGTTCATTTAGTAATAAACTTTAGTTAGCCACAAATGTATGAAAAAAAATCATTCATTTACAGCATTATGTCCTAAATATGCTTTAAATCTAAAACTTCCTTTAGTTATGAGGATTAGTCTAGCACTACTTTTCGCAGTAGTATTACAACTTTCTGCCGAAGATGGCTATGCCCAGCGAACGCGGGTTGCCATTTCAATGAACAATGTATCTGTAGAACAGGTACTGAATAAAATAGAGGAGACGTCCGACTATGTTTTCCTTTATAATGATAAAACAATTCAGAAGAACCGTATTGTTTCTGTGAGAAACAATTCAGGTAAGATACTGGATATTCTTGATGAGGTGTTTAAAGGAACCAACATTACTTATACAGTGGTTGATAAGCAGATTATCTTGTCTACCAATAAATTGAATGTAACAGAGCAAGATCCGACTATCCAGGTAAAAGGTACAGTGAAAGATACAAAAGGAGAACCTTTGATCGGAGTGAATGTGAAAGTAAAAGGAACAACTACCGGTGCTATTACAGACTTCGACGGAAACTTTCAGATTCAAGCTAAAAAGGGAGCGGTATTGGAGATCTCTTATATTGGATATGCTTCTCAAGAGGTGAAGGTTGCAGATAATAAATCGCTTTCCATTGTGATGACGGAAGATACCAAAGTCTTGAATGAGGTTGTTGTAACGGCTTTGGGCATTAAACGAGAAACTAAGTCTTTGACATACAATGTGCAGCAGATTGGCGGAGACGAAGTGGCAAAGGCGAAAGATATGAATGTGATGAGCAGTCTTGCCGGTAAGGTAGCGGGTGTGAATATCAATGCAAGTTCATCCGGTATTGGAGGTGGTGCCCGTGTGGTAATGCGTGGTACGAAGTCTATATCCGGTAATAACAACGCTCTATATGTAGTAGATGGAGTTCCTTTGGCTAATATATCAGGTGAACAACCTGACGATCAGTATACGGGTGCCGGACAATCCGGTGACGGATTGGCTAACTTCAACGCTGATGATATAGAATCAATTTCAGTACTTAGCGGATCGGCCGCCGCTGCACTATACGGTTCGGCTGCTGCCAATGGTGTGGTACTTATCACAACGAAGAAAGGGGCTGTAGATAAAACCAGATTGACTTACAGTAATAATTCAACCTTCTATTCACCATTCCGATTGCCGGAATTCCAGAATACGTATGGTTCGGAAACTGGAGAGTGGTATAGTTGGGCATCTAAATTGTCATCTCCTACCGATTATGAAGTTAAAGATTTTTTCCAGACAGGTTATAATGTAGCAAACACTGTAAGTCTGACTACAGGGACACAAAAAAATCAAACTTATGTATCCGTAGGTGCTGTGAATGCCCGGGGTATCATTCAGAATAATGACTTGGACAGATATAATTTCTCTGTTCGTAACACGACCTCTATGCTGAATGATAAACTGACGATGGATTTAAGTTTTATGTATTCTAATGTAAAGGAACAGAATATGTTGTCGCAAGGAGAGTATGCCAATCCATTGGTTCCCGTTTATTTATTTCCGCGCGGTGATGATTTCTCGAAATATCAGTATTATGAACGATATGATGTAGACCGTAACATAAAAACACAGTTCTGGCCATTGAAAGAAAATGGATTATCCATGCAGAATCCTTACTGGATTACGAACCGGAATATGTATACCAACAAGAAAGACCGTTTTCTGGCAAGCGGTTCACTAAAATATACGATAACAGATTGGTTGAATGTTTCCGGACGCGTGAAACTGGATAAGGAAACTATCAACTCGGAAAAGAAAATGTATGCTTCCACTTTGAATGTGATTGCTGAAAACTCGGATAAAGGAGCATACGTGCAATCGAACAAGAATACCAGTCAGATATATGCGGATGCCATGTTGAATATCAATAAATATTTTTATCACGACACATGGAATTTGACAGCATCTTTAGGTGCCAGTTTATTGGATTTGGATTATAAGGAGCTTAATTTTGGAGGAGGATTACTGACCATTCCTAATCTGTTTACTTCTAACAATGCGAACGTTTCCGGTAAATTAACCTATAAAAATACGAACTATCACGACCGTACCAATTCTTTATTCGGAACATTCTCATTAGGATATAAGGGCATGGTTTATGTAGACGGTTCGTTACGTAATGACTGGATATCTGCTTTGGCAGGAACAAACCATTCTTCCATATTATATCCTTCTATCGGTGCTTCAGCAATTCTGACTAATATGTTTACAATGAAATCTAACATTCTTTCTTATGCAAAGGTTCGCCTTTCATATAGTGAGGTGGGTAATGCACCGGAAAGATTCAGGGCTATCACTACTTACGCAGTGTTGGGAGGATTGAATACCACTTCTTATTTCCCGATAAAAGACCTTAAACCGGAGAGAACTCATTCATGGGAAGGAGGATTTAATTTAGGTCTGTTTGATAATAAACTGACACTGGACGTGACAGCTTATAAGACATATACAGAGAATCAGCTCTTCAGTCCGGAAATTTCTACAACAACCGGATATTCTAAACTATATGTAAATGCAGGTAAAGTAACGAATAAAGGTATTGAGTTAGCTCTTGGCTTTAAACAGAATATAGGGCCTGTAGATTGGAAAACCACTTTACTATGGTCGCTCAACAGAAACCGCATTGACCAATTACTCCCTGAATATACAAATGAAGAGTTGGGAGTGACAGTACATCTCGACGAAATGGATGTCTATTCGTTAGGCGGTGCCAAACAACGGCTAACAGTAGGGGGCTCTATGGGAGATGTATATGTGAATACAATGAGAACTGATGAGCATGGACATATCTGGATGAATTCAATGACAGGTGCATTGGAAACAGATAAGAATAATTATGTCTATGCCGGTAATACCAATCCGAAATATACTCTTAGCTGGAGAAATGAATTTAATTGGAAAGGAATCAGTCTCGGATTTATGTTGAATGCCCGTGTAGGTGGTATCGGAGTTTCTGCCACTCAAGCTGTAATGGACTATTATGGAGTGTCTAAGACATCCGCAGAAGCGCGGGATAATGGTGGCGTGAAAGTAAACGGTCAGATGATTGATGCCCAGACATGGTATCAGACTATCGGGGCTAATGGTACAGGTTATGTAGGTTCTATGTATGTATATAGTATGACGAATGTTCGTTTGGGAGAATTGACATTGGGATATGATATTCCGATCAATAAATGGTGTAAATGGATTTCTGGATTGAATGTGTCCTTTGTAGGACGTAATTTATGGATGCTATATTGTAAGGCTCCATTTGACCCGGAATCTACCGCAAGTACAGGTACTTATAACCAGGGTATGGACTATTTCATGCAACCGAGTTTGAGATCAATGGGATTTTCTGCAAAGATTTCTTTCTAATTGGATAACCTTTAAAAAAAATAATGATGAACATACGTAAGTTTTTTAAAGTAAGGAACTACTACTTACTCCTTGGAGTAATCATGATAAATGTAGGTTGTACGAAGAATTTTCTGGAGTACAATACCAATCCTAATGAAGCAACCGATGAGATGACGGATTGGGATAATGTGAGAACTGGTTCTCTTCTTTTACAGATGGAGCAGAACGTACTGGTGGTAGCACAACCGGGACTTAATATCGGTTCGGACAGATATCAGACTGTGGAAGTGATGGGTGGAGATGGTTATGTCGGCTATTTTGGTTTTCCTGCTCCCAGTATCAATTCTGCCGGTCGTTACAATTGGGATAAAAGAAGTTGGTATGGTGATATGTTCACTACCAATTACCTGACGACTATGAATGCCTGGCGTGAAATAAGAAAAGCGATTAACAATGACGAAGATCCCCGGTTTTCTATGGCACAAATTCTGAAAGTAGCGGCAATGCATCGTGTGACAGATACCTATGGCCCTATTCCTTATTTGAATTTTGGAGTTTCAAAAGAAGTGCCTTATGATTCGCAAAAGGATGTTTATTACAGATTCTTTGAAGAATTGGATGGAGCTATCAATAACTTGGATAGTTATGCTGCATCCGGAAGTAAAGTTTTGTCATCATGGGATTGTGTGTTCAACGGTGATGTTACATCTTGGATAAAGTTTGCCAATTCACTTCGTTTGCGTCTTGCATTGCATCTTGCCTATGTGGATGAAACAAAGGCAAAAAGTGAAGCCCAACTGGCTATTGGCAATAGTTATGGATTGATGAATGTGAAGTCTGATTTAGCAGAACTTCAGCATATTCCTCCGATAGCGACTTATGAAAGTCCTCTGTATATTCTGAAAGGATGGGATGATATTTGTATGGGAGCGACGCTGGATTCATACATGAATGGTTATCAGGATCCACGACTTTCTGCTTACTTCGAGGCAGGTACGGGTGGAAAATATCGGGGTATAAGAGCCGGAATGTCAAAGGACGTAAGTAAGGATAAATATATAACAGGAATCTTTGCCGAACCACAGGCAACTGCTATTTCCAATGTAGTGTGGATGCGTTCATCCGAATCATATTTCTTGTTGGCGGAATATGCTTTGCGTTGGGGAACGAATGCTGATGCTAAAAAGTATTATGAAGATGGAATAAGAATGTCTTTTGATGAACATGGTGCATCAGGAGCTGACGCGTATCTGACAAGAACTGCGGCGGGTGGATATGTGCCTGCCAATTATGAGGATCCCGTGACATCATCTCATTCCATGGATGCTTTGGGGACTGTTTCTATCGCTTGGGATGAATCGGGAGATTTTAAAACAAATCTGGAACAAATCATTACTCAAAAGTACATTGCTCTTTATCCGGTGGGACAAGAGGCATGGACAGAGTTCCGCCGTACCGGTTACCCGAAAGTATTTCCGGTTGTTGTGAACGAAAGTTCCGGAGGTTCTGTAGACACAAATATACAAATCCGCAGATTACCTTATCCGGAATCGGAATATAATACGAATAGAACAGAGTTGGATAAAGGCATCACACTTTTAGGTGGCGTAGATAACCCGGGTGTCAGATTGTGGTGGGATGTGCCTAATAAATAATTGGTTACTTAAATAATGCAGAATATGAAAAGAAATTATGTATATTTTTTGTTCACCTATCTCTTGACATTTGTTGTGAGTGGTTGTGATACGGATATTGAACCGGAAGTTATACAGGCGGCTAATACTTATAATGAAGAATATTATCAGAACCTGCGTGAATATAAGAAAACAGATCATGCTATTTGTTTCGGCTGGTATGCCGGTTATACTTCAGAAGCATCTCCTTCGCAGGGACTTCATTTCACTGGTTTACCGGATAGTCTGGACATCGTCAGTCTGTGGTCAGGTATTCCTTCCAACAATCCGGCTTATGTAGAAACTAGTTATTATAACGAGCGTTATTTGCCGACTGCTTATGAGGAAATGAATTATATCCGTGCAGTAAAGGGGACTCGCGTTGTGATGTGTACGATTTGCCGTATTGGAAGTACGGAGTTTCCTAAAACCGACGCAGGTATCGAGGCTTATGCTTTACATCTTGTGAGATGTGTGTTGCGTAACGATCTGGATGGTTTGGACTTGGACTACGAACCGGAAGGCGACTGGTTGCAAAATGATAACTTTACAAAGTTTATAAAGGTATTGGGAAATTATTTCGGTCCTCAATCGGGTACAGGCAAATTATTAATTGTTGACTTCTATAATCAGCTGCCTCCTAAGGAAACAGAACCTTATGTCGATTATTTTGTACGACAATGTTACACCACCGGTAGTGCTCAAAGTTTGCAATCTAAATTTGACCAGCTTAGCAGCTGGTGTCCTCCTGAAAAATTCGTTGCTACGGAACAAATGGGATGGTACTGGCAGAATGGTGGAGTCGAATTTACGGAAGCCGATGGAAATAAAGTAGATTCATGGGGCAATCCAATCTATTCTGTAATAGGTATGGCACGCTGGAATCCTACACAAGGACGAAAAGGCGGATTCGGCGGATATTATTTTGAATATGAATACAATACCACTCGTCCTGCTAATCAGGCTATAGGTGATAAAGAGAAAGCCGCTATTCCTTATTATAGCCTTCGACGTGGTATTCAGGAACAAAATCCTGCCGGAAAGCCTGTACAACAGTCTACTAAACAAGAAACGGAAGAAGAAAATGGATGAATTTTAAATTTGTATGCAAGGTATGAAAACATTGAATAATATAAAAAAGATATGGGGAGCTGCTTTGATAGGAATAGCTTCTTTTATGCTGCAGGGATGCCAGGAAGCCGCTCAAAAAGGTGACGGGTTGTTAATGACCGGAACATCTTCGGATAGATTGGTAAAGTTTGCCATTGATGGATTTCCATCTGCGTATGCTGTTTCTGTGACTTCAACTTCTCGCGTTGAATCGGATATTCAGGTGAATCTGGCTGTTGATGCAAGTCTGGTTGATACTTATAATGAGGAAATGGGAACCAATTATTATCCCATTCCGGATAAATCATATACATTTGAAAATCCGGAGGTTACGATTTCAGCAGGACAGGCAATTTCTTCTGCTGCCTCTCTTTCAATTGCCGATGATTCGGAATTTGTTCCGGGACGTGTTTATTTGATACCGGTTACCATAAAAAGTGCGACGGGAGATTTGGATATTATAGAAGCAGGGCGTACTATTTTTCTGAAAGTATCCCGAACATTGCGCTTCCATGCTCCGTATGTAGGACAGGCTTCTATGGCTTATCAGTTTTTACTTCCAGAGCCTATTCCTTCATTGCCTACTTATACATGGGAAGTGAAGATTTACGCTACTCAATTTCGTTCTTCCGGAGCTTCCGGTACTACCCGTGTTTGCTCATTTGGAGGTAGTGAAGCGTCTGTAGAAGGGGGAGCGATTGATGATGGAGGCTTTAAATGTGACCAGAACCTGCTTCGTTTTGGTGAAGGAACGGATGAGCCGAACCAGTTGCATGTAACAACTAAACAGGGTAAAATGTCATCGAATACTCGCTTTGCTTTAAATACCTGGTATGCTGTTGCCTTGGTAAATGACGGCAGTACGTTGACATTGTATATTAATGGAGAGAAAGATAACTCAATGACAGTTGCTCCGTATGAATATGCGCTTTATGGAGTACAGATCGGTATGCCTTCAAAAGGTTATCAATCTTCACAATTGTTTTATGGTCGTTTGAGTGAGATGCGCCTTTGGACTCGTCCTTTGTCTGCTCGTGAAATTAAAGCAAATGTATGTGGGGTAGATCCTTCTACCAATGGGCTTGTGTCTTATTGGAGAATGAATGAAGGAGAAGGAACTACTTTCTATGATTTATCTCCGTCCAAGCGTGATATCAGTTATAAGAATGGAATCACGATTGACTGGACTTATGATGATACGAATAAATGTCTTGAATAAGGTAATAATAAATGAATAGACTGTATGATAATGAAAAACAATATAAATAGATTAACTCTCCTTTTGCTTGTTTTATTGGGAGGAGTAGGATTCACATCCTGTTCGGATGATGACAATGATTTTATTGAATTGCCGACAATAGAGATGCCACAGTCGGAAGCAGGACCTGTTTCTATTGATTATAGGGAGATACTGGATGCAGGAAGCTATGTTTATGATTATACTATCAAACTGGATAAACCTGCTGCTACTACTTTATTGTGTGACATTGCCGTGGACAAAAGTATGGTAGAGGCTTATAATGCTGCAAATAACACGTCTTATAAGATGATGCCCGCTTTTGTCTATGAGTTGCAAGCTAAAAATGCGATAGTGAAGGCAGGACAGCAAGAATCCAATTCCTTATCAGTTAAGTTTTCATCATTGTTCGGTTTGGTGGAAGGTGAAGAATATTTGCTTCCTATTGTTGCAACAATAGATGAAACGTGTGTAGGACAATTTGTAACGGACACTCGTTCTGTTTCTTATTTTACGATTAGCATTGATGGGGAATTGGATTATATACCGGGATTGAATATGAGTTCTTATTCAACGGATATGTATCGTACGTTAAGTTTCGCAAATGATGAAGTAGTTACGATTGAAGATAATACACATACGTTTGAAATGCTTGTATATCCATATAGTTGGCACAGTGGAACTAATTATATAGGTACATGGCGTGGTAAAGATACCAACAATAATAATGAGGTTTTTAGTGGTTGTGAACTACGTGTGACCGGTGCAACGGGAGCGTCTAATATTGGTAATCGTCAATGTGACTTGACATTGGCTAATCAAAATATAACGTTGCCGGCTAATCAATGGGTAAGGTTGACTATTACTTGTGACGGAACAAAAACGGGCCAGAATATTGAGGTTGCTTATCGTTTATATATTAACGGTGAGGAAGTTGCTTCTGCAAAACCTACTAAACGTTGGGGACCATCCTCTTCTCAAAGATTCAAGGTGGGATATACGTTGACTGGTATTCAGTTTGGTAATACAAGTTCAAGTATGTATTTTGATGGTCTGATTTCTGATATTCGTATGTGGAAGAAGTGTCTGACGGCGGAAGAAGTAAAAGCTAACTTGCGTACAATAGCTTCTCCATCTTCGTCGGACTTATATGGCTATTGGAAATTGGATGAAGGAGAAGGAAATACATTGAAGGACAGTTCGGGCAATGGGCGTGATTTAACTTTCCCTGCTTCGGCAAATATCATTTGGAATGCAGAATTCAATGATTTGCCTCAAGATAATTAAAATGTGATTTTATATTGGGAGTTATTGTGTTTTTACGTAACTCCCAATATTAACTTAAAGAAATGATGATGAAACGTTTTATGTCAGCTTTGATCGTTTTACTGTGCTCTATTGTTGGCGTATGTGCTCAACAACAGGGAAAAACTGTATTACGTTTTGATACTACTACTTGGAATTTTGGTAATATTCAGGAAGTAGAAGGCAAAGTGAGTCATACTTTTCATTTTACTAATATACATACTTCTCCTGTTGTGATTGAAGAAGTGATTTCAACTTGTGGGTGTGCCATTCCTGTTTATAGTAAACAACCTGTAAAACCAGGGCATACAGGCACTATTACCGTAACTTTCGATCCTAAAGGGCGAACAAACTTTTTCTCTAAGAGTATAAGGGTTGTTTCTAATTCAGGGCAAAGTGTCAATACTCTTTGGGTAAAAGGTACGATAAATACAATGAATCGTATAGAGGATGAATATCCTTATTCTTTATCATCAGATATTCTGGCAGACCGAATGACTCTATCTTATGATCTGTTACAGCATAATGGGAGGCCAAAACAATTGGAAATTAGAATCTATAACCGATCGGATAAAATAGTCAGGTTGTCATACTCGCTGTTGGATAAGAGTGGATGTTTGTCGATATCTATGCCATCATCTCTTCAAGGTCGATCTTGTGCGACTATAAAAATAACAGCTTCTCCTTTAAAAGGCTTTTACGGTACATTTAAAGATAAGATTATTATTAGTGCCAATTCCGTACACAGTTCTCCTATACAAATCTTTGGTACAGTGATTGATGATATGAGAAAAGTAAGCACGGCAACTGCTCCCCGGATGAAGTGTTCACAATCTTATTTTAATTTGGGGAATATCTCATTAAAAAAGCATATTCAGAGAAAAGTTAAAGTTACTAATGAAGGGGCGAATCCTCTTATTATCCGCAAAATAGAATGTCCGGAATTTGTTTCTACTAATATTCGGGGTGAAAAGGTTTTGAAGCAAAATGAGTGTCTGGAGGTTCTGTTTGAATTAAATGTATCATCTTCAAACCATCTATTGGATGCAAAGGTCAAGTTGATAACAAATGATGCTCATCAGCCTGTACATACAGTTATATTTGAAGGAGAAATGGGTAAGTAGGGTTGAATATCTCTATTTGAAAGATTAGAAATACACTATAAATTAATTGAGTCATTTTACTGTATATAACATTATGATAAAACGATTGTATATTTTGGTGATAGTACAGATGGTATGTACTTTGGGGTTTACTCAATCCTCTCCCTCGTTACCTGCTTACAAAGATCCCAGTTTTTCAATAGATGTAAGACTTTCAGACTTACTTTCCCGCATGACTTTAGAAGAAAAGGTCGGTCAGTTACTTTGTCCTTTAGGTTGGGAAATGTATGAAATCCATGGTAGTGAAGTTCATCCTTCTGGAAAATTCAAGCAATTGATTAAAGAAAGGAATGTTGGAATGCTTTGGGCGACTTATCGTGCAGACCCGTGGACAAAAAAAACTCTGGCAAATGGACTTAATCCCGAGATGGCAGCAAAAGCAGGGAATGCATTGCAAAAATATGTGATGGAGAATACTCGTTTGGGAATTCCGATGTTTTTAGCAGAAGAAGCCCCTCATGGGCACATGGCAATTGGTGCTACAGTTTTTCCTACGGGTATCGGAATGGCGGCTACTTGGTCACCGGAATTAGTAAAAGAAGTTGGTCGAGTTATCGCTAAAGAAATTCGTTCCCAAGGTGGGCATATTAGTTACGGTCCCGTACTTGATCTGACCCGTGATCCCCGTTGGTCCCGCGTGGAAGAAACATTTGGTGAAGATCCTGTGTTGAGTGGTATTTTAGGGGCGTCTATGGTTGACGGTTTAGGTGGAGGTAATCTATCACAAAAATACGCTACCATAGCTACCTTGAAACATTTTCTGGCATACGCTGTGCCGGAGGGTGGACAGAATGGTAACTATGTTTCAGTCGGTATTCGTGATTTGCATCAGAATTTTCTTCCTCCTTTTCGTAAGGCAATAGATGCAGGGGCATTGTCTGTAATGACTTCATACAATTCGATAGATGGGATACCTTGTACGTCGAACCATTATTTGCTGACTCAACTCTTGCGTAATGAATGGAAGTTTCGTGGCTTTGTAGTTTCCGATTTATATAGTATTGAAGGGATTCACGAAAGCCACTTTGTTGCTCCAACCAAAGAGAATGCAGCCATACAATCTGTAATGGCTGGCGTTGATGTTGACTTGGGTGGGGATGCTTATACCAACCTTTGTCATGCAGTTCAATCCGGACAAATGGATAAGACTGTGATTGATACGGCTGTCTGCCGGGTGTTACGGATGAAGTTTGAGATGGGCTTGTTTGAGCATCCTTATGTGGATCCGAAAATTGCTGCTAAAACAGTACGCCGTAAAGAACATATCGAACTGGCACGTAAAATCGCACAGTCTTCCATAACACTTCTCAAAAATGAGAATTCAATTCTTCCTTTAAGCAAGACGATAAATAAGGTGGCGGTAATTGGCCCTAATGCTGACAATCGATATAATATGTTAGGGGACTATACAGCTCCTCAGGAAGATAGTAATGTGAAAACAGTTCTTGATGGAATTCTAACAAAATTATCTCCTTCTCGTGTGGAATATGTACGAGGCTGTGCTGTTCGTGATACTACAGTGAATGAGATAGAACAGGCAATTGAAGCTGCCCGTCGCTCCGAAGTTGTAATTGTGGTTGTGGGTGGTTCCAGTGCCCGTGATTTTAAAACGAGCTATAAAGAAACAGGTGCGGCTGTAGCTGAAGAGGGTAGTGTAAGTGATATGGAGTGTGGAGAAGGATTTGACCGTGCCAGTTTATCCTTACTTGGTAGACAACAAGAACTATTGGAATCTTTGCAAAAGACAGGTAAGCCTTTGATTGTCGTTTATATTGAAGGTCGTCCTTTAGAAAAGAATTGGGCTTCGGAATATGCTGATGCGCTACTGACTGCTTACTATCCGGGGCAGGAGGGTGGAAATGCTATAGCGGATGTTCTTTTTGGAGATTATAATCCTTCCGGACGTTTGCCAATCTCCGTTCCGCGTTCTGTAGGTCAGATTCCGGTTTATTATAATAAGAAAGCTCCTCGAAATCATGATTATGTGGAAGTGTCATCTTCTCCGTTATATAGCTTTGGTTATGGGATGAGTTATACCACTTTTGAATATTCTGATTTGCAGGTAGTGCAGAAATCTGCTCGTTGTTTTGAAGTCTCATTTAAAGTAAAGAATACAGGGAAGTATGATGGTGAGGAAGTATCACAACTTTATATGAGAGATGAATATGCATCAGTTGTTCAGCCGATGAAACAGTTGAAACATTTTGAACGTTTCCATTTGAAAAAAGGAGAAGAGAAAAAAGTTACTTTTGTTTTGACAGAGGAGGACTTTTTCTTGGTTAACTATACTTTGAAGAAAGTAGTAGAGTCGGGGACTTTTCAGGTAATGATAGGTAGTTCTTCTGATGATATAAGGTTAGAAAAATCTATTTCAGTAGAATAAGTTTCATCTTTTGAAAGTTGTTGCTTACTTTTATAAATCTTGATAAATAAAGAACAAAACTAATATTTCTAATTATATCAGCGAATGAACGTATTCAGATAGTACTAGTACACTGGAAATAATAAAGAGGGAATATTCCTTTTACGGAAATATCCTCTCTTTCTCACTTAAAAACCTAAACCTTTTATCTTAATTACTTGCTATTATAAGCCGTCAACATCCAAACCAATTTTTCCTGTTCTTTCAGATAATCGCTCATCATCGAAACGGTCACTTCATCTCCGGCTTGAGAAGCGATGGACAGAATTTTACGTTCTTCACCAATCAGATAACTGATACTCTGAAGGATATTGTTCAGTGCCTGTTCGCCGTTGCTCACCTTATCTACTTCACTGATATTCGCTACTTTCAAATAATCGCTGAATTTATTGGCAGGAGTACCGCCCAACATCAAGATACGTTCTGCAATTTCGTCTACCTTTTCGGCTGTGTCATCATACATCTTTTCGAATTGGCTGTGGAGAACAAAGAAATCATGTCCTTTGATATTCCAGTGGAAACCGCGGAGATTGGTGTAATACACTTGGAAGTCTGCTAATAGTTGTTGCAAAGATGCTACTA
>ERZ827516.2229-NODE-2229-length-14773-cov-16.476763_pt1 | contig 14773 bp, 13 predicted proteins | sample MGYA00519703_ERZ827516 | MGnify/ENA primary metagenome ERZ827516 (study PRJEB31778, sample SAMEA3449337) | human gut metagenome | biome: human gut; feature: human-associated habitat; material: faeces | place: United Kingdom | collected 2010/2012 ...
TTGCAATCGGTATGACACTGGTAACAGCAGCTTCCGGTGGACAGGATATCAGTGTTGGTGCGATCATGGCAGTTGCAGCGGCTGTCTGCTGTCAGATTCTTTCCGGCGGACAGGTTTCTGTAAATGATTACCAGAATCCTGTGATCCTGGCAGTTATCGCAGCGCTTCTTGCATCTGCATTATGTGGTGCATTTAATGGATTTCTGGTTTCCAAGCTGAATATTCAGCCAATGGTTGCAACTCTGATCCTTTACACAGCCGGTCGTGGTATTGCTCAGCTGATCACAAACGGACAGATTACTTATATTCGTGTGGATTCCTTTAAGATGGCTGGTGGATATATTGGAAAATGCCCGATTCCTACACCTATTTTCTTTGCAATCATTACAGTTGTTATTGTGTACCTGATTTTGAAGAAGACTGCTCTTGGGCTTTACATTGAAAGTGTTGGTATCAATGGAAAGGCTGCTCGTCTTGTGGGATTAAATTCTACGATGATTAAATTCCTTACTTATGTTATCTGTGGTGTACTGGCTGGTATTGCCGGTATTGTGGCATCCAGCCGTATCTACTCTGCAGATGCAAACAACATTGGTCTTAACCTGGAAATGGATGCCATCCTTGCAGTTGCGCTTGGCGGAAACTTCCTTGGTGGTGGTAAATTCAGCCTGATCGGTTCCGTAATCGGTGCCTACACTATTCAGGCTCTGACCACAACACTCTATGCGATGAACGTAAAAGCAGACCAGCTTCCTGTTTATAAGGCAATCGTAGTTGTTATCATCGTTACACTGCAGAGTGATGTATTTAAGAAATATATTGCCAACTTAAAGGCTAAAAGAAGTGTGGCAGCAGAAGGAGGTCAGAAGTAATGAAAGCAAATGTACAGAAAAAGAAAATAACGGGAAATGGCTTCCTGCTTCTGATCACAATCGCATTATTTGTAGTAATGTATGTTGCAGGTATGATTGTTTTTGCTGATAAAGGTTTTGCAAAACCTCAGATGTTTCTGAACCTGTTTGTATCTAATGCGGGTCTTCTGGTTATTGCGTGTGGTCTTACAATCGTTATGATCACCGGTGGTATTGATATTTCCGTAGGTTCTGTTACTGCACTTGTATGTATGGTTCTTGCAGACCTCATGGAGAACAAAGGTGTGAACGCATATGCAGCAGTTTTAGTTGCACTGCTTATTGGTGTTGCTTTTGGTATTGTTCAGGGATTCCTGGTAGCTTATCTGGATATCCAGCCATTCATCGTTACTCTGGCAGGTATGTTCTTCGGACGTGGTCTGACAGCTATCATCAGTACTGATATGATTTCTATCAAGAATGAGTTATTCCTGAAATGGGCAAATTACCGTTTCTATATGCCTTTTGGTTCAACCAGTAAGAAGGGTAAATTTATTCCGGCTTATATTCCGCCGACAGTTGTGATTGCTCTGATTGTTGTAATTCTGATCGCGGTTCTTCTGAAATATCGTAAGTTTGGACGTAAGCTTTATGCAATCGGCGGTAGCCGTCAGAGTGCATTAATGATGGGTCTGAATGTTAAGAAAACTATTTTTAATGCTTATGTTCTGGATGGTTTTCTTGCAGGCCTTGGTGGCTTCCTGTTCTGTTTGAACAGTTGTGCAGGTTTCGTTGAGCAGGCAAAGGGTCTTGAGATGGATGCAATTTCATCAGCGGTTATTGGTGGTACGCTTCTTTCAGGTGGTGTTGGTACTCCGATTGGTACTTTGTTTGGTGTGTTGATTAAGGGTACGATTTCCAGTTTGATTACTACTCAGGGTACTTTGTCAAGCTGGTGGACAAGAATTATTCTTTCTGCGTTGCTTTGTTTCTTTATTGTTATTCAGTCTGTTGTGGCTTCTATGAAGAAGAAAGCGAAATAAGTGGTTGTATTATGAAACAAGCTGAGACTTTTGGGAGTCTTGGCTTGTTTTTTTGTAGAGGGACGCGCGAAACAGCATCTCTCTGTGGGTTCAGTTCCGGGGGCTAAGTAACTCTAAGGTGGAGGAAATCCGCTAAAAGCATGAAGAAAAACGCAAAACTCGCTCCGTTGCAAACTTCGCTCAGACAGGTTGCTGTTTTTCTTCATAACGCGGATTTTCTCCGCCTAAGAGTTACTAAGCCCCCTCCAGATTCACCCACAGAGAGAGGCTGTTTCGCGCTGGGTACTGGCAATGATTTGGAGCGAAGTAAGTTTCTGATAAACGGTGGAGAAGATATGGGGTTATGGGCAGGTAGCGAAGGTTATAGAAAGCCCGAGACATACCGCGCGAATTTATGCGAGTAGCATAAATTCTGTGCATCGCGAAGCGTGTTATTGAGAACGGAGTGAACAGTAATGCTTTATTTGTTTATAACTGTGAATTATGATGGTTTGCTTGCCATGGGGGGAGTTTTATTTTATACTTTAAGCAATGAATGATGTTAAGGTTAAAGGGGATTTTGATCTTGATATTATTGAAATTATGTGAGAAATGTGGCTTTACTAATGGTTGGATATGTAGTACAATCGTAACTTATTATGCGTTTATTTTAGGAGGATTATTATACAATGTGGATTGCAGATGGATGGAAAGATTATGAGGTTATTGATACTTCCTGTGGGGAGAAGCTGGAGCGTTGGGGGGATTATCTTCTGGTGAGGCCGGATCCGCAGGTTATATGGGATACGCCGAAGGTGAATAAGGGCTGGAAGCATATGAACGGGCATTATCACAGAAGTAAGAAGGGCGGCGGTGAATGGGAGTTTTTTGATCTGCCCGAGCAGTGGGATATTCATTATAAGGGACTTACCTTTAATTTGAAACCTTTTAGTTTTAAGCATACCGGGCTTTTTCCGGAGCAGGCGGTGAATTGGGACTGGTTTGGCAATAAGATCCGCAATGCGGGACGTCCGGTGAAGGTGTTGAATCTTTTTGCATATACAGGTGGTGCGACTCTGGCGGCAGCGGCTGCGGGAGCTTCTGTTACTCATGTGGATGCTTCTAAGGGTATGGTTACCTGGGCAAAGGAGAATGCGGTTGCTTCCGGTCTGGGAGATGCTCCGATCCGCTGGCTGGTGGATGACTGTGTGAAGTTTGTTGAGCGTGAGATCCGCAGAGGGAATCATTATGATGCGATCATTATGGATCCGCCTTCTTATGGACGTGGACCGAAGGGTGAAATCTGGAAGATTGAGGATTGTATCCATGATCTGATCAAGCTGTGCACAAAAATCCTCAGTGATGAGCCTCTGTTTTTCCTGATTAATTCCTATACAACAGGTCTGGCACCGGCAGTTCTTACTTATATGTTGTCTACTGAATTGAAGAAGTTCGGCGGGCATGTGGACTCTCAGGAGATCGGGCTTCCGGTAAGCTCTAACGGACTGGTTCTTCCATGTGGTGCTTCTGGAAGATGGGAGGTGTAGAAAGGTTTCCTTTTGTTTGTCATTGACGGAAAACTGCTTTTTAGCCGAATCAGTTAAGTCTCCTGCAGAGATTGTGAAAAGCAATTTCACATGAGTTCAATTTGAACTGTTTGGCGAGATGGGAGGAAACGTGATTATGAAGGAACTTAATTTAAAACATGAAGCCAAGCGTTACGGCTGTGCGGTTCTGGCTGCAACGATCATGGCGTTGAATATTAAGACATTTGTTCGTGCAGGCGGTCTTTTTCCGGGAGGATTTACAGGACTTACTCTGCTGCTCCAGAACATTTTTCAGACATTTATGGGGATTGCAGTTCCGTATACGCTGATTAATGTACTGCTGAACTCTATTCCTGTATTTATTGGTCTGAAATTTATCGGAAAGAAATTTACCATCAGTTCTGTCTGTGTGATCGTGCTTTCCGGTCTGCTTACGGATATTATTCCCAGTCAGCCGATCACTTATGATACATTGCTGATTAGTATCTTTGGCGGTTTGATTAATGGCTTCTGCATCAGTCTCTGTCTGATCGGTAATACCAGTACAGGTGGAACGGATTTTATTGCGATTTATTTTTCCGAGAAAAATGGCAGGGATATCTGGAATTATATTCTGTGTGGAAATGCAGTGATCCTGACTGTGGCAGGTTTACTTTTTGGATGGGACAGGGCACTTTACTCTATTATCTTTCAGTTTACCTCTACTCAGGTGATTCAGATGCTGCATCAGAGATATAAGAAGCATACGCTGTTCATCATTACGAAGGAGCCGTATCAGATTTATGAAGAGATTTTCAAGCTTACCAACCATACGGCAACACGTTTCGAAGGTATTGGATGTTATACAGATGAGAAGACCAGCATGATCTATTCTGTAGTTTCTACAGAAGAAGCAAAATATCTGGTAAAGAAGGTACATGAAATTGATCCGAAAGCCTTTGTGAATATTATCAAAACCGATTACATAAACGGAAGATTTTACCAGAAAACAGATTATTAATTACTTGTATTCCCTTTCTGTGAGCGTATAATACAGGATATAAGGAATCTGTTCGTTCATGGAGTTTGTACTTAAAATTGGATGAACAGTAACCGGCACACAAGGAGGGTGATATATATGGGTAATGCAACAGAAAGCACACTTCCTCACGGCAATACCTCAGGCTATGACCGCAAAGCCTGCAGGGCATGCGCCTGTTCCACCTGTTATGAGCAGGAGTTCTGTGACAGATGCAGCTCCTGTCAGAATCAGTCACGGAAATTAGACAGGTGCAATGCCTATGAGGGAGCATATAACTATTAACCTCAACATATCCCTATCTGCTGCAAAATAATAAACAGTGGATGGGGATTTCTTTATAAAAAACAGTTATTATATTATAAGTATAAGCAATGTTTTTCTATAGCAAGCCTCTTAATCAATATGCATTATTTACGAGGGTTGCTATAAGTTTACAGATTCATAAGATGTATCTGATATAATAATTTTGTTACTTACTGATATAAACTTTCCGTAAGTTCTTTTGCTGATGAACTTTGCTATAGAATTTTTTTGGGGATGGCAGAATGTTGAATGGTTACAAAAGAACAATTATTTACAGGAGAAGAAAAATATGATCGTATATCACTATTGCAGTTTAGAATCATTGAATTCTATTTTGAAAAATCGTTCCCTCCGTCTGACAAATATCCTGAAATCCAATGATTCCATGGAGATCAGCTGGATCTGCAGGTATTATGACGCAGAATTTAAAAGAGCTTATGAAAATGCTTCAGATTTATTCAGATCAAAGATTTCATCAGAGAGATTGATGGGATATGTGAAACTGTTTACAGATGAATTTTTCAATGAAAATCATGCAGACTTCAGATATTATGTAACCTGTTTTTCGTATCAGAATGATCTGCTTAGTCAGTGGCGGGGATATGCGGATGACGGGCGCGGAGCTGCCATCGGATTTGACTTGGATGTATTAAAAGAAGTTGTAACGGTTTCTCCGGAGATTTCAAAGCCGTCAATTGTGTCATTACATAAGATCAGTTATTCTGAAGCAAAGCAGAGAGAAGTTGTACATCAGATAGTGCAAGAATTGGTTGATGAAATCGAGAAGATATTACAGAAAGAAGAACAATGTCGGGAAAGCATTGAGAAGAAGCAGGATTATGAAATAGAAGTACTGGATAAAGTCATGAACTGTTTTGAGAAAAAGTTTTTGAAATTATTTCAGGAATCTGTTTACATGAAAAATCCGTTTTTCAGAGAAGAAAGCGAAATCCGATTGTGCGAGTTTTCGCCGAAACAGTTTCTGATGGGAAGAGAAGTTGAACTTTCTCTCGGTGCACGTTTATATAACTATTCCTACTATGTAAAAGAAAGTCAGCTGATATCTTATGTGGATTTTGATTTTTCAGATTGCCTTGACCAGCTGATAAAGGAACTCGTTATAGGGCCAAAGTGTCTGATGTCAGAGAGAGACATGGAATATTATCTGACAACGCTCGGTCTGTCGAATTGTCGGGTAAAGAAATCGCAGGGGACATATCGGTAATATATTTATAGCAATTCCCTTATATGGGCATATCAGACATCATGGAAAGGCAGATGAAAGACATGAAAAGAAAATTACTATTCAGAAAAGTGGCGGTATTTCTGATACTGGCATTATTTCTGACAGCAGGCATCAGTATGCGTGCAGTTACCGTAAATGCAGCTACATATGTGAAACAGGACAGAACCTCCGTCAGCATCACATCGAAGAAAACGGGATGGCAGAAAATAAACGGAGATTACTATTTTTATAATTCAAAGGGGCGTCTGATCTGCGGTTCTTTTAAGTATAAAGGTTATTATTACTACAGTATTGCCAACGGCAAACGTTTCACCGGGTGGATGAAGCGTTCCGGTAATAAATACTATTACAATCGTAAAAATGGTGCCATGTTCCGCAATCGCTGGGCAACAGGTGATAAATATACCTATTATTTCAATGAATCCGGCGTGGCAATTGCCAGGCAGTGGCTTACTCAGGATGGAAAAAAATACTATTTCCTCAGCAATTCCACCATGGCAAAGGGCTGGCAGAAGATAGGAAAATATTATTACTATTTCAGCAAGAAAACAGGAGTGATGGCAAAAAATACCTGGATAGGTAAATATTATGTAAACAGCAAAGGGCAGCGTGTAAAATCTTCAGATACTAAACCGACAAATACTAAACCAACAGTTACTCAAAGCGGCAATACTTACGAATACAAAAGCAGCACTCTTAATATTAAACTTAAACGCAAATCAGTCCATGGAATTTCCTACTGGGTAGCGCATATAAAGACATCCAATGCCAAACAGCTGAAATCCGCCCTCTCCAACGGAACTTATGGCGGATCCCGACAGACAACCTCTGATGCAGTATCCTCAAATGGAGGCATTATCGGAGTAAACGGCAGTGCTTTCGACTATGGTACAGGAAAACCATCCCCCCTTGGCATGTGCATCAAAAACGGGATTATCTATGGTGATTACATGACCAGTTATTCAGTCATGGCAGTAAAGAAAGACGGAACCATCTATACTCCGGCACAGGGACTTATGGGAAAAAATCTTCTTGCAGCCGGTGTAAAAGATACATATAATTTTGGTCCGGTTCTTATTAAAGATGGCGAAGCCCAGCTTCCATGGGCTGAAACAGAAAAATATTATCCACGTACAGCGGTAGGAATGGTAAAGCCCAACGATTATGTACTCCTTGTAACAGATACCGGCAGATATAATGGCCTTAATCACTGGGATATGGTGAATATTTTCAAATCCTACGGCTGTACTTATGCTTACAACCTGGATGGAGGCGGTTCTGCAACCCTGTACTTTAATGGAAAAGTAATGAATAAACTTATCGGCAATACTCAGCGTCCATGCGCAGACTTCCTTTATTTCACCCGATAATCCTTTTCCAGATAAGAATCCCGTCTGCTTGCACATGCTGCCAAAGCCCAGCACACAAGAATCAGCAGCCCGATCCCCATAGCCAGCACAGCAAGCAGGATTACGATAATTGCGTGGATAAACATAGACATGGATGACCTCCTTTCACAGTCATTCGGTTATGAACTGAGCAGCGAAGCAGATGATTTTATCCGCCTGACTTGTCTCATTCACTGACTTGGATAAAAATGGATGTTGTATAAGGAGTAATAAAAAGATATCAGGATGACCTGACAAGAACAATTAAGACAGTTAAAAGATCTGTTAACTGATTTAAATATACGCTGTCACACTCAAAAAAGCAAGCCGAAACTTTCGAGGGATTTCGACTTGCTTTTTGGCTGATTATTTACGAGGCTTGCTATAAGTATCAGAGAAAGATGCTACGGCAATCCAGAATGAATTTGGGTTACGTTACTGAGAACAGAGGGAACAGTAACGATTGTTTTGGTAAAATATTAACAATTCCATAAAAACACTTGACAACCCTACTTTACCATACTAAAATGTAAAAAGCAAAAAAACTGTTGCCGTAGGAAAAACAAATGATTGCCCTATACGGAAAAAGGGACATCCTTCCATGGCAGAACAAGGAGGAATATTATGAAAAAATACAGCGACATGAGCAAAGAAGAACTGCTTACACTCAAAGCACAGCTGGATAAAGAATACGCAGATATCAAAGCAAAGGGCTTAGCTCTCGATATGTCACGTGGAAAACCGTCAGCAGACCAGCTCGATCTCTCAATGGGATTAATGAACGTATTAAGCAGCGATTCAGACCTCAAGTGCGAAACAGGAGTAGACTGCCGTAACTACGGTGTTATCGACGGAATCCCGGAAGCTAAACGCCTCCTTGGAGAAATGTCCGAGGTAGATCCGGACCACATCATCATCTACGGAAACTCAAGCTTAAACGTTATGTTTGACAGCATTGCACGTTCTATGACACAGGGTGTAATGGGAAATACCCCATGGTGCAAACTTGATAAGGTAAAATTCCTCTGTCCTGTACCGGGATATGACCGCCATTTCAAGATCACAGAATTCTTCGGAATCGAAATGATCAACGTGCCAATGACACCACAGGGACCGGACATGGATATGGTAGAGAAGCTTGTCAGTGAAGACGCATCCATCAAAGGAATCTGGTGTGTGCCGAAATACTCCAACCCACAGGGATATACTTATTCAGCAGAAACAGTAGAGCGCTTTGCGCATCTGAAACCGGCAGCACCTGATTTCCGTATCTACTGGGATAACGCATACAGCATTCATCATCTCTATGATGACAATCAGGACTTCCTTGTAGAAATCCTTGAAGCATGTGCAAAAGCAGGAAATCCTGATCTTGTATATAAATTTACATCAACATCAAAAGTCAGCTTCCCGGGTTCCGGTATTGCAGCAGTTGCAGCTTCCAAAGCAAACCTGGAAGATTTCCGCAGCTACATGCAGATCCAGACAATCGGACATGACAAATTAAACCAGTTACGTCATGTAAAATTCTTCAAAAATATCGACGGTCTTCATGAACACATGAGAAAACATGCGGCAATTCTCCGTCCGAAATTTGAAATGGTCCTTAACACACTGGACAGAGAACTTGGCGGTCTTGGAATCGGCGAGTGGACAAAACCACATGGTGGATACTTCATTTCCTTTGATTCAATGGAAGGATGTGCAAAAGCTATTGTTGCCAAGGCAAAAGAAGCAGGTGTTGTACTTACAGGAGCAGGCGCAACTTATCCATATGGAAAAGATCCGAAAGACTCCAATATCCGTATTGCACCAAGCTTCCCGACTCCTGAGGATCTTGGAAAAGCAGCAGAAGTGTTCGTACTCTGTGTTAAACTTACAAGTGTAGAGAAACTACTGGCTACTGTTCGCTGATAATATCCCGCGAGGTGTTTTTTGTGAGCGAAGATCACAGAAAACCCGAGACATACCGCGCGAATTTATGCAATTAGCATAAATTCTGTGCATCGCGAAGCGTGTTACTGTGAACGGAGTGAACAGTAACACTACTGGAAAACGCATAAAAGAGAATAATCGTATTTACTTTCTGGATAAATAATGTGATAATAAAACTGCCCGGCATAATTTCTTGCCGGGCGGTTGCTGTTTATAAAAAAGAAAGGAGAGGATGTCGTGAGCAGCAGAAAGAAAATCATGATCACCCTGATCATAATCTTGCTCCTGCTGACTGCCGGAGTATATGGATATGGTGTATACTATTTCACAGAGCATTTCTTACCGGGATCAATGGTAAACGGATTCAACTGTTCCTATATGACAGTATCCCAGTCAGAAGAATTGCTTACGCAGAAGGTGGGAGCATATGTTCTTACTATTGACACCAGAAATAACGGACAGGAAAGTATCACAGCAAAACAGGCGGGACTTTCCTATGACTCAGATGGAAATGTTGATAAACTGATCAGAAATCAGGATCGTTTTACATGGTTTCTTGCTTTTAATCAGCACAGGAATTATGAAGTGTCCTCCTCCATTAAATATGATGAGCAGAAGACAGAGGCTGCCATTTCCGAACTGAAATGTATGCAACAGGAGAATATGACAGAGCCTTCGGATGCTCATATAGAAGAGAAAGACGATAAGTTTGTAATTGTTCCTGAGCAGGAGGGAACTGCACTGAAACCAGAAAAAACAAGTCAGGATATTATAGATGCTCTTGTCACAGGACGAACGCCGGTTGATCTGGAAGCAGATGGATGCTACAAAGAACCGAAAGTTTATCAGAGTGATGAAACTCTGACGAAGAATTGTGAACTGATAAACAAACTTACGGATGTAGTGATAACCTATGATTTTGACGATCGCACAGAGACAGTAGACAGAGATATGATCAAAAACTGGCTCACAACAGATGAAAACGGTCTTTATACACTTGACAAAAAACAGATAGAAGCATATATCAGTGAACTGGCGGCTAAATATGATACGGTTGGAACAGAGAGAACATTTAATACATATGATGGTCGTGAGATTACTGTCAGCGGAGGGAATTATGGTTGGCAGATCGATCAGAAAGCGGAGCTGAAAGAACTTACAGAACTGATAAAAAACGGAGAAACCCAGGTCAGAGAACCTGTTTATTCCCATGAAGGTCTGGTCAGGAAAACAAATGATATCGGATATACGTATATAGAGATTGACCTGACGGCCCAGAGAATGGTATTCTATAAAGATGGAACGCCGACTGCGGATGCGCAGATCGTATCCGGAAATCCATTCGTGCCCAACTGTGCAACTCCTGTGGGATGTTATACAACAGGTGAAATGAAGAGCGGATGTACAGTGAACGGAGAGGACTATCCTTCTGCTGTAAATTACTGGATCCCATTCGATGGAAATCTGGGGATCAGTGATGCTCCATGGAGAATGGATTTCGGAGGGCAGCTTTATGAATTTGAAGGCACACATGGAAGCATCTGTGCACCATCCGATCAGGTGCAGATCATTTTCAGCAATGTTGAGAAGAACACACCGATTGTTATTTATGAATAAAGGAGAAAAATGATGAAGATTGTAGTATTAGCGGGGGGAACAAGTACAGAACGTACTGTCTCCATTACATCAGGAACAGGAATATGTAAGGCATTACGACAGAAAGGACATCAGGCGATTCTTGTGGATATTTTTTGCGGCATTGAGAATGTGGACCGGGAGAATCCGTTTCCGTCAGAGTATGATGTGGACGCAGCATCAGAATATATGTCAGCATTTAACGACAGGATTGAACAGATGAAAAAAGAGAGAAGAAGCTTCTTCGGACCAAACGTGCTGAAACTCTGCGAGGCGGCTGACATTGTTTTCCTGGGACTTCATGGTGCGAACGGAGAAGATGGAAAAGTACAGGCAACATTTGACCTGATGGGAATCAAATATACAGGAACCGGATATTTAAGCAGTGCCCTGGCAATGGATAAGGGAATCACCAAGCAGATGTTCCTGATGAATAATGTACCAACACCGCGGGGAGTGTCTATGGTAAAAGAAGAAATGACCACAGATCTGAAAGCACTTGGAATGGAATTTCCTGTAGTTGTAAAAACCTGCTGTGGCGGTTCCAGTGTAGGCGTTTATATTGTGAATGATCAGGCCGAATATGAGCAGGCTCTCAAAGACGCTTATTCTTATGAAAATGAAGTTGTGGTCGAAGAATATATAAAAGGACGTGAATTTTCAGTAGCGGTTGTGGACGGAAAAGCTTATCCGATTATCGAAATTGCTCCGCTTCAGGGATTCTATGATTATAAGAATAAATATCAGGCCGGCTCTACGATTGAGACCTGTCCTGCCGAAATTTCACCGGAACTCACAGAGAAAATGCAGCATTATGCGGAAGCAGGAGCCAAAGCTCTGTTTATGGAAGGATACTGCCGTCTTGATTTCATGATGAAGGAGAATGGAGATATGTATTGTCTGGAAGCAAATACTCTTCCCGGAATGACACCAACCAGTCTGATTCCGCAGGAGGCAAAAGTTCTGGGAATCGACTATCCGACTTTATGTGAGAAACTGATTGAAGTTTCCATGAAAAAATATCCGGCGCAGGATTTCACACTATAGAGCGTGTCTGCAGTAATTTATAGAATTGTTATAGATACATTATTAAGAGAATTGCTATAACAGGAAAGAAGATATAAAAAATATTATGAAAAACTTAACTCTTGAAAATATCGCCCGCGTATGCGGCGGTACTTATTATGGTCCGGCTGATAAATTACAGGAAGAAGTAATGTCTGTTATCACAGACAGCAGAAAAGCAGAAGAAGGATGTCTGTTTGTACCTATTGTGGGGGAACGTGTAGATGCCCATAAATTTATCCCACAGGTAATGAAAGCAGGGGCACTGGCAACCTTGTCGGAACGGGTGCTTGATAACGCTGATTTTCCTTATATCGCAGTAGAATCTTCTCTTCAGGCAGTGAAAGATATTGCAGAGTTTTATTTAAAGCAGCTTCAGATCCCGGTTGTGGGAATTACAGGAAGTGTTGGTAAGACAAGTACAAAAGAAGTGATCGCATCTGTTCTGAACCAGAAATACCATACTCTGAAAACACAGGGCAACTTTAACAATGAACTTGGTTTGCCTCTCACAGTTTTCCGTCTGCGTGATGGAGATGAAATTGCAGTTCTGGAAATGGGGATCAGTGATTTCGGTGAGATGACCAGACTTGCGCAGATTGCAAGACCGGACACCTGCGTGATCACGAATATCGGTACCTGCCATCTGGAGAATCTGGGAGACAGAAATGGTGTTCTGAAAGCAAAGACAGAGATTTTTAAATTCCTCAGACCGGAGGGACATATTGTATTAAATGGCGATGATGACAAGCTTATCACAGTAAAAGAATATGAAAAGATAAAACCTGTATTTTTCGGAATGAGTAATGAATGTCAGGTTTACGGTGATAAGATTGTAAGCAGAGGTTTAAAGGGAATGACCTGCACCATTCATCTGGGGGATACTGCATTTACAGTTGATATCCCGATGCCGGGGCGCCATATGGTATATAATGCGCTGGCAGCAGCTGCAGTTGGAAATATTTATGGACTTACAACTGATCAGATCAAAGCCGGAATCGAGAGCCTGGAGCCGATCAGCGGTCGTTTCAGAATGATCGAAACAGATAAATTTCTGATCGTAGATGACTGCTATAATGCAAATCCCATGTCCATGAAAGCCTCTCTGGATGTTCTGCAGGATGGTGCAGGACGCAGAATAGCAGTCCTTGGCGATATGGGTGAACTTGGAGAGAATGAAGTTCAGCTTCATGAGGAGGTAGGAGAGCATGCCGGAAAATGTGATATCGATGTTCTTATCTGTACAGGTAAACTGTGCAGAAATATGGCAGAGAGAGCACAGCGGACAAATCCGGACCTGAAAGTAATCTATGAGCCGGACAGAGAAAGTCTGCTGGAGCATCTGGAAGGTTATGTACAGGATGGTGACACTATTCTTGTGAAAGCTTCCCATTTTATGAAGTTTGAAGAGGTAGTTACGAAACTGGAAAATATGTAAACACTTTTGTCTTTTTATGAGAGAATTTGATGAGCGATTTTAGTTCCATGATACCGGAAACAGCAGTATAATAATCCTGTCAGTTTATGAGCAGGCAGCGAAGCAGATAGTTTTATCTGTTCAAGTGAGGAGGATGTTATGCTGGAGAAAGTTATGGAACTGCATTTCCTGCTGTATGCCATGATGTTAATGGGCGGACTGGGAGCACTGGGGATGCTGACCACACATCTTACCTACCGAAGAATGATCAGAAAAAATACAGAGGTTAAATCAAATCTCAAAGAGAAATGGACAAATCTTTGGAAAACAAGAGACAGGCTGTTGAACCGTATGAACCGGTTTGTCTGGTATCCGTCACTTTTCTGTATCGCTTTTCTTGGACTGGCTTTTTTCCTGTATTCCAAAGATGTACGATGGGACGGAATGCCGCTGGCATATCTTTATGTGGCTGCGATTATTCCGACAGCATTGCTTTTGCTGAGACAGGCGCTGGATTTTACATACAGAGAAGAACTTCTGATGAATTCTTTTTCTGATTATGTGGAACATGCCCGCACATGGGTAGAAGAAGTGCCGGTGCCGGAGAAGGCTGACGAAGCTGTAAAAGAGGAAATCGTTGAACATATTGCGGACAGTATCCGCCAGACTGCAGCAGCAGGAAGCCATTTCAGCGGAATGCTTACACCCGAGGAAGATGAGATTATGAGAGAAATCATAAGAGAATTTATGAAATAAAGACATGAAAATTCACTGCAAATGAGATACACAGGATCAGAAACAATATGGCAATGTAAAGTTTCTGATCCTGTACACATTTTAAGACAGAATAATTTATTATTCGTCATCCTCTTCAATTACCTGAATCTCCAGATAATCAAAATCAATCTGCTCTATAAAATTATCCTGATAAAATCTGGCTTTTCCATGTTTCTTAAAATGTCTGACTGTAGATTCCAGCCAGATTGGGTTTCCCAGATCCATTTCATAACAGATACTTTCCAGACCACGAAAAATCTTGTGGGTCCGCGTATCTTCGGAGTCATCGCAGATTACAGTATCTTTCAGTAAATGATTATCTTTCCATAATTTTCCCCATAAACGGAACATATCGGTAATACCTCCCTGTCAGAACTGCCACAGGCGGCAGAAATCTCATTTTCTAAGTGATTCCCAGTATAGCGGATTTTGGTAGGAAAGTAAAGAAAGTAAAAAAATGCTACTGCTTGTAGTAACTAAAATGTTACTGTTCACTCCGTTCTCAGTAACATAGCCAAAATTCATTCCAGATTGCCTGCGGCAATGGAATTTTGGCTTGTATGTCT
>ERZ827516.2234-NODE-2234-length-14733-cov-5.012876_pt1 | contig 14733 bp, 8 predicted proteins | sample MGYA00519703_ERZ827516 | MGnify/ENA primary metagenome ERZ827516 (study PRJEB31778, sample SAMEA3449337) | human gut metagenome | biome: human gut; feature: human-associated habitat; material: faeces | place: United Kingdom | collected 2010/2012 ...
ATTTCCAGAATCTGATGCATGTATATATGGATGCGGTATTCTATCCGAATATTTACAAAAAAGAAGAGATCTTCCGTCAGGAAGGCTGGAACTACCATCTGGAGAAAAAAGAAGGCCCGCTGAAATACAACGGTGTCGTTTACAATGAAATGAAGGGTGCTTTTTCCTCACCGGATGATGTTCTGGAGCGTGAGATCATGAATTCCCTGTTCCCGGATACCACCTATGGCTGTGAGTCCGGCGGAGATCCTGTAAATATCCCGGATCTCAGTTACGAGGAATTCCTGGATTTCCACAGACAGTACTATCATCCGTCCAACAGCTTTATCTATCTCTATGGAAACATGGATATGGAGGAGAAACTGGAGTTTATTGACAGCCATTATCTGTCTGCCTTTGATTCCCTTGCCATTGATTCCCAGATCCGGGATCAGGAAGCTTTTGCCCAGGTAAAAGATATCCAGAAAAATTATCCGGTGTCAGAGGACGAAGGAGAAGAGGATAACACTTATCTTTCCTACAATATGGTTGTGGGTGAAGCAGCAGATATCAACTTAAGTCTTGCTTTCGAAGTCCTGGATTACGCACTTTTAAGCGCACCGGGTGCACCGCTGAAACAGGCACTTCTGGATGCAAAGATTGGCAAGGATATCTATGGCTCCTTTGAGGATGGAATCAAACAGACCTATTTCTCCATCGTGGCAAAGGGAGCCAACTTAAGCCAGAAAGAGGAATTTGTCAAAGTGATCCGTGACACCCTCACAAAGATCATGGAGGAAGGTATCGACAAGAAGGCAGTAACAGCCGGAATCAACTACTACGAATTCCGTTTCCGTGAGGCAGATTTCTCTTCCTATCCGAAGGGACTGATGTATGGCCTGGATATTTTAAGCAGCTGGCTTTATGACGATACAAAGCCGTTCTGTGAAGTACAGCTTCTTGAGGGATTTGAGTTCCTCAAAAAAGCTCTGGAAGAGGGATATTTTGAGGATCTGATCCGTAAATATCTTCTGGATAATACCCATGGCGCGATCCTTTCCCTGGTACCGGAGAAAGGCCTTGCTGCTAAGAGAGACAAAGAACTGGAAGAAAAACTGGAGAATTACAGAAAGAGCCTTTCTGATGAAGAGCTTACCCGGATGGTAGAGAATACAAAAGCCCTGGAAGCTTATCAGGAATCCGAGGAAGATCCGGAAGCACTGACCTGTATCCCGATGCTTTCCAGAGAAGATATCAAAAAAGAGATCACAGGACTGACAAACGAGGAGCACCATGTGGAGGACAGCCTGTTTCTGTATCATGATGTATGCACCAATGGAATCGGTTATGCAGATCTTCTTTTTGAGATCCATGACTTTGATGTAAATACTGTCCATTATCTGGGTCTTTTAAAATCTGTGCTTGGAGCAGTGGATACAGAAAACTACAGTTATGGTGAACTGTTCAATGAGGTGAATGCAAGAACCGGCGGCATTTCCTATGGAATCGAAGTTTTTGATGATGCGCAGGATACCGATGCGTTCCGTGCCATGTTTGCTGTAAGAGGCAAAGCTTTGTATCCGGAGATGGATTTCATGTTTTCCATGATCCGGGAGGTTCTTACAACTTCGAAGCTGGATGACACCAAACGTCTCTACGAGATCATTGCCAGAGTGAGATCCAGAGCCCAGGCCAGCCTTGCAAGTGCAGGCCATTCCACCGCCGTTCTCCGTGGTGCTTCCTACGCATCTCCGATGGCGGCATTCCAGGATGAGATGGCAGGAATCGGATATTATCAGTTTATCGAAAAACTGGAGAAGGATTTTGACAGCTGCAAGGATGAGATCGTGAAAAATCTCCGTAAGGTGATGGAAGAGGTCCTTCGTCCGGAGAATTTCTGTGTAAGCTATACCGGAGAGAGAGAATCTCTGGATGTAGTAAAAGCACAGGCTGCCGGGATCAAAAAAGTTTTGTTTAACGGACAGAAGCCGGAGTCTGTGAAGCAGGCCCCCTGCATAAAGAAAAACGAAGCCTTCAAGACCTCCGGCCAGGTCCAGTATGTGGCACAGAACGGAAACTTCCGCAAAAAAGGCCTGGAGTATACCGGTGCACTGGAGATCCTGAAAGTGATCTTAAGCTACGATTATCTCTGGATCAACCTTCGTGTAAAGGGTGGAGCGTATGGCTGCATGAGTGGCTTTAAGAGAAACGGAGAGAGCTTCCTGGTATCCTACCGTGATCCCCATCTAAAGAGAACCCTGGAAGTATACCAAGGAGTGCCGGATTATATCCGTGCCTTTGAGGCAGACGAGCGTGAGATGACAAAATATATCATCGGAACGATCAGCAACAAGGATGTGCCGAGAACTCCGCAGATGCAGGGAAGTATCTCAAAAACCGCATATTTCTCCAATGTTACAGAGGATATGCTCCAGAAGGAAAGAAATCAGATCCTCGGAGCGCAGAAGGAGGATATCCAGAAATTGGCAGCTCTTGTAGAAGCAGTACTTTCCGATGATCAGATCTGCGTAGTAGGAAGTGAGACTGCAATAGAGAAGGCGAAAGATGTATTCATGGAAGTGAAGCCACTGATCGGCTGATGAGAAACAAAGCCTGCTGTCCGTTAAATGGGATAGCAGGCTGTGAAAGGATTATGAGAGGATAAAGAATGGATAATAATTTTAGATCAGGCTTTGTTGCGATCATCGGAAGACCGAATGTTGGAAAATCCACGCTGATGAACCATCTTATCGGACAGAAGATCGCCATCACATCAAACAAGCCACAGACAACCAGAAACAAGATACAGACCGTATATACCTGTGATGAGGGACAGATCGTATTTTTGGACACACCAGGTATCCACAAGGCAAAAAACAAGCTTGGAGAATACATGGTACAGGTTGCGGAGAGAACCCTGAAGGAAGTAGATGCCATTATGTGGCTGGTGGAGCCGTCCACATTCGTAGGTGCGGGAGAGCGCCACATTGCCGAGCAGCTACAGAAGGTTGGAGTTCCTGTGATTCTCATCATCAACAAGATCGATACGGTAAAAAAAGAAGAGCTTCTTCCTGCAATCGATACCTACCGTAAGATCTGTGATTTTGCAGAGATCATTCCCTGCTCTGCCCTCCGCGGAAAAAACACACAGGATATCATTCCAAGTATTTTCAAATATCTTCCGTACGGACCGATGTTCTATGATGAGGATACAGTTACCGACCAGCCTCAGCGCCAGATCGCCGCAGAGATCATCCGTGAGAAGGCTCTGCATGCACTGGATGAGGAGATCCCTCACGGAATCGCCGTTGCCATCGACCGGATGAAGAAACGTCCGGGAAGAAGCAACATCATAGATATTGATGCGACCATCATCTGCGAGCGTAATTCCCACAAAGGCATCATCATCGGAAAACAGGGTGCCATGTTGAAAAAGATCGGAAGCAATGCCCGCTATGAGCTGGAGCATATGCTGGAAGCAAAGGTAAACCTAAAGCTCTGGGTCAAGGTGACTAAGAACTGGAGAGACAGTGATTTCCTGATTAAGAACTTTGGATATGATAAGAAAGAAATCTGAAAATGAGTGATCTGATTACCGTACAGGGAGTGGTGCTTTCTGCCATGCCGGTAGGCGACTATGACAAGCGGATCGTCCTTCTCACAAGAGAGAGGGGAAAGATTTCCGCCTTTGCCAAGGGAGCAAGGCGGCAGAACAGTCCGTTTATGGCAGCAGCCAATCCGTTTGTATTCGGAAGTTTTACCCTTTATGAGGGAAGGACAAGTTATAATCTCAACCAGGTCAGCGTACAGCATCATTTTGTGGAACTGGCCACCCAGCAGCCGGGAGTTTACTACGGATATTATTTCCTGGAACTGGCGGATTATTTTGGTAAAGAGGGAACAGACGAGAAGGAGATGATGAATCTTCTCTATGTGACCATCAAAGCCATTTTGAATCCCCATATTGAAGACCGGCTGGTGCGCTGTATCTATGAACTGCGGACCATGGTGATCCAGGGCGTGATGCCGCAGCTGTTTCAGTGTGCAGGCTGCGGGAGAGAGCTTACGGAAGAAGAAAATGGAGAGCTTTTTTTCTCCCAGGATGAGCACGGGATCCTGTGTGCGGACTGCAGCAGGATGGCCATGGACCGGAAACGGATCTCAGAGGCAGCCTTGTATGCCATGCGCTACATAGCCGTGTCCCCCCTGGCAAAGCTGTATACGTTTACAGTACGGGATGATGTGCTGCGGGAACTGGAACGCCACATTTACCGGTATACGGAGCTGAATACAGACAAGCGGTTTAAAAGTCTGGAGATCCTGGAAATGATGAGATAGATCCCTGCCAGCTGCGGAATAACTGTAACGATTTATTTTTCAAAAGCAGGACAGGAAGCAATGCAAATGGAAATATCCTTGAAAAATCATGAGGATACTAGTATAATAAGACCAAAAATGTAAAAAAGCAGCTTTTTCCGGAGCTTTCCGGACGCATTTGGCGGAACAGCTGCAAGTCAAGAGGAGAGAAATCATGGAAAAGACAATGGAAAAGATCGTAGCTCTTGCAAAAGCCAGAGGATTTGTTTACCCGGGTTCCGAGATCTACGGCGGCCTGGCAAACACATGGGATTATGGAAATCTCGGTGTAGAGCTTAAAAATAACGTAAAACGTGCATGGTGGCAGAAATTCATTCAGGAGTCTCCGTACAATGTAGGTGTTGACTGTGCGATCCTTATGAACCCGCAGACATGGATCGCTTCCGGACATCTTGGCGGATTTTCTGATCCTCTTATGGACTGTAAAGAGTGCCACGAGCGTTTCCGTGCAGATAAGCTCATTGAGGACTTTTGTGCAGAGCATGACATTGCCATTGAGGGAAGCGTAGATGCATGGTCCCAGGAGAAGATGATGGACTTCATCAAAGAACACGAGGTAGGATGTCCGAGCTGTGGTAAACACAACTTCACAGATATCCGTCAGTTCAACCTGATGTTCAAGACATTCCAGGGTGTTACCGAAGATGCCAAGAATACTGTATATTTAAGACCGGAGACTGCACAGGGTATTTTCGTAAACTTCAAGAACGTACAGAGAACATCCCGTAAAAAGATCCCGTTTGGTATCGGCCAGATCGGTAAATCCTTCCGTAACGAGATCACACCGGGTAACTTCACATTCCGTACCCGTGAGTTCGAGCAGATGGAGCTTGAGTTCTTCTGCGAGCCGGATACAGATCTTGAGTGGTTTGCATACTGGAAGAAGTTCTGCCTTGACTGGCTGAGTGCTCTCGGACTTAAGGATGATGAGGTTCGTTACCGTGACCATGATAAGGAAGAGCTGAGCTTCTACAGCAAGGCTACCACAGATGTGGAATTCCTTTTCCCATTCGGATGGGGTGAGCTCTGGGGAATCGCTGACAGAACAGATTATGATCTGACACAGCATCAGAATGTATCCGGCCAGGATCTCACATACTTTGATGATGAGAAGAAACAGAAATATATCCCATACGTTATCGAGCCATCACTTGGAGCAGACCGTATGGTACTTGCTTTCCTCTGCAGCGCTTACGATGAGGAAGTTCTGGATGAAGAGAAGAACGATGTCCGTACAGTCCTTCATTTCCATCCGGTGCTTGCACCGGTTAAGATCGGTGTGCTTCCGCTTTCCAAGAAGCTTAACGAGGGTGCTGAGAAGATCTACCAGCAGCTTTCCAAGAAGTACAACTGTGAGTACGATGATCGTGGAAATATCGGTAAACGTTACCGCAGACAGGATGAGATCGGTACTCCGTTCTGTATCACTTATGACTTCGAGTCTGAGAATGACGGTGCAGTTACAGTCCGTGACCGTGACACTATGGAGCAGGTACGTGTGAAGATCGATGAGCTTGATGCATACTTTGCTGATAAATTTACATTTTAAGTAAATACATTTTTTAATAAAAAACCTCCGGCTATTTTCTGGCCGGAGGCTTTTTTTCAATAAGTCTGTTTTTCATCCGCCAGTTTCTTGGCGACATTCCGTATACATTTTTGAAAGCCCGGGAAAAATGCAGCTGATTGGGATATCCGACTGCATTTCCGATATCTGCGATAGACAGGGCTGTGATCTTAAGAAGTTCTGCAGCTTTGGTCATGCGATAGCTGATCAGGAATTCCTGGGGAGAACGTCCGATGGTGTCGTGGAAGATCTTACCGAAGTAGCTTCGGTTCAGGCCGCAGCAGGCTGCGATATCCTCAATGGAAATATCATTCTGGAAATTCTGTTCAATAAAAGAGAGCGCCTCCTTGATATAAAAATCACGGATACTTCCATCCTGTTTCATGCGGACAGTTTCAGTAGAGCGCATAAAGTAATCCAGAAAAAGCCAGGTATGTCCGATAAGATGAAAGGGTGATTCCTGGGAATTATGGCTGATATAAAGCATTTCCTCCATCATTTTCTGGCGGAGATCTGCAGAGTGGCTGTGATAGACCGGATGGTCCGGACTTAAACCTGCAGTTTCCACGATCTCTTTTGCCCGGAGCCCGTCAAATTCCACCCAGGTGTACTCCCATGGAAAGTCGGTATCTGCAATGTAGGTGTTGATCTGACCGGGAAAAAGCATGAAACCCTGGCCGCTTTTTACCTGATAGGTGATGGTCTCTCCTGCGGAATTGTCTGCCATCAGAGTTCCTGTACCGGAGATCACATAATGAAAAATATAATGGTTTCGTGCTGCCGGGCCGAATGAATGTGCCGGAGCGCAGTGCTCCCAGCCATATTGGTATAGTCCGATATCAACAAAGTTTTCATTTGGAAAAACGGAGAAGAGAAGGTCATTCATATTTTTATCCTTTAGGCGTATGATTTTGTCTGGTTTCAGTAACATTATATATTAAAACATCAGGGAACATCAATATATGTATAAAAATGCAATTACAAAAACAGCCTGTAAAATATACAAAAAAGAGAAAAATAATCGAGAAAACTTTGTGAGAAAATTAAGTTTCGCGAGAAACCTATTGATTTTCGATGAATCAGGAATATACTAATTTTAGATAAAAGTAGTGATATAGGTATAGAATATATCAAAATGCTAGATGACTTTAATGAAGACAGAGAAAAATTGCATTTTGGTATAAAACAAGAAAAACACTGCTATTTATGCAAGCATAAAGCTATGTTAAAATAGCTTTCAGAAAAAAGAAACCAGAGAATAAGTATTGGAGAACCCGGATAGCCATATCAGTTAAATGGGTGATATCCGACTTATCAAATAAAAGGAAAAGGAAGGAGCATTACAAGATGCGCAACAGAAGTAAATGGATCCTCTGTATGGGACTTGCCTTTACCATGGCAGCTTCCGTTACATTGAGCGGATGCGGCACAGGTAAAAAGGATAGCGGAAAGACAGAGATCGAACTTGTGCAGTATAAACCGGAAGCGGTTAAGGCATTTGAAAAACTGGAAGAAAAATTCAATGCCACTCATGATGATATCCATCTTACCATCGAATCACCAAACGATGCTATGACTGTATTGAAGACAAGATTTATCCGTGAGGATAATCCGGATATCATTGGAATCGGAGGCGATGTTAACTTTTCCAATTTTATTGATTCTGATATGCTGATGGATATTTCCGATTATCAGGGACTGGATTCGATCAAAGATGCATATAAAGAAATTGATAAAGCGCTGGAATTCGTTCCGGAAGACGGAGTCTATGCGGTTCCTTACGTGGCCAATGCCGCCGGAATCCTTTACAATCGTGAGCTTTTCAAGGAGCATGGCTGGCAGATCCCGACTACATGGGATGAATTTATGAGCCTTTGCCAGGAAATTCAGGATGCAGGTATCCAGCCGCTTTATTTCGGATTTAAAGATACCTGGACCTGTCTTGCACCGTGGAATTCTATTGCGGTAGATCTTGCACCAGCCGATGTATGCCGCCAGGTAAACCAGGGAAACACTACTTTTGCAAAAGAGTATAAGGAAGTAGCAGACCGTATGCTGGAGCTTATCCAGTATGGACCGGATGATCCCTTTGCCTATGATTACAATGGAGCCTGCACCGCTTTTGCAAAAGGGGAGGCTGCCATGTATCCCATCGGAAGCTATGCGATCCCGCAAATCCAGAGTGTAAATCCGGATATGGATATTGATTCTTTTGTAACACCGGCAAGCAATGATCCGTCAGAAAACAAACTGAATTCCGGAGTTGACCTTCAGTTCTGTGTGATGGATGACTGTGAGAATAAGGAAGCTGCATATGAAGTGCTGGATTTCCTTCTTGAGGATGAGAATATACAGACATATCTGGATGACCAGAAGGCAGTTCCCTGTAAAGAGGGTGATTTCACACTTCCCTCTACGCTGGATGGTATGAAGGAATACATAGAAGAGGGAAGGATGGCCGACTACCAGGATCATTATTATCCTACAGAGATGGCTGTGGATGCACAGATCCAGACCTTCCTGATGAAAAAGGATAAAGATGCATTCCTGAAAAAATTTGATACAGACTGGACAAGATATAACCGTGACATTATCCGTAAAGTACAGGACTATGAGGAGAAGAACGGGGAAGGAGAGAACTGATCATGGGAAAAAAATCTATGAGTGGAAGAAAGCTGACCTTTCTTCTGATCACCATTCCGATCGTGGCATTATTTTTCTGCTTTAACACACTGCCTCTGATCAAGGGTGTGATCTACAGCTTTACGAACTTTAAAGGCTATGGAAGCTATGACTGGGTAGGACTTCGAAACTATAAGGATCTTTTTACAGACAGCCGTGTTGGCGGTTCCTATCTGTTTACCTTTAAGCTGGCCATCGTGGCAACTATCGTAACGAATGTACTCAGCCTGATCCTGGCACTTGGACTGAACAGCAAGATCCGTTTCAAGAGTGCAATGCGTGGAGCTTATTTTATTCCTAATGTACTTGGCGCACTGGTCGTAGGATATATTTTCAATTATTTCTTTACATATATCCTGCCTGCATTCGGAAAGATGATCGGAAATAAAACATTGTCTTCCAGCATGCTTTCCAGTACGAGCCTTGCATGGGTTGCCATCGTGATCGTGTGTGCATGGCAGTCCATTGCAATGAATACGATCATCTACATTTCCGGTCTTCAGACAGTGCCGGAGGATGTATACGAGGCAGGCGCTATTGATGGTGCTACCGGATTCAGCAAGTTCCGTTACCTGACATTCCCGCTGATCGTTCCGTTTTTCAGCATCAACATGGTTCTCTGTGTGAAAAACTTCCTGATGGTATTTGATCAGATCATGGCTTTGACAAAGGGTGGTCCTGCACAGAGTACAGAATCCATTTCCTATCTGATCTATAACAATGGTATGAGTGGAGGACAGTTTGGATTCCAGAGTGCCAATGCGGTTATATTCTTTATTGTGATCGTGATCATTTCTGCAATGCAGTTGACTATCACAGGGAAAAAGGAGGAGCAGCTGTAATGAAAACGAAAGTAAGAGAAAAAGCGAACTGGCCGGTAACGATCCTTCTGATCCTTGGCCTTATCACAGTGGTATTTCCGCTTTATATGACAATTGTGATCGCATTCAAGCAGCCGACAGAGATGACCAACAGTGTAGCCGGGATCCTGTCTCTGCCAGAGAAATTCAGTCTTGCCAATTTCAGGGAAGCTATGGAGGTAACAGACTTCTGGCATTCTCTTGGAAACAGTGTATTGATCACTGTGATTACAGTGGTTCTTGCTATTGTAATTCATTCACTTTTAGGTTATGCTATAGCCAGAAACAAGAGAAGTAAATTTTATAAATTTATCTATCTCTATGTAGTGAGCGGTATGTTTGTTCCGTTTGCTATCCTGATGATGCCGCTTGTAAAGCAGACTGCTGAGATGGGCCTTGATAACAAAGTCGGTGTGATCATTCTTTACACGGTATTTTATATGCCTATGAATGTGCTTCTTTATTCCGGATATCTGACAAACATTCCAATGGCCCTTGAGGAGGCTGCCTGTGTGGATGGAGCCAGCACCTGGAAAACATATTGGAAGATCATCTTTCCGATCATGAAGCCGATGCATGCCACAGTGGCAGTTCTGACAGCACTTGGAACCTGGAATGATGTTATGACTCCATTGGTTATCATGTCCGGATCTACGGGTGGAACCACATTGCCTCTGGCACAGCTGAATTTCCAGACTCAGTTCGGAACAAACTATAACCTTGCGTTTGCCTCTTATCTGCTGGCACTGCTTCCGATCCTTCTGTTTTATCTGATCTGCCAGAAGCATATTTTAAATGGTGTTGTAAACGGTGCCGTAAAATAAAAACACAAGAAAAAGGAGGATTCACATATGGGAATCATCTACTGCGAGAAAGACAGAACGTTTACCCTGCAGACAAAAGAAACTACATATCAGATGCAGGTGGATCAGTACGGATTTCTTCTTCATCTCTATTATGGTAAAAAGGCAGAAGGCTGCATGGATTATCTTCTGACCTACTATGACAGAGGATTTTCCGGAAATCCCTATGATGCGGGAACAGACAGAACCTATTCCATGGACTCTCTTCCACAGGAGCTTTCCTGCTACGGAAACGGAGATTTCCGCAGTGCATCACTGATGCTGGAAAACGGTGACGGAAGCATGAGCTGTGATATGCGTTACAAGAACTATACTATCCGTGACGGTAAATACAGCCTTCCGGGGCTTCCGGCGGTTTATGCAGATAATGATGAGGCACAGACTCTGGAGATCGTACTGGAGGATCCGGCTACTGGCGTGGAGGCCATGCTTCTTTACGGTGTACTTCCGGAGCTGGATATCATTACAAGAAGCGTCTATATCCGCAATCAGAGCAGTGAGAAGATCTATGTGAACAAGGTGATGTCCGCAGAACTGGATTTTCTTTACGGAGATTATGACCTGCTTACTTTTTACGGAAGACATGCCATGGAGCGGAATCTGCAGAGAGTACCGGTGGCTCATGGAAGTCAGATGATCGGCAGTGTCCGTGGCACATCCAGCCATCAGTATAATCCGATGATGATCCTGGCAGAGAAGGACACAACAGAGGATCATGGAGGCTGCTATGCTATGTCCTTTGTATACAGTGGAAATTTTCAGGGTGAGGTTCTTAAAGATCAGTACAATCAGACAAGAATGCTCCTTGGTGTACAGGAGGAGTGCTTCCGGTATCCGCTGGAAGCCGGGGAGACCTTCTATGCACCTGAGGTGATCTTAAGCTATACAGATCAGGGAATGAACCGTCTTTCCCAGAATCTGCACAGCTGCATCCGTCATCATATCTGCCGTGGTAAATATAAGACAGAGGTCCGTCCGGTGCTGGTAAACAGCTGGGAGGCAGCATATTTTGATTTTACAGGGGAGACTTTATATAATCTGGCAAAAGAGGCAAGGAGCCTTGGTATCGATATGCTGGTTCTGGATGACGGCTGGTTTGGAAAACGTGACGATGACAACAGTGGTCTTGGGGACTGGTATGTCAATGAGAAGAAGCTTGGAGAGACTCTCGGCGGACTGGTAAAAAGAGTCAATGACCTCGGAGTGAAATTCGGTATCTGGATTGAGCCGGAGATGATCTCTGAGGACAGTGATCTTTACCGTGAGCATCCGGACTGGGCACTTACGATTCCGGGAAGAAAACCAGTGAGATCCAGAAATCAGCTGGTACTTGATTTTTCTAGAAAAGAAGTTGTAGACGGAATCTTCGGACAGATCAGTGCGGTATTGGATAATGCCAATATTGAGTACGTTAAATGGGACATGAATCGAAGCCTGATGGATGTATTTTCCGTAATGACCAAGGATCAGGGACGTGTAATGTATGATTATGTCCTGGGATTGTACGATTTTCTGGACCGTATGGTGAACCGTTATCCGGATCTTCTGATCGAGGGCTGCAGCGGCGGCGGCGGAAGATTTGACGCAGGTATGCTGTATTACACACCGCAGATCTGGTGCAGCGACAACTCTGATGCTATTGACAGGCTTCGGATCCAGTATGGCACTTCCTTCGGATATCCGGTATCGGCCATGGGAGCACATGTGTCTGCAGTGCCGAACCATCAGACAGGAAGGATCACCCCGTTACATACCAGAGGTGTGGTTGCTATGTCCGGAACCTTCGGCTACGAGCTGGATCTTCTGAAGCTGACTGAGGAAGAAAAAGATGAGGTCCGCAGCCAGATCGGGGAATTCCGTAAATATGCGCCACTGATCCAGAACGGACGGTACTATCGCCTGACAGATCCGTTTAAGAGTGAGGTCTGTGCATGGGAGATCGTTGGAAATTCTCAGGAAGAAGTTCTGCTCAATGTTGTCATGGAGGAGTTCCATGGAAATATGACTGTGAATTATGTGCAGCTTCGCGGCCTTGATGAGAGTGCACTTTATAAGGAACAGACTACCGGCAGGATCTATTCCGGAGCTGCTCTGATGCATGGTGGAATGCCGCTTCCTGCAGAGTTTGGGGAGTACAGAGCTTATCAGTATCATTTTGTGAGAGAATAAGAGCGTATTGAGACAGTAAGATAAATAAAAGGATCCGTCATACAGACAGCTGAAAAAGCCGATGTATGGCGGATCTTTTTTATCATAGCTCAGTGTACGGTGATCTGATAGCTCTTGATAAATTCCTCATCCGGTTTCAGCACATTGATATTTGCTTTTTCGGAAAGAGGTTTTTCAAAACCACAGTCATCACAGCGTCCCATCCACGGCTCCAGGCATACGAAGGGAGCACCGGGTACGGACCAGATACCGAAATTCGGGAAGCCCTCACTGGTAAGTGTCAGATATGGAGTTCCGTCCGGGAAGAGGATACCGGCCTTTTGGATCTGGCCGTTATCAAAAACAAGAGCGTCTTTATCAAACATGTGAGGAGCAATGGAACAGGTTCCGTTTTCAAGGGAAAGTGTATGTGGCTCGTCAGCAAGGACTGTTCCTACAGACGTATCGATAAGGAGATAGGTAAGAGTGTCCAGGCCTTCAAAAGCAAGACGGTAATCACTCTGGGATTCGCCTTCACGTACCGGAACACGGAATGCCGGATGGCCGCCGATGGTAAAATACATAGTTTCAGAATCATTATTAACTACTTCCCAGCATACTTCCAGGTCGTGCTTCTTCAGAGTGTAGGTGATCTTCAGAGCGAAAGCAAACGGATAAACATTCAAGGTTTCTTCAGAGGACTTAAGGACAAAGGAAAGGGAAGTATCGGTGATATCCGTGCAGATAAAATCGCTGTCCCTTGCAAAGCCGTGCTGGCTGGAAGGATATTCCTTTCCGTTCAGACGCCAGATATCTTTGTAGTTACGTCCCACGTTGGGAAAAAGTACAGGCGCATGGCGTTTCCAGTAAGCCGGATCTGCCTGCCAGAGGATCTCCCTGTCATTAGTCTTGTCATAGATGCCGGTGAGTTCAGCACCGTGATCGGAAACGGAAATCTTAAGAAAGCTGTTTTCAATCGTTCGTGTCATGATAAACCTCCTGTATGACAGCATTCGGGTAATATTACCTCGGAATTGCTGCATGTTTTTTTCTATTTTAGCACATTTTTCAGATGATAACGAGAAAAATACAATCTGTGAAAAATATAACTGGAAAATCTGTCATATTTCACAAGAGAAATTGCTGTTTTTTGGAAGAATAACCTTGACTAATGAAGGATAAATCTATAAAATAATTATGTGCGTAGAAAACATACATTTTTTATGTTTTAAAGAACAATAATTAGGAGGAAAATGTAAAATGGCAAAATGGGTTTACATGTTTACAGAAGGTAATGCTACTATGAGAAATCTTCTGGGCGGCAAAGGTGCCAACCTTGCTGAGATGACAAACCTCGGTCTTCCTGTACCGCAGGGCTTCACAATCACAACAGAGGCCTGCACACAGTACTACGAGGATGGCAGATCCATCAACGATGAGATCATGGCTCAGATCATGGAAGCAATTACCAAGATGGAAGGAGTTACCGGTAAGAAATTCGGTGACAAAGAAAATCCTCTGCTTGTATCCGTTCGTTCTGGTGCGAGAGCATCTATGCCTGGTATGATGGACACAATCCTCAACCTTGGTTTAAATGAAGAAGTTGTTAACACTCTTGCTGAGAAATCCGGCAATGAGCGTTGGGCTTGGGACTGCTACAGAAGATTCATCCAGATGTATTCTGACGTAGTTATGGAAGTTGGTAAGAAATACTTCGAGGAGCTCATCGATGAGATGAAAGCTAAGAGAGGTGTTAAGCAGGACGTTGAGCTTACAGCTGCTGACCTGCATGAGCTTGCTGACCAGTTCAAAGCTGAGTATAAATCCAAAATCGGTTCTGATTTCCCAACTGATCCGAAGGAGCAGCTGGTAGGTGCGATCAAAGCCGTATTCCGTTCCTGGGACAACCCACGTGCGAACGTATATCGTCGTGACAACGATATCCCGTATTCCTGGGGTACAGCTGTTAACGTACAGATGATGGCATTCGGTAACATGGGTGATGACTGTGGTACAGGTGTTGCCTTCACACGTGACCCTGCTACAGGAGCTAACGGTCTGTTTGGTGAATTCCTTACAAATGCTCAGGGTGAAGACGTTGTTGCCGGTGTTCGTACACCTATGCACATCTCCGAAATGGAACAGAAATTCCCGGAAGCATTCGTACAGTTCAAACAGGTTTGCGAAACACTTGAAAAACACTACAGAGACATGCAGGATATGGAGTTTACTGTAGAGCATGGTAAACTGTATATGC
>ERZ827516.2238-NODE-2238-length-14706-cov-11.010648_pt1 | contig 14706 bp, 10 predicted proteins | sample MGYA00519703_ERZ827516 | MGnify/ENA primary metagenome ERZ827516 (study PRJEB31778, sample SAMEA3449337) | human gut metagenome | biome: human gut; feature: human-associated habitat; material: faeces | place: United Kingdom | collected 2010/2012 ...
GTGGCAAAACCGCTTCACGTCGGACATCTCCGCTCCGCGATCATCGGAGAAAGCGTAAAGAGAATCACCCGTTTTATGGGCAATAAAGTGGTTGGTGATATCCACCTTGGAGACTGGGGATATCAGATGGGACTGATTATCACAGAACTGAAGAAACGCCAGCCGGATCTTCCGTATTTTGATGATAATTTCACCGGAGAATATCCAAAAGAAGCACCATTTACCATCAGTGACCTGGAGGAAATTTATCCGGCAGCGTCCGCTTATGCAAAAGAGCATGATGATTACAGAGAAGAAGCACTGGATGCGACCTTCCAGCTGCAGAGCGGAAAGCGCGGTTACCGTGCAATCTGGGATCACATTATGAATGTGTCTGTGACAGACTTGAAGAAAAACTATGCGAACCTGAATGTTGAATTTGACCTCTGGAAAGGGGAATCTGACGCACAGAAATACATCCCGGATATGGTGGAAAGACTGAAGAAGGAAGGCTATGCGCATATTGATAATGGAGCACTCGTGGTAGATGTCAAAGAAGAGACCGATACCAAAGAGATCCCACCGTGTATGATCCTGAAGTCCGACGGTGCAGCACTTTATGATACCACAGACCTTGCGACACTGGTAGAGCGTGAAGAACTGTTCCAGCCGAACGAAGTCATCTATGTAGTTGACAAACGTCAGGAACTGCATTTTGTACAGGTATTCCGCTGCGCGAAGAAGACCGGCATTGTAAAAGAGGATACAAAACTTACTTTCCTTGGATTTGGTACGATGAACGGAAAAGACGGAAAACCGTTCAAGACCAGAGAAGGCGGCGTTATGCGTCTTGAGAACCTGATCCGCGAGATCACAGAAAAGATGTATGAAAAGATCACAGAGAACCGTACCGTATCGGAAGAAGAGGCAAAAGCAACAGCGAAGATGGTCGGAATGGCTGCGATCAAATACGGAGACCTCTCCAACCAGGCAGCAAAAGACTATGTATTCGATGTAGACAGATTCACTTCTTTTGAAGGAAATACAGGTCCGTACATCCTGTACACCATCGTTCGTATCAAATCAATCCTGAACAAGTACAAAGAATCAGGAAAGAGTATGGACGATATCAAGATCCTTTCGGCTACAAGTGAGAGCGAAAAGGCTCTGATGCTGGAAGCTGCGAAGTTTGGCAGTGTGATGGAGAATGTATACGAAGAACTTGCACCACACAAGATCTGCGCATATATTTATGATCTTGCAAATGCATTTAACCGTTTCTACCATGAGACAAAGATCCTGGCAGAAGAGGATGAACAGAAGCAGAAGAGCTACATTGCCCTTCTTACACTGACAAGAGACATTTTGACAACCTGCATCGATCTGCTTGGATTTGAAGCACCGGAAAGAATGTAAAAAGGCAGAAGCATCAGAAGTAATGACAATACGATAAAGAGGCGAGGACATATGACAGAGAAATTGTTTTACACAGACAGTCACATGCAGGAATTTACTGCGGAGGTTGTGTCCTGCCGCCCGTGTGATAACGGATATGAGGCAGTTCTTTCAAGAACTGCCTTTTTTCCAGAAGGCGGCGGTCAGGCAGCAGATACCGGAGTGATTGACGGGATCAGAGTATATGATGTACAGGAAAAAGGAGAACAGATCTTTCACTATCTGGAAGGAGAACTGGAAGAAGGAAAGACCGTGACCGGTCAGATCGACTGGGACAAACGTTTTTCACGGATGCAGCAGCACAGCGGAGAACATATCGTATCGGGAATCGTTCATGCACGTTTTGGATATGATAATGTGGGATTCCATTTGAATGATGAGCTGTGCACTCTGGACTTAAGTGGTCCGCTCACGAAGGAGGAGCTTCGCGAGGTGGAAAATGCGGCAAATGAAGCGGTATTTGCAAATGTACCGGTTCAGATAAGTTATCCGTCCAAAGAAAAATTGAAGACGTTGGATTACCGCAGTAAGATAGAGATTGACGGACAGGTGCGTATCGTGACGATACCGGGATATGACGTGTGTGCCTGTTGTGCACCGCATGTGTATTTTACCGGAGAGATCGGTCTTATCAAACTGGTGCAGAGTCAGAATTATAAAGGCGGTATCCGGATCACTATGCTGTGCGGAAGAAGGGCACTGAAGGATTATCAGCAGAAAGAAGAAAGCGTGAAGGCGATTATGGGAAGCCTTTCAGCGAAGGAAGAATTGATTGCTGAAGCAGTTGAACGCGTAAAAGAGGAATGTACACAGCTGAAGAGTGAACTTGCAGAGACAAGATATCAGATTCTTGAAGCACAGGCAGAAAAAATTCCGGAGGGACAGAAAAAGGTCTGTATTTTTGATAGCAAATTAAGTGGGAATGAACCACGTGAGCTTATGAACCTTGTACTGAAAAAAGGAACAGAAGTATGTGCGGTATTTGCAGGAAACGAAGAGAGTGGATACCGTTATGTGATCGGCAGTGAGACAGAGGATGTGCGCCCGTACAGCAAGATCCTCAAAGAACAGTTTGACGGAAGAGGCGGTGGAAAACCGGTCATGGTACAGGGTTCTGTAAATGGAAGTGAAGAGGCAATTCGAAAAGTTTTTGAGTAAGAGAAGGCGGAGATGAAGAATGCGAGACAGGAAAACAGGGAGAATTATCTGGTATTTGTTCAGTGCGGTTCTGATCAAATGGGGTGTGGAGATCGCAGTAGCGACATTTGCACTTTCCTGCGGTCTGCGCAGCAATATGGGAATTGGGGCAGTCTCTTCGATCATCACGATCCCAATGATTGCGTGGATCTACCGGAAAGATCAGGGACGCTATGAAAAGCAGCAGGAATCCTGGTGGAAATATAAAGCGGCTTCCCGATATGGAATGTGGCTTGTTATGCTCGTCGGTGCAGTGACTGCGTGTGTGGCGATGAATGATATCGTCATGCTGATGAATATGCAGAGGATCAGCCAGATTTATCAGAGCACAGAGCAGATCATTTACAGTGCACCGCGTTGGCTTCAGCTGGCGGGAGCCGGGATTCTGGCTCCGGTCGCAGAAGAGCTTGTTTACCGCGGGATGATCTACCGGCGGATGCGCGAGAGCCTTACCGCTGTGCAGGCAGGTGTGTTTGTATCCATTTTGTTCGGTGTCGGTCATGGAAATCTGCCACAGGGACTTTATGCAATGGTACTCGGACTTCTGCTTGCTTGCATTTATGAGAAATTCCGGAATATTGCAGCTCCGATTCTGTTCCATATTGTTGTGAATATTACGTCATTATTGCTTTCGTGGTATGGGGGCTTTGAATGGATTCTGGGAACAGAGGGAAAAGCAGTTGGAATTACTGTACTGGCTACGTTGATTACTGTTATAATTTATGTAAAAATAAAAAATATAAGACAAGAAATACGATAATTAACTGAAAAATACTGAAAAAGTTTACAAAATAAATAATATCTGACAATTTCTGTAAAATTAGGGGTTTACTTTTGCAGACAAATGCTGTATAGTGTTAAATCATAAAAGCAACAACAAAACCGTTTTACAGAAAGGGCAGGTTATATGAGTGTAATACAACAAAATACAGAACAAGGCTTATACAGCCCTGATTTTGAGCATGACAACTGCGGTATCGGAGCTGTTGTGAACATCAAAGGGCAAAAGAGTCATGATACAGTCGCAAATGCGCTGAAAATCGTAGAAAATCTTGAACATAGAGCTGGCAAGGATGCCGAAGGGAAGACAGGAGACGGTGTAGGAATACTGTTACAGATTTCGCACAAGTTCTTTACAAATGTCTGTCGTCCCCTCGGCATCTTTTTAGGTTCTGAGAGAGATTACGGTGTGGGAATGTTTTTCTTCCCACAGGACGAACTGAAAAGGAATCAGGCAAAAAATATTTTCGAAGTTATTGTCGAAAAAGAAGGACTGAAATTCCTTGGATGGAGGGAAGTGCCGATCCGTAAAGAGATCCTTGGAAAGAAAGCACTCGAATGCATGCCGTGCATTATGCAGGGATTTATCGAACGACCGAAAAAAGTAAAACAAGGACTGGATTTTGACCGCAGACTTTATGTGGTAAGAAGAGTCTTTGAACAGAGCAGTGATGATACCTATGTAGCATCCCTGTCAAGCAGAACCATCGTGTACAAAGGAATGTTCCTTGTAAAACAGCTCCGGATGTTCTTTGAAGATCTGCAGAACCCGGATTATGAATCTGCAATTGCAGTTGTACATTCCAGATTCAGTACAAACACTAATCCAAGCTGGGAAAGAGCACATCCGAACCGTTTCATCGTACATAACGGAGAGATCAATACCATTCGCGGCAATGCAGATAAGATGCGGGCCAGAGAGGAAAACATGGAATCCGAGCATCTGGAAGGAGAGCTTTATAAAGTCCTTCCGGCAATCAATACCGCAGGTTCCGATTCTGCCATGCTGGATAACACGCTGGAATTCATGGTGATGAGTGGCATGCCGCTTCCGTTGGCAGTTATGATCACCATCCCGGAGCCATGGGCACAGAATGCAACGATGTCACAGAAAATCAAGGATTTCTATCAGTATTACGCAACGATGATGGAGCCATGGGACGGACCGGCATCCATCCTGTTCTCAGATGGAGATATTTTAGGAGCCGTACTTGACCGAAATGGACTCAGACCTTCCAGATATTACATCACAGATGATGACACACTGATCCTTTCTTCTGAGGTTGGTGTTCTGGATATCCCGCCGGAGAAGATCGTAGTCAAAGAAAGAATCCATCCAGGTAAGATGCTTCTTGTTGATACTGTTCAGGGGCGTGTCATCGACGACCAGGAACTGAAAGAAGAATATGCGGCAAGACAGCCTTATGGCGAATGGTTGAACAGTCAGTTGGTCAATTTAAGCGATTTAAAGATCCCGAATCAGAAAGTACCGCAGTATTCTAGAGAAGAATGCCAGAGACTGCAGAAAGCATTTGGATATTCTTACGAAGAAGTGAAGACTTCTATTTTAAATATGGCAATGAATGGAAGCGAAGGAATCGGAGCCATGGGTATCGATGCACCACTTGCCGTTCTTTCTGAGCAGCATCAGTCTTTGTTTGGATATTTTAAACAGTTATTTGCACAGGTAACGAACCCGCCGATCGACGCGATCCGTGAAAAAATCGTGACTTCGACAACGGTATATGTCGGAGAAGAAGGAAACCTTTTGGAACAGAAAGAGGAAAATTGTCATGTACTGAAGATCAATGATCCGATCCTGACAGATACCGATCTCCTGAAGATCCGTAACATGAAAGTCGACGGTTTCCGTGTGGCAGAAATTTCTACTACTTATTATAAAAACTCCAGCCTGGAAAAAGCGATCGATTATCTGTTTATCCAGGTAGACCGTGCAATCCGTGAAGGCATGAATATCCTGATCTTAAGTGACAGAGGTGTGGATGAATATCATATTGCGATCCCGTCCCTGCTTGCAACCTCAGCGGTTCATCAGCATCTGGTAAGAACTAAGAGAAGAACAGAGGTTGCCATGATCCTTGAGACCGGAGAACCAAGAGAAGTACATCATTTCGCAACGCTTTTGGGATATGGTGCATCTGCAATCAACCCGTATCTTGCACATGAATCGATCAAACAGTTGATCGATACAGATATGCTTCAGAAAGATTATTATGCAGCAGTCAATGACTATAATGAAGCTGTTATAAGCGGAATTGTCAAAATTGCATCGAAGATGGGAATTTCCACGATCCAGTCTTATCAGGGATCCATGATCTTTGAAGCGATTGGATTAAAACCGGAATTCATTGAAAAATATTTCACCGGAACTGTCAGCCGTGTCGGTGGTATCGGACTGGAAGAAATTGCAAAAGATTATATGGCAAGGCATTCCGAGGCCTTTGATCCGCTGGGACTTTCCGTAGATCTGACGTTGAACAGTGTGGGACAACACAAGTCGAAGAGCGGTGGTGAAAAGCATCTGTACAACCCGAGAACGATCCATATGCTCCAGCAGTCTACAAGGCGCGGGGATTATGAAATGTTCAAGCAGTACACGCAGATGGTTGATGAAGAATCCAAAGGAATCACACTCCGTGGACAGATGGACTTCAATTATCCAAAGAAAGGAGTTCCGCTTTCAGAAGTAGAGAGTGTGGATTCGATCGTGACCAGATTCAAGACCGGTGCAATGTCTTACGGATCAATTTCAAAGGAAGCACACGAAACCCTTGCCCTTGCAATGAATGCACTGCACGGTAAGTCAAACTCCGGTGAAGGCGGAGAGGATATCGAGCGCCTTGGAACCGACAGAGGTTCTGCGATCAAACAGGTTGCCAGTGGACGTTTTGGTGTTACAAGCAGATATCTTGTCAGTGCAAAAGAGATCCAGATCAAGATGGCGCAGGGAGCAAAACCTGGAGAAGGTGGACATCTGCCGGGGGGAAAGGTTTACCCTTGGGTAGCAAAAACCAGACATTCTACGCCGGGTGTGGGACTGATCTCACCGCCGCCGCATCACGATATTTACTCGATCGAAGATCTGGCACAGCTGATCTATGACTGTAAAAATGCAAACAAGGATGCAAGAATTTCTGTGAAACTGGTATCTGAAGCCGGTGTCGGAACGGTTGCAGCGGGTGTCGCAAAAGCAGGAGCCGGACTGGTTCTGATCTCCGGTTATGACGGAGGTACAGGAGCTGCACCGAGAAGTTCTATCCATAATACCGGACTTCCGTGGGAGCTTGGACTTTCTGAAACACATCAGACACTGATCCAGAACGGACTGAGAGAAAGAGTCCGTATCGAGACAGACGGTAAGCTGATGAGTGGTCGTGATGTGGCGATCGCAGCACTTCTCGGTGCAGAGGAATTTGGATTTGCGACGGCACCGCTTGTAACCATGGGGTGCGTAATGATGCGTGTATGTAACTTGGATACCTGTCCGGTCGGAATTGCAACCCAGAATCCGGAACTGAGAAAGAGATTTGCCGGAAAACCAGAATATGTCATCAATTTCATGCGTTTTATCGCGGAAGAATTAAGAGAATATATGGCAAAACTTGGCATTCGTACTGTAGATGAACTGGTGGGAAGGACAGACCTTCTGAAAGTGAGAGATGTGCCGACATCCAAACGTGCCGCAACACTGGATCTTTCCAGAATCCTCAATAATCCGTATGCAAAAGAGAAGAAAGGCATGATCTTCAATCCGAAGAAAGTCTTTGATTTTGAACTAAATAAAACACTGGATGAAAGAGTCCTGGTAAAGGAACTTCTTCCGTCACTGGAAAAGAAACAGAAGAGAATCCTGGAGCTGGATGTAAAAAATACAGACCGTACATTCGGCACAATCTTCGGTTCTGAGATTACAAGACGTTATCCGGACGGACTGGAAGAAGACAGCTATGTGTTGAAATGTAAGGGCGCAGGCGGACAGTCATTCGGAGCATTTATACCAAAAGGTCTGACACTGGAACTGACCGGTGACAGCAATGATTATTTTGGTAAAGGACTTTCCGGTGGTAAACTGATCGTTTATCCGCCGACTGGTGTGAAATTTAAAGCTGATGAAAATATTATTATTGGTAACGTAGCGCTTTATGGTGCAACAAGCGGAAAAGCCTATATCAATGGTGTGGCAGGCGAACGTTTCTGTGTCCGTAACTCCGGAGCAACAGCAGTTGTAGAAGGGGTCGGAGATCATGGATGCGAATATATGACTGGTGGACGGGTTGCAATTCTTGGCAAGACCGGAAAGAATTTTGCAGCAGGTATGAGTGGCGGTGTTGCCTACGTTCTGGATATGGACAGTGATCTTTATACAAAAGTCAACAAACAGATGGTTAATATCGAAAAAGTAACATCTAAGTTCGATGTATCTGAATTGAAAGGTATGATCGAAGAACATGTAGCAGCAACCAATTCCGAGACGGGAAAAGAAATCCTGGATCATTTCAAAGAATACCTGCCGAAGTTTAAGAAGATCATTCCGCGTGATTACGAGAGAATGCTGACCCGCATCCTTCAGCTGGAAGAAAAAGGTCTCAGCAGCGAACAGGCAAAAACCGAAGCATTTTATGCGATCAAAGAAGGAAGATAGGAGGCCAAAAACGTGGGAAAAGCAACAGGATTTATGGATTATGACAGACACGATGCAGAGTGCGAATCTCCAAAAGAGAGAATTAAGCATTTCCGGGAATTCCACACGCCTCTGTCAAAAGAAGAGCAGGAAATACAGGGCGCCAGATGTATGGCATGCGGCGTCCCGTTCTGCCAGGCGGGACAGATGATCGCAGGGATGGCAAGCGGCTGTCCTCTGCATAATCTGGTGCCGGAGTGGAATGACCTGATTTATCACGGCAACTGGGAAGAGGCATATTACCGGCTGAAAAAGACAAACAATTTTCCGGAATTTACTTCCAGGGTATGCCCGGGACTTTGTGAGGCGGCATGTACCTGCAACCTGCACGGAAGCCCGGTGACGACTAAAGCAAATGAATATGGGATTATTGAAAATGCTTACGAAAAGGGATATGCAAAAGCATGTCCGCCGAAAGCGCGTACCGGCAAAAAGATAGCGATAATCGGTTCCGGACCTTCCGGTCTCACAGTCGCAGATCAGTTAAATAAACGAGGACATCTGGTAACAGTATTTGAGCGGGAAGATAAGCCGGGTGGACTTCTACGCTATGGAATCCCGAATATGAAGCTGGAAAAACAGTTCATCGACCGGAAACTTGCAGTAATGGAAGAAGAAGGTATCCGTTTTGAAACTGGCTGCAATATTGGAAAAGATAAGAAATCTGCAGAACTTCTGAAAGCGTTTGACCGGGTGGTGCTTTGTTGCGGTGCATCCCATCCGCGTGATATAAAAGTACCCGGAAGAGATGCAAAAGGAATCTACTTTGCAGTAGATTTTCTGAAATCAACTACGAAATGTCTCTGGAAAAATGAGATGCAGCTGAAAGAAGGCGAATATATTTCTGCAAAGGGCAAAAATGTAATTGTCATCGGTGGTGGCGATACGGGAAATGACTGTGTTGGAACGTCGATCCGTCATGGTGCAAAATCCGTTCTTCAGCTGGAAATGATGCCGAAACTTCCGGATGAGAGAAGCGCTATGAATCCATGGCCGGAGTGGCCGAGAGTCTGCAAGACAGACTATGGTCAGCAGGAAGCAATTGCTCTCTGGGGACATGATCCGAGGGTTTATCAGACAACGGTAAAGGAATTTGTCAAAGATAAGAATGGAAATCTTTGCAAGGTGGTTCTTGTGAAACTGGAAAGCAAGAAGGATGAAAAGACCGGACGTATGATGATGGCAGAGGTCGCAGGAAGTGAGTACACGGTAAATGCAGAATTGGTGCTGATCGCAGCGGGGTTCCTCGGAAGTGAGGATTATGTGACAAAGGCATTCGGTGTGGAAGTCAATGAGCGCACGAATGTTAAAACAGCTCCGGGTGAGTATAAAACGAATGTGCCGAATATATTTACGGCAGGAGATATGCACAGAGGACAGTCGCTGGTTGTGTGGGCAATCCGGGAAGGAAGAGAAGCGGCACAGCAGATAGATCTGGATCTGATGGGGTATACGAATCTGTCAGTACAGTAATTAGTGGCGTTTGATTTTATGAAGGCGTAGCCCGCCGCAAGGTGTAGGAAGTGGTTCCTGCACCTTGCGGCGGGCTACGCTTTTAATGAAAATGTGCAATAGATTTATTTTTCAGGTACGATTTCTAACCAGTAGCCGTCTGGGTCTTCGATGAAGTAGATACCCATGGACTCATTTTCGAAACAGACGCAGTTCATTTCTTTATGGTGTGCGAGGGCGGCATCCATGTCGTCTACGGTGAAGGCGAGGTGGATTTCGTTGTCGCCGAGGTCGTATGGGCGGTCCATGTCGCGAAGCCAGGTGAGCTCGAGCTGATGAACGGAGCTTCCATCACCGAGGTAGACGAGCTTAAAACTTCCGTCAGCAGCATCTTTTTCGCGGACTACGGTGAGTCCGAGTGCATCTTTGTAGAATTGAATTGATTTTTCAAGGTCACGTACATTTAAATTGTTATGGTTGAATTTGAAATTCATAGTGGAATCCTTCTTTCTTATTTAGTATTCTAGATTTATTGATTATGAAGTCAGTTTAGCATAAATAATAAGGATTGCGCAAGGAACGGTTATTAGGAGTGATAACGAAAATATCAGTATATTATGATACCCTAGTAGAATATTACAAAAATGTTAAATTGTATTGCAAAAAATAGAAAAATGGTATATAATCGACCACAGGGTTAGGAAAATAATTAGTAAAAAATATAGGATGGGTGATTATGATAAAATTTAAACAAGTATTTTTGGCATCTGTTCTTGCAAGTTCAATGGTAGTTACGCCAGTATTTGCAGATGATGTCAGCAATCTGCAGAATAGTAAAAATGCAGCACAGAGTGAAGTGAATTCTCTTCAGTCAGAATTGCAGACACTAATTGAAAAAATGAGTAAGCTGGAAGATGATCTGGTGTCAACAGGTCAGCAGATCACACAGGCACAGGATGATCTTACTGTTGCTAAAGAAAAAGAACATCAGCAGTACGAAGATATGAAGAAGCGTATCAAGTATATGTATGAAGAAGGCAACTCGACTGCGATTGAGACTCTGATCAGTGCTGAGAATTTCTCAGACTTGCTTAACAAAGCAGAATATGTTCAGAACGTACATAGTTATGACAGAAAGCAGCTTCAGGAATATATTGATACCAAGCAGCAGATTGCAGATCTGAAAGCACAGCTTGAAGAAGATCAGGCGAATCTGGAGTCTATGCAGTCTGATTATGAGGCAGAGCAGACGACGCTGAGTAATACGCTGGAATCTAAGAAAGAAGAAGTCGCAGATCTGGATCAACAGCTTCAGGCAGCTGTAGCAGCAGCTGAAGCAAAGAGGCAGGCAGAAGAAGCTGCAAAGGCAGCAAAAGCAGCTGAGTCAACAAAGTCAAATTCGACCGTTGCATCGACAAGCAACAGTGGTTCACAGACTGTAGGTAATACAACAAATAACAATAATAACAACACAACCGTTACACCGAGTACGCCAAGTACACCAAGTACACCAAGTACCCCGACAGTGACTCCGGATACAAGTAATAATAACAGCAGTAGTGATAACGGTGGAAGTACATATGGCAACGGAAGCGCTATTTTAAGTGCAGCAGCAGCATACCTTGGAGTTCCTTATGTATGGGGCGGTACTTCGGGAAGTGGTGTTGATTGTTCAGGTCTTGTATACCTGGCACATCAGGCATGTGGTATTCAGATTACACGTAACTCATATAGTCAGGGAAGTGGCGGACAGGCAGTGTCAGACCCGCAGCCGGGTGATGTTGTATGTTACGGAGGACATGTGGGAATCTACGCAGGAGGCGGACAGATGATTCATGCACCGCAGCCGGGTGAGGTCGTATGTTATACAAGTGTTAATTATGCATACCACTGGTATAGAAGATACTGGTAAGACAAACGGTAAGTAAAAAAAGGTAAAGTAAGTAAAAAAATTTTTTTCGCGGAAATCGGCAAAAACGTACATAATTCCGTGGAAAGTTAAATTGGAAAAATTCAAAAAATCGACGAAAACGTACATAATTCCATGAGAAGTTAAATGTTGATTTTTGATGAAAAATTGAAAAACGTACAAAATAAAAGAGATTTTCATTTGGCATATGTCATTTGAAAATCTCTTTTTTTGAAACTATTTCATTTACATTAGAAAAATTTCTTTTTTCTGCGACGTCCTTTGCAATAAGGGCAGGATTCCCGATGTCTCTTTTGATAGAAAACTTTATCAGCTGGACTCAATGGATATTTATGTTCAGAGTTTCTTTTACAGTTCCACCAAACCTTTTGTGAATATGTATCTAATATTTCATCGGGATTTATAAGGCAATAGTTTGCAATAAAATCCCAATCTTCCATTAAATCAGGATGAAGCGCGGCAAAGGATGTTTTTCCAGGAAGTGCTTTACGACCGGAACAATAAGGACAATCCGCTTCACCATTTATAACATCGATGATTCGAGCAGGATAATTACCGTGACAAGTAGGGCAACAATTTATTGGCATCACTAGAGCTGAAAGATAAGGTGAATTGGGACTATTTTATTTTGTTGGTTGCAAAAACAGGAATGAGATTTTCTGAACTAATTAAGCAATTGCCAGAGGATAAGCCAATTTTTGTTGATGGGGCAGTATACAATTCAACAGTAAACAATATACTTGCAAGACACTGTAAAGAATGCAATATACCAGTAATATCAATTCATGGATTGCGGCATACGCATGCGTCTTTGCTGCTGTTTACAGGCGTATCTATTGCTAGTGTAGCAAGAAGATTGGAACATTCGAGTATGACAACAACACAGAAAACATATTTACATATTATTCAGGAATTGGAAAATAAAGATATTGATTTAGTTATGCGTTCATTATCAAGTTTAAGTTAACGAATTACACGGCTTGCGTTGATTAAGAGTGATAAGAAAATGGCCTGATTTATTTATACAAAAATCGGTATAAATAAGTTGGGTCATTTATTGTGCAGTATATTTGATTATGGTAATATAAAGATATGAATTTTCCAAAAGAAAAGAGAATGAAAATGAATTTAACAAGTACAAGTAAATTTGTAAGTTTAATCCTGCGCCATAAACCAGAAACAATCGGAATCCAGTTGGATGAACATGGCTGGGCAAATGTAGACGAGCTGATTGCCGGAATTTCGAAAACACGTGAATTTAATAGAGAAATTCTGGAAGAAATTGTTTGGACAGATAATAAGCAAAGATTTACCTTTAATGAAGATAAAACAAAGATTCGGGCAAATCAGGGACATTCGATTCCTGTTGATGTAGAATTACCAGTAGCAATACCGCCTGAAACGCTCTGGCATGGAACTGGAGAAAAATATGTTGCATCCATTGATCAACAAGGATTGATTCCAAAGGGTAGGTTATATGTGCATTTATCATCAGACGCAGCTACAGCTACGAAAGTCGGCTCACGTCACGGAAAATCAGTGCTTTATATCGTAAAAACAAAAGAAATGTATGACGATGGATATTCATTTTTCTTATCAAAAAATGGAGTATGGTTAACAAAAGAAGTCCCCGTAAAATATTTAATCAAAGAGGAGTAGTAAGGATGATTTATGTAACCGGCGACTGTCACGCTGATTTTACCAGGTTCAATACTAAAATTTTCCCGGAGCAATATGAAATGACAAAAGATGATTATGTCATTATCTGCGGTGATTTTGGCGGAGTATGGAATCGCTTTGAAGAAAATAAACATGAGAAGCATTGGATGGACTGGCTGGAAGATCGTCCTTTTGCAACTCTTTTTTGTGAGGGGAACCATGAGAATTTTGACAGGCTTTACAGCTATCCTGTAGAAAAATGGAATGGTGGAAATGTACACAAAATTAGACCTTCGGTGATCCATCTTATGCGAGGACAGGTTTTTCAACTTTGCGGAAAGAAATTCTTTGTATTTGGCGGAGCAAAAAGTCATGATACAGACGGTGGGATTTTAGATCCAGAAGCCCCGGATTTCAAGAAGAAAAAGAAAAGACTGGATAAGGAATGGCTGCCTTATCGTGTGAATCATATTTCGTGGTGGAAAGAAGAAATGGCTTCGGAAGAGGAAATGGAAGAAGGGTTAAGCAATTTATCTCAGTATAACAATGAGGTAGATTTTATTATCAGTCATTGTTGTGCTACAAGTACCCAGAAAGAATTTGTAGATAAGACTTTTTCAGCAGATTCCATGACAGATTATCTGGAGTTAGTGAAGCAGCGGGTAAATTTTAAGAAGTGGTTCTTTGGTCATTATCATGATAATAAGAATATTGGACCGAAAGAAATACTGATATATGAGCAGATTATTCGGATACTGTGAGAAATTATAATTTGTGTATGACGAAAGGAGATTTTCGGTTTATGTGTAAATTGATGGAAGAATATGAGAAACGTACACTGAACCGGTTCATGAAAAAACTTACTGTTCCGGGCGAAAAATGTAATCTGAAGATGCGGATGAATCTGCGCTATGCATGTTTCAAATTTCTAGGTATGTAAAAAGAATCACTTATCAGAAAAATAAAAATAACAGGAGGAAACTAAAAATGGAAGTAATACGCGCAAAAAGTGCCGGATTCTGCTTTGGTGTAAAACGCGCTGTCGATACAGTATATGAGCAGGTTGAAAAACAGATGGGAAAACAGATCTATACTTATGGTCCGATCATCCATAATGAAGAGGTTGTAAAGGACATGGAAGCACATGGCGTAAAAGTCCTGCGCGGTGAGGAAGAACTGAAAGGTCTGGAAGAAGGACTGGTGATTATCCGCTCTCATGGTGTTCCAAAGAGAATCTGTGACCTAATGGATGAAAAAGGCATCGAATATGTAGATGCAACCTGTCCGTTTGTGAAAAGAATCCATAAGATTGTTGCCGAAGAAAGTAAAAAAGGCAGCCGGATCATTATCATTGGTAATCCGGATCACCCTGAGGTTGAAGGAATCCGGGGCTGGGCAGGAGAAAATGTAACCGTTATAAAAAATGCAGAAGAAGCAGAAAAATTTGAAAATACTACATCTGAAAGAATTTGTATTGTGTCTCAGACGACATTTAATTACAATAAATTCAAAGATTTAGTTGAAATTATTTCAGAAAAGGGTTATGATATAA
>ERZ827516.2248-NODE-2248-length-14631-cov-4.068057_pt1 | contig 14631 bp, 15 predicted proteins | sample MGYA00519703_ERZ827516 | MGnify/ENA primary metagenome ERZ827516 (study PRJEB31778, sample SAMEA3449337) | human gut metagenome | biome: human gut; feature: human-associated habitat; material: faeces | place: United Kingdom | collected 2010/2012 ...
AAATTAATACTGGCTAATGTATCCATCTGCTTAATTGCCAAATTTCTAAGCAATACGAGTCTTTCTGATTGAGATTTTCCCTGTTCAATTAAAATTGCATTATAGCTCTCCATATTTGCCAATACCAATAACTGATTTAAATTTGCATCGTCACGCACATTACCCTTTTTACTTGGATTGTTATTTTTCCATTGCTTTGCAGTTTGTCCAAATAAAGCAACATTTAAAAGATCTGCTTCACTGGCATACGTATAGGCAATCTGTTCCGGTGTTAGTTCTGGTGGAATCAAATTTTCTTTTACTGCATCTGTGTGAATACGATAGTTCACCTTTGATAATGCTCTGTTCAAATTCCAATCCAATGACAGGCGACTATTTTCGTCCTGTTTCAATCTGCGATAGTCTTTCATAATATACAGTTGAAATTCTGGAGAAATCCATGTTGCAAATGCCATAGCAATATCACTATGTGCATAAGTTCCTCCACCATACCTGCCTGCTTTCGACACTATTCCAATAGCATTTGTCTGTTCAATCCATTTGGTCGGTGTCATAACAAATCTGTTTAATCCCGCCTCACTTCTAACCGCCTCGAATTGCACACGGTTAAAATCCGGATTGTGAAGTTCTTCCCAGACCGCCAAAAACTCAACTGTATTCCTGTTTCGCATCCAGTTCTGAATGACAAATCTGGGATCATTATCATTTCTATATTTTGCAATATCTGTCAACGAAATATATTCATTTTCAAAATCTTTCGTGTAAATCCCAATATCAATTCCTTTTGCGTGAATAATTTCCCTAACTATTTTATTTGCCATCTCTATTCCTCCACAATGCTTTCCATCTGCTCCAGTTTCTTCAATGCCTTCATATATGCCATCAATCTTTTATACTGATCATCTCCAAGACTGTGAATCTGCTTTAATATCTTAATATCCGACCTGGTAACTTCATAATCCATATCTGCATCTTTATACTCCGGATCAATTCCTTTACCCGTTAAAAGCTGTTCCGGTGTAATATCCAATGCGTCACATATGGATAACAGACAGTCTGCTTTTGGATTTGTCTTTTTCTTTTTCCAGTCACTGATATTGCTAGTTGCAATCCCCGTTCTTCTTGACAATTCCAGCTGGGTCATGTTCTTCTGCTCCATTATGTAAAAAATTCTTTCACTGATAATCATGTGTGTTCCTCCGTTATATTTTATATCCGTATTTATTGTTTTTATTTCCGTTTATACGGTTATTCTATCATGCCGCAGCATTTCTTTCAATAGGAATGATAATCCTTCTGAATTTCTCAATATTTTCTGTTTTATATAATTCCTTGTACAACTGTTTTATTCTCTTCATGCGAAGATAACAATCCGGATTCGGTAATTGATCCAATCCCATTGCGTCTGCATACTTTGCCACCATTTCTCCAATGAAATTCGCCAAATCACTCCATGCATCTCTTTCTTTTATAACTACTTTATTTTTAACCATAATTGAAATCCTTTTAGAAATAGTTGTTCTCAGATTTTCTACAAAATTAGAAAAAGCCCAAACCACAAGGGTTTGAGCTCCATTTGTACATTCGTATTTTCTGCTTTTGGGTATAAAATCTCCGCTGTTAAATATAGAATATTTGTTCGTTTTTGTCAATTCTTACTTGCAATTTTTCGCTTTCTTCTTCGGCAATCCAGCTTTACTAAAAGTCTGTCAATGCGCACTAACACCTTGCTCCGCATTAACATTCTCAGACATTGTATCGACTTTATCTATTTAATCCAAACATACTTTCTACCAAAGCAAATGTCTCATCAATACTACGGTTTTCGTCTCTTGTTATTACATTAAATCCAGATTTTTGAAACATCATATATCTTTCCTGTGAATTAACTCTTTTCAGACATTCTCTGAAATTTATCATAGCATCCTCTGGATTATCTTCTTTCAATAACAACTGATATAAAAACTGTTTTTCCTTATCGGGTCTTTCAAAAAATCTCTGAACAGAAATATTCGGATCTGCTAACATAATCAAAACATGATTCTCATCTGAAATCTTATGTAGAATTTCAACCGGAATATTAGTATCCACAAATATTCTTTTCTTTGTTCTTGAAACCAAGTTCTTTAAAATTTCAAGTTCTAAGACCGTACATTCTTTCGTAACACCATTTACCCATGCCTCATATTCATCTGGAGTTCTTTTTACAAATTCTCTCCAATCCTGTAAATCTCTTGTGTAAGTAAGATTAGGAAACTCCTTGGCATCCAAATTTTCTAAAAGCCTATCCTGATAATTTTCTTCGCATACAATTCCGTCATATTTTTCTGCCAGAAGTTTTACCATTGTGGATTTTCCGGCATATGCTGTCCCATTAATAAAGTATACATTTTCAAACTTCATAACAATCTTACTACTCCCGTTTATCTTATAGACTTAATTATCATATCAATAATTTCACCGACAGCCTTTTTTATATCATTGCCTTCCCATCCAAGTTTCCAATCATCCTCTAAATATACATCAGAAACAACATATATACCCGTTGCTACACATTTTCTATAATTAGCTATTGTGAACAAACCAACACCTTCCATTTCAACACAAAGTGCTCCTTTGTCCCGATAATCCATGACTTGTCCCCACGTTTCTCTATAACCTGCGTCCGTTGTCCAATGAAATCCTCTCTTGTATAGAATTTCTGCACTTGTTATCATTTCTTCAATCTCGTTCGTCAAATCCTTCGATGAATGAATTATATCATAATCATATCCGTACAACCTTGCTACTGCAGTATCATTAAAAGCGCCGTCCGTAAGAATAATCTCTCCCGGAACTAATTCTGGTTGTAAGCCTCCGGCATATCCAACATGAATTAATTCTTTAACGCCTCCGGCAATTAAATCCTCCGCTTGTGTAGCTATCGCAGGCGAGCACATATGCCCTTTTATAAAACCAATGTTTTCATTTTTATTAAACACATACAGCTTCCCACCTAATGGATATCTATATTCTCCTACATTTCTTGACACCATTTCATCAAAAATGTCATCAGCAAGAAGATATACTCTATCCGGTATTTTGATTTTATCAATATCAAATCCAGCATTTTTTAATTCTACTCTGACAAGTTTCTTAGGATCTGTTAATGCATTATTTCTGTCCACTATTTTCTCCTTCAAATGTCATTCGGCATCACAATAGTATCTTTTGTATCAAAATTTATGTGTATCTTTTGAATATCCAAATTGTGTTTGAAACTTCTTATTGCACTTGCATATTCGCCATTTGTTTCTTCACTTTCCGGTCAGATTTTTAAGACAACATTATCCAGCGAATATTCTTTTCCGCCGACAATTGCCTGAATATTCTCAGAAAACTCCAGTTGTCTCATTTCTCCTATACTATGCTATATGTAAAGACTTAATCAAAAAATCTACGACACTCTTTTCATATTGATCTTTTATGATATTTTCTTTGCTTTCTTCAATACTTCCATCAACAAAATATTTGCCGTTTTCTTTATTGATTGATAATGAATCAAGAGGCCATCCTTCAAATCTTTTTGATGAAGCTTTATCAATCATATAGAATAATCCGTTTTTTTGAGCTGCCATATTGTCCATAAACGATGAAATTACTCCGTGATTATAAACTGCAATTCCATCTAGGTAATATGCTGTGACTTTACCTCCAAGCTCTGCAATAAGTTTTGAATAGTAATCAATCATCTCTTCATCTGACAGTCTATCCATATTCATAGGTGTTCTAATATTTAGTCCCGGCTGACGCAAATCCTCAAAATCCAGTTCTTCAAAATATAATCCAGAATCATTACAAATAACAACATCAAAGTATTGTCCATAAAACTCTGCCTTCATAATAGCATTTTCTTCTGGTGTATTCCCCATTTCCTTAGGTTCTTCTATAACTTCGATATCTCTTAAAGTAATAAATTCAATATCATACCCTTTTAACAAATCCGAAAATCTTTTTACCTTTGATGGATTTGTTGTTCCTAATAAAACTCTCATATCGTCATACTCCTAAACTAAATCATCTTAAAAGCTTTCAACGCTTCTACTATAGCCTCTTCCTTCTCCTTCGGGCACTTCGGCTGTCTGGCATCATCTGACTTTGCTTTGTTGTAATTCTCACGCTCTATGATTCCATACTTAGCTTTAACCTGTGCAATATACAGATTAGATACCTTCATCCCATCATAATGCTCTGCCACGTATTTTCTAATCTCCTCGTATGTAGCCTTACTCTCCGCAGCTGTCAAATCCAGCTCATCCATATCCAGTCTCACATTCACATGGTGCTTCGCTTCATGAAGTTTGGACAAAAGACATACCGTCTCACAATTCCCCTGAACTTTGATTTTATACTGCATAGCGAAAGTATGCAATAGATTTTCAAAGTGGGGTAACTGTTTTATCCCCTTGTTATACAGAATATTGTCGGTATAATATGTCATCAACATTGTTCTTGATACCCACTAAAATATCAAAACAAGTAGACAACATTTCAAAAAAACATCTCCAGTAATTATCATATAGACCACAAGTATCGCTTTGATAAGAGAAATTCAAATAATTACAATAATTATTTATTTCTTGACATATCTCTGGTCCTAAATCCAGTGAATACTCCAATAGCACCTCATTCAAAAGCACTCTTTTCTCTTGAAACGTATAAATTCTTTTTAAATCATCTTCATATAGAACCCAATGTTCCATTAGCTCATTTTCCAAAAATGAACCATAATGTCGATTCTCAAAATTATGTTTCCAATATTCGTATGCGTACTGTAATATACCGTGCAAATTATCTAATGCTTCTTTTGCCTTCCTACATGCTATGTTTTTTCTACTTTCAAATACCACATTTGATTTTAACCAGTTATCCATTTGATTAATAATACAAAATTGTTGCAGAAAGAAATCCCGGGTTGTGCACGACAGAGTATTATTCTTTAGTGGAATTGAAAAATGTCAGAAAGGATGACAATATAAAAAAAGGATATATCAATGGTCGATATTCGACAATTCCGTTAAAGGGAAGCAGTTTGATCGAAGTTTTGGGAGGTGAATAAATTTGGAACGAAAGCTAGGACTCAGTTCCAGAAATGAAAATTCCAGAAATATGTTAGTGCCGGATATGCACGTTTCAAAACTTGATGAAATGTATGAACAGTTTTGCAAAAATGTGGAAACGGTAAAAGAAAAGTTTCATATTGCAGAACAATTAGATAACGTTCATGAAGAAAAAGCAGTAAAAGATATTTATCGGTCACAGATTGTGTTTTTGGAAAGTGCACTGGATTATTATATGCATTGTCTTGGAATTTATGCGATGGTACAAATGTATAATAATCACTGGGATAAAACACGGGGATATTCCGATTTAAAGGTGCCGATTGATAAGGTAATGGATGCTGTTATGCATCCCGAAAATACAGGGTGGATTGATGCGGTAATTGTGTCTTACCATGCATCAAAAACATATATGAGTGCGAAAGAGATTAAGGGGCAGTTATCATTAATTGTTGGAAAAGATTTTTTTGATAAAATAGCAAATGAAATGTTTTATGACAAGGAGAGCAGAGTGAAACCAGCAGACAAATTGGCAAGAGCATTGACAGATTTGTTTGAACGCAGAAACAAGATAGCACATCAGGCAGATAGAAATCACCAGACGGGAGATTTGTATGATATTAACCGGCAGGATGTGGAAAATGCAATAGGTGTTGTTGAAACATTTGTTACAACTGTTCATAAGTTATTAACGGAATAAGAGTACTGCATGACATAAAAAAGCAAGGGACAACATCCCTTGCTTTTTTCTCCCCTCTGTGCTACACTGTCACAAGCTGACAAGACACATGTTAACCACATGAAAAACAGCAAAGAGGAGTAAGAAACTCCGGATTGGAGAAATTATGGAAAAAGTAAAGGCATTTTGTAAACGGAAAAACATTGAGATATCCGTCAAGCGCTACCTGATTGATGCACTTGGTGCGATGGCACAGGGATTATTTGCATCGCTTTTGATCGGAACGATCATCAGTACACTTGGAACGCAGCTTAATATTCCGATTCTTGTGACAGTCGGAACTTACGCGAAAGCGGCAGTCGGACCGGCCATGGCGATCGCAATCGGATATGCACTGCAGGCAGCGCCCTTAGTACTGTTTTCACTTGCGGCAGTCGGTGCGGCGGCAAATGAACTTGGCGGGGCAGGTGGGCCGCTTGCGGTACTTGTGGTTGCAATTTTTGCAGCAGAATTCGGAAAAGCAGTTTCCAAAGAGACAAAAATCGATATTATTGTCACTCCGTTTGTGACCATTTTTGTCGGGGTCGCGCTTTCTATCTGGTGGGCTCCGGCGATCGGTGCGGCAGCGAGTGCAGTTGGCAATGCGATCATGTGGGCAACGGAACTGCAGCCGTTTTTCATGGGAATCATTGTATCAGTGATCGTAGGAATCGCACTGACACTGCCGATCAGCAGTGCTGCGATCTGTGCCGCACTTGGACTTACCGGTCTTGCAGGAGGGGCAGCACTTGCAGGATGCTGTGCACAGATGGTTGGATTTGCAGTGGCAAGTTTCCGCGAAAATAAATGGGGCGGACTGTTTGCACAGGGAATCGGTACATCCATGCTTCAGATGGGTAATATCGTGAAAAATCCGCGCATCTGGCTGCCGGCGACATTGGCGTCTGCAATCACCGGACCGATCGCAACGTGTCTGTTCCATTTACAGATGAATGGTGCAGCAGTTTCCTCCGGTATGGGAACCTGTGGACTGGTCGGACAGATTGGTGTCTATACCGGATGGATCGCAGATATTGAAGCGGGAAGCAAAGCTGCCATTACACCGATGGACTGGATCGGACTGATTTTCGTAAGCTTTCTTCTGCCGGGCGTTTTATCATGGCTTTTTAGTGTGTTATTCCGTAAGATCGGCTGGATCAAAGAAGGCGATATGAGGCTGGACTTATAAATCCATAAAAGTTTAGAAATAAATCCACCATAATGAGGAAAGTATGGTATACTGTAAACAGTAGTCATTACAGGAATAATATGCATGAAATTGCATTTTACTCCGCAAAACAAGGAGGATTTTTATGGAAAAGCCATTCACCTTAAGTGAGGGCGTTGACAGTTGGAATACGATTATTTTTTTATATAATTCCGCATTGAAGGAAGTACGCACAAAAGTTGAAATCTTAAACGATGAGTTTCAGCAGGTACATCAGTACAACCCGATCGAATATATCAAGTCAAGGATCAAGACGCCAGAGAGCATTGTGAAAAAGTTAAAGCGCTACGGATACGAGTCATCGATCGACAATATGGTAAGTTATGTCAATGATATCGCGGGTATCCGCATTGTCTGTTCTTTTACTTCTGATATTTATAAACTGGCTGAGATGATCGGGAAACAGAACGATCTGACCGTTATTTCTATCAAGGATTACATTAAAAATCCGAAGGAGAGCGGTTATAAAAGTTATCATATGCTTGTGTCTGTTCCGATATTTTTATCGGACCGCGTGATCGATACCAAGGTGGAGATACAGATCCGGACGATGGCGATGGATTTCTGGGCAAGCTTAGAGCATAAGATCTATTACAAATTTGAGGGAAATGCGCCCGGCTATATCAGCAGGGATCTAAGAGAATGTTCCGATATTGTTTCTATGCTGGATGCAAAGATGCTCCAGCTAAATGAAGCAATTATACAGGCGAAAGAAGCACAGGAGGAGCAGACGGGTGCAGTATAATTACGACTTCGAGATTATGTCGCTCGTCATTTTTGTGGTTATCAGCGGTCATTTCCTGTTGATCAGACAGTTCCCAACGGTTAAGTCAAAAGTATTTGGCAGACTGCTTTGGGTGTGTCTTGGCGAGTGTATCGCAAATATTTTATCATGTATTGGACTGGCAAATGCAGCAATCGTTCCGCTAATCTGGAACGAATTGTTTGCGTTTGCTTTTTTTGCGTTAGAGGGAGCGGCTTCTTATCTGATGTTCCGCTATATGGAAGAGGTATGCAGCTTTTCCGGAGTAGCAGGTCGAATGATAAAATACATGGGAAAAGTCCCGTTTTTCTTTTTCGAGATCATGCTTTTAGCGACACCGTGGATGGGCTTTTTCTTTTATTTTAAAGATGGCAGCTATTATCAGGGAAATTTTGCATGGTTTGGCTATGTGTATATTGGATACTATTTTTTTATGAACCTGCTTCTTATGTTTTTGGGGAGAGCGCGTATTGAGACGCGGATCAAGGTAATCGTTATCTTATACAGTATTGTGGCAGTTCTTATGGTGGTGCTTCAGTATGAGAGAAAAGAAATGCTGCTTACCAGTGCGGCAAATATGCTGTTTATTCTGATGATCTATATGGCAATGCAGAATCCGTCTGCTTATATTGACAGTGAAACCGGAACTAGTGATGAGCAGGCATTTCTGATCCAGATGAAAAATGTAACGGAGCAATCCGGCAAAAAAGTATTTCTTGTGGTACATATCAGACAGATGCATCATATCGAAATGCTTTTAGGATATGAAAACAGCAGGCGGCTGCTTGCCGAAGTGGGACATTATCTTACCGCACTGTGTGGAAAGTTCTGTGTGTTTCACAATGCGGAGGATACATTTACCATCCTGCTGGATGAGGGAAAAGAAGAACACATAAAGGGGCAGATCAAAAAAAGATTTGAACAGGATTTTCATGTGTCTGGCAATTCGATTTCTTTAAATGAGATCATGATCACCCTGCATTATCCAAGAGATTTTTGTTCTCTGGCAGAGTACAGGGCACTGTATGGATATTTGCTGGAAGCGGCACAAAATTCAGGGAAACAGATCTTTTTTGAGGTGGATGAAGCCGTAAAAAAAGACTATTACCGAAGAAATAAGGTAGAGCAGGCGGTGGATCGTGCAATTACGGAAAACAGATTTGAAGTATATTATCAGCCGATCTATTCCCTGAAAGAAAAATGTGTTGTATCATTAGAGGCGCTGGTGCGTCTGAAGGATGAAAAACTTGGAGCCATTCCACCGGATGAGTTTATTCCGTTGGCGGAGCAAAACGGAACAATCACACAGATCAGTGAGATCGTACTTGAAGAGTGCTGCCGTTTTCTGGCAAAACATGTACTTCCAAATCCATCGCTTGGGATACGGACGATTCATGTAAATATTGCTGCAGCGCAGTGCCTGAACCGGAATCTGAAAGAAAGCATACTGCCAGTGTTAGAGCGTTATCATGTGCCGACACATATGATCACACTGGAGCTGACAGAGCGGACAGCGATTGAAGCGCCAAAGCTGATGTTATGGCACATGCAGGAGTTTGGCAAAATCGGCATGGGGTTTGCAATGGATGACTATGGAAACGGCAATTCAAACTGTTCTTATCTGATTCATTTTCCATTTCGGGAAATCAAGATTGATAAAGACATGACCTGGTCCTATTTTGAAAATCCAACTGCAAAAATCGTGATTGAAAATGAAATAAAGACGATACAAAAACTCGGTCTCCCGCTGATCATGGAGGGCGTGGAAAAGAAAGAACAGAGTGATGCCCTAGAGGCGCTTGGTGTGGATATGATCCAGGGATATTATTACGGGAAACCGATGCCGGAGACGGAGTGTCTGCGCTATATCAGAAGAATGCATTTTGCCAAAGAGGAATATGGAAAGAGTTGATGGAAAGTTTATGCTAAAAATAGCATTTTGTGATGATGATTTAGAGATATTAAAAGAACTTGGTATCTTATTGGACAAATATAAAAAAGAAAGAGACGAAGACCTTACCTGTACGGTATTTCAGAGTCCCTTAGAGTTACTGGCCGCGATTGAGAAAGGGTTTTCTTTCGATATTTTATTTTTGGACATTTTAATGCCGGGGGAAAACGGAATTGAGACAGCAAAAGAAATCAGACAGTATGATAATAATATGAAAATTATTTTTCTTACCTCATCTCCGGAGTTTGCAGTACAGTCTTATACGGTCGGGGCATATTTTTATCAGTTAAAGCCAGTCTGGGAGGAAAGCTTTTTCCGGCTGATGGATTCCGTGCTTGCAGAGTGCACAAAGACACAGGAAAACAGTCTGATTCTGCGGAGCAAAGAAGGAATTACAAGAATTGACCTTGAAAAGTTAGAATATTGTGAAGTGATAGGACGGACGCTCTTTTTTCATCTCGGAAATGGAAAAGTATTTGAGAGTGTCGGCAGTTTAGACGATTTATTTTTGCAGTTAAAGCCTTATGGCAATTTTTTACGGCCACATCGGTCATTTCTGGTAAATATGGATTATATACAGAATATTTCTTACCGTGCAATTAAACTGATAAGTCTTGCAGAAATACCAATCCCGCATGGGAAATGCTCGGAGATAAAGAATAAATATCTCGAGTATGCGTTTAACAGAAAGCAGGTATTTTTACATGAGATATAATTATGTAACAAATGGTGCAGCAGTCGGGATATTCGGCATGGTTTTGTCCGGGGCTTTTTGTGATATTCACTGGACGAAAGAAAAACGGGAATTTCTTGTTGGAAGTATTTTTGTGCTGCTTGCCATACAGGGCGTGATGTATCTGTTGGCCGGGGCAGCGACGATCCGTTATCTTTATCCTGTGATCACACATGTCCCGATGTGTATTGCCCTTTACATTTTAACGAAAACACGTCTGTGGACAGTGATTTCCGTGCTGACCGCTTATCTCTGCTGTCAGCTTCGCAGGTGGGTGGCACTTTTTATAATGGCTGTGTTTGTGAACAGTGAAACGGTGCAAAATGTGACGGAACTGATTGCTACGCTGCCGTTATTATTTCTTTTACTGCGTTTTGTGGCACCCTCGGTGCGGGCAATATCAAATTATCCCGTGTCAATACAGCTTCAGTTCGGGTTGATTCCGGCATTGGGCTACGGCTTTGATTACCTGACGAGAGTTTATACGGATTTACTTTCAGAAGGCATACCGGCGGCAGTGGAATTTATGCCGTTCGTCTGCTGTATTGCTTATCTGGTGTTTGTGCTTCGTACTTCGGAGGAGGAGCGGAAGAAAAATGAACTTGAGCAGATGCAGAGCTGTCTGAATCTGCAGATTTCCCAGGCGGTCCACGAGATTGAGGCTTTGAGGGAGTCGCAGAAAGATGCCAGTACCTACCGTCATGATTTAAGACATCATATGCAGCATCTGTTATCATGTATCGAGAATGGAAAAATTGAACAGGCAGAAGGCTACATTCATGAAGTATGTGCGCAGATTGAGGCAGGCAGGGTAAAAAATTACTGTGAGAATGAGACGGTCAATCTTATTTTTTCCTCTTTTGCAGGAAGGGCGGAAAGTGCTGGTGCCACAATGAACATAAAAGCGGTGGTACCATATATTCTTCCGGTTTCGGAGACAGATTTGTGTGTGCTTTTATCAAATGCGTTAGAAAATGCACTCCATGCGTGTACAGCACAGGAGCAGAAGGGAACGATAGATATTTTAGCGTATGAGAAGAACGGGAGGTTCTTTTTTCAGGTCACGAATCCATGCAGAAAAGAAGTAGCATTTGAAAACGGTGTTCCGGTTACCGACCGGCCGGGGCATGGAATCGGCGTACGCAGTATTTGTGCAATTGTTGACCGGTATGGTGGTATGTACAGCTTTCTGGTAGAAGATAATAAATTTATTTTACGCGTTTCTTTATAAGGTGCAGCTTTATGCTGCACTTTAAAAGAGACAACAAAACTACATATGAAAAATAAAAAATGTCGATTGAGTGCACATTATAGTCGATTCAGAACAAGTTAATCCACTGCAGCACAAAATACGGTACATTAATGTCAACAGAGAGAAATGAAAAACAAATGACAAAGGAGAGAAAAATTATGAAAAGAAAAATTTTAGCAATTATGTTGAGTTCAATGCTGGCATTCTCTTTTACCGCCTGCGGGAATACCGAGGAGACTGCTGATGGCACAGTGACAAACGCAGAGGCAGATGTAGATGTGGCAGATACTGGCACTGATGTGGAGACCGATGTGGCAGAGACCGATGCAGCAGATATTGTTGTGGACACAGAGGCAGCAGATGCACAAAGCGAAGATGTGGAAACAGATTCTACCGAAGACTTATTCTGCCTGCTTGATGTGCCGATTTTAGAGATGCCGGACTTAGCAGGAACAACCTGGAGTTTCTGTGGGGGTAACATTGGCGGTGTGCAAATGACACAGGACGATTATGATGCTGCATTAGAGCAGTATGGCGGAAAATTGGAGATCGTGTTTAGCGATGATGGTTCCACTGTACAGATGGTACAGGGAGGTGGAACGTTAGACGGTGTCTGTGAATATCATTATGAGGATGAAGGTGTGCGTTTAACATTTGACAATAACGGCACAGATCTGGTATATGCCTGCGTGTTTGCAGATTTTGACGGACTGACAATGGTAGCATTGTCCGATACTTCCGGATACAATGCAGTATATTTTGTACAGTAAAGGAGTATTTGAATGGAAATCTCTGTAATTGTTTGTTTGCTTGTGATTTTGCTTGCCATATGGATTGTTTCTGTACGGAAAAAATTAGCGATCATGGATGAAAATATCAATCATTCCATGAATCAGATCGGAGTGCAGCTTTCGTCACGGTTTGATGCGTTACTTTCCCTGCTTGATTTTACAAAAAAATATGCAGGATACGAGGCACAGACACTTACAGATGAAGTAAATGAAAAACGGTGTATCATTATGGAAACTTCCACACCGGAGGAGGTTTTGCGCCAGGAAGGTGTGATAAACGAGGTGCTTTTCCGGACACAGACGGTTTTAGAAGAATATCCGGGTTCGACTGATGAAAATGAATACATCAAATGTATGGACGCGGTAGAGTGTTATGAAAAAATGGTGCAGACCAGCCGGCTGATTTATAATGATTCGGTGACAAAATTAAACAGAGAGCTTCACATTTTCCCAACCAGTGTACTTGCACATATGCTCGGATTTGAAAAACGGGATTATCTGGTAGAAAATTAGCAGAAAAGGAGATGCAAAGGATGAATAAGTTACACAGAAGCAGGTACATAAATGTAGTTGTATCAATGATGATGGCATTTTTGATGCTTGCTGCAATGGGAACGACACAGGTACATGCAGCACAATATACAACGGGAACGATTGATCCTGCCGAATTGAAAGCTGGAGATGTGGTTTACAGGGGGGTTCAGTTAACGGTAGACAGACAGATTGTGGTTTGTAAAAAGTGCAATATGATATGGATTACGACGGGCACGGATTACGGTACCGGAGACACGAAACGCTCTGAGGTGGTGGCTACGGAAGCCCATAAGGATCATCCGAATAAGGTGGGGTATAGCGAGTTTAACTGGTATTTTAATCTTGACAGCTCCGGCCCATTGTTAAAAAATACGCCATATACGATCGTAGAAAATGCTAACATTAAATATAAGATTATCTACAATACAAACGGTGGCAGTCAGATAGCAGAGGGAAATCAGACGAACCTGCCAGATCCGCTGCCAGCTGCGACGAAAGATGGATATGATTTTGCCGGCTGGTATACAGATGCAGATTTTACGACGATTGCGCGGCCGGGACAGGCACTTACTGCCGACACGACTCTCTATGCAAAATGGGTAGAACACAGGCACACATTTAGGGATGAGTGGAGCAGCAATGATACTTCCCATTGGCATGCTGCCACGTGTGAACACACCACAGAAAAAAAAGATGAAGCAGCTCATGTTTATGGAACGGCAGGTGCGGAAAGATATACCTGTAGTGTCTGCAAATATGTAAGTGAAACAAGAAAAAAAGAAGCTGAGGCTGCAGATAAAAAGAATACGGAAAGTGAACCGGTAAAAGTAAAAAGGACAGAGGCAAAAGACGCAGCATTAAATTCGAAATTTAATGTGAAAGCAGGAAAGACGGTCAAGGTAACTTGGGGAAAAGTTAAAGATGCAGATGGTTATGATGTTTATATGGCATACTGCGGAAAAGATAAGGAAAAGGTTGTAAAGTCCGTAAAGGTAGCGGATAGTTTATCTGTTGAGATCAGCAAATTGAAAAAGAAAGGAATCAATCAGAAAAAAAATATAAAATGTCATGTTCTTGCATATAAGATGGTTGATGGCAAAAAAGTAACAGTTGCGAAATCGATTACGATACATGCAGCAGGAAAGAAGAATAAATCAGTAACAGATGCAAAAAGCATTAAACTGAAAAAGACTTCTTATGTATTGGCAAAAGGGAAAAAAGCTGTCGTAAAAGCTTCGATTGTCAAGAAGAATAAGAAACGTCCGATCATTAATCATATATCGGAATTCCGATATGCTACATCAGACAGTAAAGTGGCAGTGGTATCTAAAAATGGTAAGATCACCGCGAAAGGAAAAGGATCCTGTTCTATATATGTATATGCAACAAACGGATGTGCACAAAAAATAAAAGTTGTGGTCAAATAAGAGAGACAGGTATAAAGTGAAAATGAATGTGTAGGAGAAAAGCTGCCAATGATAGTGATAATATCATTAGGCAGCTTTTTATAATGAACAAAGGAAAAAGAAAACGTGTATTTTGACTGGATTATATAGTATAAT
>ERZ827516.2251-NODE-2251-length-14618-cov-3.280368_pt1 | contig 14618 bp, 13 predicted proteins | sample MGYA00519703_ERZ827516 | MGnify/ENA primary metagenome ERZ827516 (study PRJEB31778, sample SAMEA3449337) | human gut metagenome | biome: human gut; feature: human-associated habitat; material: faeces | place: United Kingdom | collected 2010/2012 ...
CGGTGTCAGAAGCGCAGCATCATCATATACCGTCTGTTGTGAAACATTTTCTTCTGCTGCAAAGCATACATGCTGTCCGCCTGCTGCAAGTAAAATCGTAAACAGCCAGGCAAATACAATACCCTTTAAACATAAAAATCTTTTCTGTCTCATGCTAGCCCTCCCAGTAATAAAATGACCAGTGTTACCAGACTGACGATTCCACTGACAAGTGAGATTTTTTTATAGTCGATCGGGAGTTCGCCGTACACCTTTCCAGTCTGTCCGTTCATGGAAAAATAATAGATTTTTCCGTTTTTCGCCTTGTATGTAATTGTCCATACCGGCAGAAGCGTATACGACCACTTTTCTTTTAATGCCCGGAAATCGGCATTTTTTACCGACACGGAACTGTATCCATTTATTTGTTCCCGCATCAGTTTCTCTGCACTCTCACGCGCTTCCTGCTGCACTTTCTTTTCTATCTGTTTTTTCTCAATATCACGCTTTTCTGCCAGAAATCCAGACAGAAATCCAAGCTGAAACTTTTTCACATCCTTAAAATCATAAGGCATTACACCGCAGATCAGCTCCTGATTTGCCTTTCCAAGTGCATTTTCCGTCAGGTTTTCAAGTTTTACATCACCTTCTCTTGATACCTGATAATACTTTGTCTCCGTATATTCCGTGTTTCCGGTTCGCCACACGCGGACATTTCTCGCCTCGCCCTGCATTTTTCCCTCCAGTCTGGTATTGTAATGCCAGTATGGAAAATATACACCTGTGATACTCTCGACCTGCTTTTTGTTATAAAAGGCACGCGGGACAAATTTTTTCTTGCAGACATAATCTTTAAAACCTTTTTCTGCATCTTCCCGCGACACAGAAAACGGAATCACCTGATCCGGCAGGAATTTACCTTCCAGCCGTCCGCCAAGCACGACCGGATTATGGCAATAATAACAGAAAGTCGCCGCTGTAGTGGCATCCGTCACAATCTGTGCACCACAGCTCGGACAGGTATAGGTCACTGCATCAGCTTCCTTCCCTGCTTCTTTATCTGACTCTTTATTTTCCGTGTTATCTTTTTCTGCTCCACTACCTGCTTTATTTCCCGGCTGGCTCTGCTTCTTATCCTCCGGTTTACCTGATGCTTTTCCTGCGCCCGCAGCATCTGCATTTTGAGGTTCCGTCGTCTGTGCCGGCTTCATGGCATCTAACTCTTCCTGTGAAAACAGACTGAAACAATATTCACATTTATACTTTTGTGTGGAAGGATCAAAAATCAGTTCTCCATCACAATTTGGACATTTAAAACTGATCACTGCCATAATTAGTCCCTCGCTTTTCCACAGTTACTGCAGAATTTTCCTTTGTTGACCTGACCACATTCACACGTCCACTCTGCTGCCGGTGCCGGTTTTCCACACTCACTGCAGAATTTTCCTGTATTGACATGGCCGCATTCACATGTCCACTCATTCTTTGGTGCAGGCGCCGGTTTTCCACATTCACTGCAGAATTTTCCCGTGTTGGTGCGGCCGCACTCACAGGTCCATGTGCCCGCTGCACTGCCTGCCGGATTTGGCTGGCTCTGGTTCATGGCTCCCGCATTCTGCCCCTGATTCATGCCTCCTGCCATCTGGCTCTGTGCTGCATTTCCATACATCTGCCCCTGCTGATCCTGCGGTGTCTGAAGTGCGCCAAGTCCTGACAACGTCTGGTTCATCGCATTCATGCCCATGCCGACTCCCATAAACCCGTTCATGGCTCCTGCTGCATTGCTTCCTGCATCACGCACACCCTCGGTCAGATTTTTGACTGCCATACCGCGCATTACATTGAAGTCACCACCGAGCATTGCGCCCTCATTTCTCATGTTGATGAGTTTCTGGGACTCCTCATCATAAGATACGCTCGCAATACCGACACTCTGGATCTCCATACCGCGCATCTGGTTCCACTCTTCATCGAGCGTATTCGCCATATACTTTCCAAGTTCTCTTGCTTTTGAAGTCACATAGGAAATTCTGGTCCCGTCCGCTGACATCTGGTTGATAGATGCCTGCAGTGCCTCTAAAAACTCGGACAGATACTGTTCATTGATGGATGAGATCTCCACATGATCCTGATTTTTCGGGATGGCTTCCGCATAGAACTGCAGCGGATTGGTGACTTTGATGGAATAAGTTCCATGTGCACGCAAAAACAATTCTGCGTTATAAAAATTATCAAAATAATTGATCGGATTTCTGGTACCGAATTTGATTCCTTTGATCTCCTGCAGATTGATAAAAAATACCTTCTGCATCGTCGGCGTCTGTCCGCCGAATTTGAAACGATTGAATGTTTCTTTTAAAGATTCTCCAAATTCACCGTTGAACATGGATGGCATGGATGAATTATCCACTTTATAATATCCCGGCTCTGCCGTGTAATCTACGATCTTTCCACCGTCTACGAGCATCATGAACTGATTGTCATACACATGAATGATCGAACCGTTGCTGACCGTATCCGGCGTTCCCTTCCGGTTCTGTCCTTTTCGGATCAGCACACCGCTCGTAAAGACAGTGTTGTCCCCCATGTCATCTGCTTCGTAAACTTCTAACCACTGATCGGCAAGACCTCCGCCGATCGCCTGCGTAATTGCTCTGATAATTCCCATAATTAATCCTCCTTGTTTTGCGGAGCAAAATGCGACTGCCTTTGCAGAAGCAGAGGATTTTCCTCCATTGTTTTCCACCATTTGTTATGAATGATGATAGTCCGTCTCATCAAAACTATGTAATGTCCATACTTTCAGGTTCAAAAGCGTCACCGCCGAACCACAGTACTCACAGTAAGCTGCGCCGAGATTTGTGATCGGCGCACCGCAGTTCGGGCAGGTAGTTCCGACTGCATTGTCCATTCCTGCAAGTTTTTCATTCTGAATATACATAAGCTGTACATTATATCTGGTCTGTTCCGTCAGCTCTTTACTGCCGCTTAAGACTTTTCCCGCTTTTTCACAGTAATGCAGATACCCGACTGCACTCTGGAATGTAATCATACAGGTACCCTGCTTTTTCTCATAATTGGCAATCTCTGTCTGATGAATCTGTATCTGTTCGTAGTGCTCTGTGACTGCCTCCGTCTCATTTTCACGGATTCTGTTTTTGATCTGCGCTAAAAATTCTTCCGAAACGCCATCTTTTATCTGTCTTTCAAAAATGCCGGCATCTGCGGCAGAGATTGCCTGCAATGCCAGCATGAGTGCATTTTCCACTTTATCCTTAAACTGTTCGATATGAAAATCAGGAAAATCCCTCTGGATCTGCGGCAGAAAAATCCGTGTCATCGCAGAAACGGATTTCGGTGTTACCGCAAGCTCTTTTGCCTGTTGTTCTAATCCCTCTGTGATGGAATCTGTGCCAAACGCCATGCGGGACAATCTACGCAGTTTTTCCCGCACGATCCGGTATGCCGCATATCCCGCGCCACAGGATATGCAGACAACAAAGACAATCACAAGGAGCGTGACCGTTCCCTTACTCATCGTCTCCTCCAAGTCCCTTCGGGCATCCAAGTGAAAGCCATTTCAGGTAACCATTGATAAAAATATCAATCTTTCCATCCATGACGCTGTCTACATTTCCGGTTTCTACACCGGTTCTGTGATCTTTTACCATCGTATATGGCTGCATAACATAAGAACGGATCTGGTTACCCCAACCGATCTCCGTTACCTCTCCACGGATATCTGCAGCTTTTTCCGCATTTTCCTGCTGCTTTAACAAATACAGTTTTGCCTTCAACATCTGCATTGCCTTATCCTTGTTCTGGAACTGGGAACGCTCATTCTGGCACTGTACCACGATTCCGGTCGGAATATGCGTAATACGGATTGCGGAAGATGTCTTATTGATATGCTGTCCACCGGCACCACTTGAACGGTAGGTATCGATCCGCAGATCGTCCTCATTGATCTCAACGTCAAGATCTTCCTCGATATCCGGCATGACATCGCAGGATACAAACGAAGTCTGACGCTTACCCGCCGCGTTAAACGGTGAAATTCGCACCAGACGGTGTACACCCTTTTCGGATTTCATATAACCGTATGCATTTTCTCCATTGATCTGGAATGTGATGGATTTAATACCGGCTTCCTCCCCGTCAAGGGAATCTAAAACCTCCACAGAAAATCCTTTGTCCGATGCCCATCTTGTATACATGCGGTAAAGCATTGCCGCCCAGTCACAGGACTCCGTGCCTCCGGCTCCTGCATGCAGTGAGACGATCGCACCATCCGAATCATATTCCCCGGATAACAAAGTCTTGATACGGATACCCTCATAGGTCTTCGTAAATTCATCGAGCATTTCCTGGATCTCCGGGATCAGGGAAGCATCATTTTCCTCATATCCCATCTCGATCAATGTCTCAATATCCTCAAATTCTGTCTTTAAGGATGCATAAGTTGCGACATCATCCTTCATGCTCTTTAATTCTTTCATTTTTTTCTGGGAAACGACCGGATCATCCCAAAAATTTGGGGCCTCCATTTCCCTTTCTAATTCCTGGATCCGCTGCTCTTTATTAGCCAGGTCAAAGTGAATCCCTCACTTCCTGCAGCGGTTCCCTGTATGTGTTCAGGGTCACTTTAAATTGATCAAGTTCTACCACAGTATCACCTCTTTCTGATATTTAAGATTTGTTTCTATTGTAAAGTATGCGCGCTTTTTGCGCAATGCCTTCTCCCTATTTTTAAGAGAATCGCAAGCAGTAAAAGACCGATCGCGGCTCCTGCCGTATCAATGCAGACATCCGTAAACTGTCCGGAACGCCCCGGGATAAACAGCTGATGAAACTCATCTGTCGATGCATAGCAAAAGGCAAATCCAAGTGCCGCGATATAATGCACTTTCTGTCTCATTTCAAATGTTCCTGAAAATGCAAATGCAAGCCATCCTAAAATCGCATATTCTGTCATATGTGCAGCTTTCCGGATGGGATACTCAATGTTTCCTGCAATATTTCCAATCTGGTCTGTCGTCAGTCCCCAGTTAAAAATTTCATCTGTATCTTCGACCAGACGGTAAGAGATCGTACCGCTGATCTCGGAAGATTCCGTCGCCGGCTGATTGGAAAACCAAAATATGATGATCATCCAGCCTGCCAGCATGATTCCCAGAATCAGCCGCATTACTGTTTTATTCATTTTCCGCTTAATTCCTCCGTGAGTACTTCCACTGCTTTCTGGATCTGGTTGTCATATTTCACATCATATTCTGTTCCATCCGGATTGAGATATTCATATTCAAGTTCAATATCCGGATCAATTCCGACTCCATGGATATAATTTCCATTCGGTGTAAAATATTTTGCTGTGGTAAGTTTCACCGCATCTCCGTCCTCAAGCGGGAAGATGGTCTGAACAATTCCTTTTCCGAATGTTGTCGTTCCGATCAGTGTTCCATATTCATAGTCCTTGATTGCTCCGGCTAAAATCTCGGATGCACTTGCACTGTCCTCATTGATAAGAACCGCCAGAGGATACTCCATGTAAGTATCCCCGCTTGATGTATAAGTCTCACGGTGACCATTTTTATCCTCTGTATACACAACCGTACCCTCAGGAAGAATATCATCTAAAATCTGTACAACAGCGGTAACAAGTCCGCCGCCGTTATAGCGCACATCCAGAACAAGCGCTTTCATCCCCTCGCTATCTAATTCTGCCACAGCTTTTTCAAACTGGTCTGCTGTTTCTGTTTCAAAAGAATCGATATGAATATAACCGATGTTATCACCAAGCATCTGGGAAGATACGCTCGGCAGTGTCACATTTTTGCGCTCCACGTCAAAGGACAGATTTTCCCCGGTTGAAGGACGATATACCTCCAAATGTACCGATGTTCCCTCCTCGCCACGGATCAGTTTTACCAGCTCTGTCACTTCCATGCTGGTCGCATCTGTTCCGTCGACCGAAGTGATCACGTCATCTGCAAGCAGTCCGGCTTCATCGGAAGGTGTTCCCTCATATATTTTTGAAATGGATACCACCATGGTATCCGGATCCTGTCTGAGGCCTGCACCAATTCCGTAATACTGTCCGGTAGTGCTCACCTGCATCTGTTTGTAATCTTCCTCATTATAATAGACGGAATATTTATCTCCAAGCCCGCTGATCATCCCTTCATACAGTCCATCTTTTAATTCGGTATCATCCACATTATCATAATAATACATATCCGTGTATGCCTTCAGTTCATTGATCTTCTGAACTGTTTTTGTATCCAGTATTGAATCTGTCTTAGCGGTTGCATTCGTTATGTAAATTTTCGTTCCCGTTATTTTAGTGACCACGTTCAGTGCGACAAATCCAACTAAAATCGTTCCTGCAATACCGCAGGCCACACCTTTTGCCATCTGTCCTTTTTTGCTTTTCTTCGGTTCTTCGATTGGCTCTGGCATAATCTCCGAAACCTGCTGCTCATTTTTATTTTCCATATTCTGTCTCCATTCCTGCGCTGTTTTTATGCTGCCGTTTTTGCTGCCGTTTTACACCGCTATTCCCACCTGTTGTGTGACCAGCCACATTTTTATTTTATATTGCCTTTTATACTACACTCCACATTACTTATCATATCATTCATATGTGAAAATTCGCTGTCCTACTACACAAACCCTACTCTCTTATAAGGATTTGGATGTCAAAAGGTGGTTCACAATTTGACAATCCCAAAATTAAAAGCCACCTTTTGACACCCAAATCCAACCAATTTAAAAAGGACCACCGCGCATTGCGGCAGTCCCAAAAACATCCGCATCATCTGCCCAGATAACTCCACGGGCTGACATAGCTTCCGTTTAATGATACACCAAAGTGTAAATGATTTCCAGTAGAAATACCGGTACTTCCGACCTGTGCGATCGTCTGTCCTGCTGAAACCGTCTGTCCAGGCGAAACAAGAAGTGCAGATGCATGCATATATACGGTATACAATCCGCCGCCATGATCGATCATCACATAGTTACCGGCAGCACTGCTGTAAGCCGCAGTCGTAACCGTTCCATCCGCCGCAGCCACGATCGCAGCGCCTCCGGACGCACCGATGTCAATTCCTTTATGATTGGAAGAAGCGCCTCCCATCGGCGACACACGCGTTCCATAATCACTGGTCACACGCGTACTGCTCGGACACGGCCAGGTAAACACACCTCCGGTATAATGGTTATCCTGTTTACCGGCAGCAGCCTTCTCTGCCTCAATGCGCCTGATCTCGGCAATGATCTCCTCCTGCGCCTGAATCTCCGCAGCATAATAATCCGCGTCGCTCTGTGCAGAATCAATGTTTCCCTCAATTCCGGCAAGTTCCGTCTCCCGCTGCTTCATAAGCGCTGCAACTGAAGCCTTTTCCTGCTCCACAGAGGCTTTCTCCTGCTCCACTTCTTTTTTCATTTCCTCTAACGTGGCATAGTCTTCTTCTAACTGCTGTTCCACGCCGTCAATATAGGCAACCGTTTCCTGATATTCCTTTAGCTTTTTCCGGTCATATTCCTGGATCTGTATGATATACTCAGCAGAATTTAAAAAATCTGAAAAACTTTCCGAATCAAAAAGTGCCTCAAAGTAAGACTCCTGTGCATTCTCATACATAAACTGTATGCGCACTTTCATGTCCGCATACTGCTGCTCTTCCTGCTTTTTTGCATCTTCAAGCTGGTCTTTTGTGTCCTCGATCTGATCCTTCTTCTCTGTCAGCTCCTGATTTTTCTGTGCAAGCTGGTTTTCTAAAGCTGTGATCCGGCTCGAAATATTCATGAGCTGCGTATTCAGATCATTTACTTTTGCCTGCACATCTCCCTTGGACTCTTTTAGCTCGTTTATCGTCTGTTTTGCCTTTTCCAGAGCTTTTTCCAAAGCCGCTTTTTCCTGCTGTGCCTCTTTTAAAGAAGTGGATGTATTTTCACTTTTCTTTGCGCTGCTGTTTTCTGCTGCTGACGTCATCTGCACTGTGGCAGCCATGCCGGCCATCACAATAAGCAATACCGCCGTTATCCTGTGTATCCATTGCCTTTTATTAATTATCATACCTTTAAATGTTTGCGGATCGTAATCCGGCTTCCGATAAATCCAATACCAACACCAAGTAACAGTGCCACAGGAACCAATGTGTGGAATACCTGGTCCACACTTAAAAACTGGATCATATTACTGATAAATTTAAACTTATCTCCAATATATAATATGATCTTCTCATATAAAACATACAAAATGCCAAGCGGGATCGCCGCTCCGATCAGTCCGATCACAATTCCCTCAACAACAAACGGTGCCCGGACAAAATAATCTGTCGCACCGATCAGTTTCATGATACCGATCTCTTCACGGCGCACGGAAATACCGACTGTAATCGTATTGCTGATCAGGAAGACCGCAACACCGAGCAGGATCAGAATGATACCCGCGGAAATATAACCGATCAGACTGTTAAAATCGGTCAGTGTGTGCGCAACCATCTCCGACTGCTTTACTGAACGGATTCCATCTATAGACTCTAAATAAGTTACCAGCGTACTCTGCATTGATATATCATTCATATAAATGGAATAGCTTGCTGAATTGGCAAGCGGATTATCGCCTGCAAAACTTGAAGCAGCATCTTCATTTCCATCAAAATATTCATCTTTAAAACTTTCCCACGCTTCATCTGCAGATGTATATTCGCAATGTGATACCTCAACACGCTGCTTGATCAGATCACCGATTTCCTCAATGCGCTGTTCTGAGATGCCCGCATCAAAAAATACTGTGACTGCAACACCGGATTCCGCATCCTTTACCATCGCCTGGAAGTTGGTCACGATCGAATAGAACAGACCAAACAGAAAAATACAGGCCGTCATCGTCGCTATGGATGCAAGCGAAAACATTTTATTTTTCCAGATGTTGACAAGTCCCTGTTTAATCGTATAGAAAAAAGTACTAATCCTCATAATCGTAGTCCCCCTCGCGTTTTAATACATCACGCTCAGTCAGGCTGCGGCTGATGGCATTATCGCCTGTCACAATACTGCTGGCTGTATCACTGTCATCCACGATCACACCCTTTTGCATGGTGATGACACGTTTGTTCATGGCTTTTACGATTTCAAGGTTATGTGTAACAACGACAACCGTTGTGCCATTGTTATTGATCTCCTCCATCAGTTTCATGATCTCCCAGGCATTATTGTTATCGAGATTACCGGTCGGCTCATCCGCAAGCAGGATCTTTGGCTTATTGATCAATGCCCTTGCGATTGCAACTCTCTGCTGCTCACCACCGGATAACTGTTTGGGATAAGAACGATACTTTGCTGCCAGTCCTACCATGGAAAGCATCAGTGGTACATTCTTTTTGATGGAACGTGTGGACTCTCCGATGACCTTTTGGGCAAATGCGACATTATCGTAAATGTTGCGGTCCTTTAACAAGCGGAAATCCTGAAATACCACGCCGATCTTACGACGGAATTTCGGGGTTTGTCTTCGCCTGATCTTATTTAATTTCTGACCGTTTATCGTGATCGTACCCTCCGTCGGTTCAAGTTCCTTCAACAAAAGCTTGATCAGCGTAGATTTTCCAGAACCACTGTCCCCGACGATGAATACAAATTCTCCTTCCTCAATGTTAAGACTCACGTCATTAAGCGCAGGTATTCCCGCGGAGTACGACTTGCTGACATGTTCTAACTTAATCATAGTGCTTCTCCATTTCTAGTAGTCCAATGACTCCATGTACTTCATGTATTTTACTACCATAAGTGCGATCTTAAATGTAATAGCATCTTCAAACACACGCAGATCAAGTCCGGTTGCCTTCTGCAGCTTGTCCAGACGATATACCAGCGTGTTACGGTGGATATAAAGCTGTCTGGAAGTCTCTGAAACATTCAGACTGTTCTCAAAGAACTTATTGATCGTTGTAAGTGTCTCCTCATCGAACTCATCCGGTGATTTCCCGTCAAAGATCTCCTTGATAAACATCTTACAGAGCGGGATCGGGAGCTGATAAATCAAACGTCCGATTCCAAGTGTTGAGTAAGCGATGACATCTTTTTCTTCAAAAAAGATCTTCCCTACGTCAAGTGCCATTCTTGCTTCTTTATAAGAACGTGATACTTCCTTGATCTCTCCGACGATCGTACCATATGCCACATGCACATCGCTGTCCGAATCAGAGCGGAACAGATTCACAATGACCTCTGCGGTCTTATTCATCTCCTCGTATCCTTCATTCTCCCCTACTTCTTTTACAACAATGATATTTTTCTCATCCACTGCTGTGACAAAATCTTTGGTCTTTCCACCGAAAATGCCACGGATGCGCTCCAGTTCATTGCCGTCTTTGTCGCGGTTGGTCTCCACGATAAACACAACACGTCTGACCTCTGTATCGATATGCAGCTTCTTTGCACGGTTATAAATATCAACTAAAAGCAGGTTATCCAAAAGCAGGTTCTTGATAAAGTTGTCTTTATCAAATCTCTCTTTATATGCTACCAGAAGATTCTGGATCTGGAAACTGGCAATTTTACCCACCATATAGACATCATCACTGTCGCCATTGGCAAGCAGGATATATTCTAACTGATGATCGTCAAACACCTTAAAAAACTGATAGCCGTTTACAACCTGGCTGTCTGCAGGAGATTCCACAAATGCAAGCGCCGGCTCCATATATTTGTCTGCTTCCGGAAATGTAGCAGCCAGCACCTTCCCCTCTACATCGATAATGCATAAATCAATGCGGGTAATCCCTTTTAACCCGTCAATCGTATTTTGAAGTATCTGATTTGAAATCATAAGCTCCACTCCTTCTATCTTCGTTTCATTTGAAACACACCCGGCAAATCAGGTTGCTGCAGCTGTCAGCTGTCCGAATGATCCTATGCCACAGTGCATAACCTCCATTGCACGCATGGGCAACTTTCACAATAAAAATATACCCATTGTCCCCACTCAAAAATACCTAGATTCTATTTTAATGCAAAACAGCAAAAAAAGAAAGAGGAAATGCATATTTTTTATGCACTTCCTCAATGTATGCTGCTTTTTTCCTATTTTTTACAGTGTACATAGTTCACAAAGAAAAAATTTATGACATCTGTTCCTGAAATCCTTCACCGAGCACTTCCCGCGCATCGGAAACGATCACAAACGCATCCGGATCTACTTCCCTTACGATCTCTTTTACCTGCACAATCTCTTTTTTGGATACTACGCAGTAAAGCATACATTTTTCTGCACCGGAATACATGCCCTTTGCCCGAAGTCCTGTAACACCGCGTTCTAACTCCGTCATGATACGTTTTGCCACCTGTTCATAGTGATCCGTAATGATAAATGCTGCTTTTGAGAATTTCAAGCCTTCCATCAGTGCATCTGATACCTTGCTCGTCACAAAGATCGCAACGATCGCATACAATACTGCGTGTACACCAAATACAAATAATCCGGCAACTACGACTGCACCATCTAAAAACTGTATGATCTGCACCACAGAATAATGTTTATAATAATGCTGGATCAGCGTCGCGACCATCTCTGTTCCACCGGTCGTTGATTTTGCAAGCAGTACAAGGCCCATTCCGACACCGCCGATACAGCCGCCAAAAATTGCTGCAAGTACATAATCACCATCGGTAAGATCCACAAGCGGCAGTATATAGAGCCAGAGAGAAAGTAACAATGTTCCAACGATCGTTCTCCATATAAAACGTTTTCCTTTGATCTTTAAAGCTGCCAAAAAAAGCGGCACATTGAGTACAAGGTTCGTCAGCCACAGAGGAATTCCACCCGGAATCAGATACCCTGTCACATCTTTGATAATGATCGCAAGACCGGTAAAACCTCCTGTTACCATGCTGACCGGATCATACACGCACTGAATACTTACTGCAATAAGTGCGGTTCCCACAAGCATGAGGATATAATCCCAGACCGGAGATCTCTTATAAAAAAACTTCTGCATACCGAACCTCAGCTTTCATATTTTTCAATACTGTTTTTTAATCTGACACGGTGGATCAGATTCCAGAAAAAACCTTTGATTCTCGATCTTTTCCGGTGAGCCTCAAATCCGCCGATTCCATACCATAAATTGGCATTGATCTTGTCGCGGTGTTCCACAAGAAAATGTTCCTGTCCCGGAGATGGAATGATTGAAATGATCACATCCGGCGTCGCCGCATTCATTTCATTGATCACACCCTCGAGATCTCCGACACAGTTTTCCGTTGCCGCCGCCCCTGCTAACACCAGTTTCGGGTATTCCTCTCTGAGTTCCTGTGTAAATTCATCAACAGCTCCCTGTGTCTCTCCAATAATAAAAACAGATTTGCGGTTGCGCTCCACACGTTTCAAAAATTCATCTGAAAAATCATTTTCTTCTGTCTCGCGGATCCGCTGCATCGTATCGACTCCAGCCGCCTGCAGAATGCCTTTTTCTCCGATCACTGCCAGATCAAGAGAAGAAATAACCTCTTTTAACACAGGATCTGATTCTGACTCAGTCAGCATCTGCATGGAAACCATCTCAATCACATTTAACATGTTATTATCATACCAGGCTTCCACGCGCATGATTGCTTCCCGCACTGTGTAATTGTCCAGTTGTATTCCAAGAATATCTATTTTCTTAATCATTTTACACCCATATTCATTTCCATATATTGAAAAAATATACGCGAACAGTATATCAAACATGGTGTAATATTTCAAGAAATACTGATCTTAGCTTTTATTTCTGTTCCGAATTTTTCGTTGTTGTAAACAATTTCTTTAAGCAGCTGTACGCAACCAGAACACCTAATATCATAAGAAGAAGTGCAACAATCAGCTGTAATCCATCTACTAAGAATGTTGCGTTGTGTGCCGCAATATTTGCTGCCAGAGCAATTGTTTTCTGTACCAGTGCGGTAAATGTAACTGTTAACATTACAAACATCGGTATGTAAAGTGTCCATCCGGTTCTTCCCGTCGTCTTTAAGAATACAGCCAGTGCGATCAGTACCATAGCAGCAAGCAGCTGGTTCGCAGATCCAAACAGCGGCCATACATTGCTGTATCCGCCAAGTGTCAAAAGATATCCAAAGAATAATGTGATCACAGTTGCAAAATATTTATTTGTCAGTACACGCTGTGCCGGTGTCATCTGTTTCGGATCTGTGCTTTCACCGTAAAACAGTTCCTGGAAAGACATACGTCCGATTCTTGCCACGGAGTCAAGTGAGGTAAGTGCAAGTGCCGATACACACATGGTCATAAATACGGTTGCCACCTGTACCGGCAATCCCAATTTTTCCAAGAAACCTGCAACGCCGGTAGAAAAGATGGAAAATGGTGTTCCCTCCGGCTTTGTACCATTGACGGCAACGGCACCTACAACAACCAGCGCAACAATACCAAGCAGTGACTCTACGACCATGGCTCCGTAACCAACCATCGGCATATCTTTTTCATTGCTGATCGTCTTAGAAGATGTACCGGAAGATACCAGACTGTGGAATCCGGAAACAGCACCGCAGGCGATCGTTACAAAGAGGGTCGGGAAGAGATAACTTCCGTCTACATTAAAGCCATTAAAAGCATTGAGCTGCATAGTCGGATGTGCGACGAGGACACCAACAACCGCACCGATGATCATGCCCAATAGCATAAAGGTTGTCATATAATCTCTCGGCTGCATCAAAAGCCACATTGGCATAACCGATGCTAAAAAGAGGTAAGCCATGATGATGTAGATCCATGCTGTCTTTGAAGCATAGATTGGAAGTTTCATACCAACTGCAAACATTGCAACCAAAAGAGCGATTGCAACGACCGCTTTGACCCACTCGTTCATTTTTCCAACATGTTTCTGAATCACACCGAAGATAACAGCTACCACGATAAACAGCATGGAAATGGAAGCTGCTGCTGAGTTTGCATAAGCGGTTTCTGCGCTGTCAAGTCCGACACCATTAAATGTTCCGGCTACCATATCCGTGAATGCTGCGATAACAAGCAGTGTAAACAGCCAGCAGAACAGCATAAACAATTTACGTCCTGTCTTACCGATGTATTTTTCGATGATCATTCCCATCGATTTTCCTTCATTCTTGACAGATGCATACAGTGCGCCAAAATCCTGCACAGCACCAAAGAATAATCCACCGATGATCAGCCACAACAGAACCGGTACCCAGCCAAACACGGATGCCAAGATCGGTCCGGTGACAGGTCCTGCTCCTGCAATGGATGAAAACTGATGTGAAAATACGGTAAATTTTGATGACGGTACATAATCCTGCCCATCCTCATGTGTGTAGGCAGGTGTCTTTGCCTTTGGGTCGATCCCCCATTTTTTTGCAAGCCATCTTCCATACAGCAGATATCCTGCCGAAAGCGCTACAATACCGATTAAAACAATTACTAATCCATTCATAACCATTTACCGTCTGCAGATTGCAGACAACTCCTTTCTTTTTTTCAGATAAACAATTTTCAGTGCAATTTTTTATTCATGACAATAAATTGCTGCTCTGCAAACATTCTATTGTCATAAAGAACAAAGAGTCGCTTGCGACTCTTTCGCGCTCGAGCGGTGCTGTTTACAGCTAACTTC
>ERZ827516.2262-NODE-2262-length-14569-cov-5.687336_pt1 | contig 14569 bp, 11 predicted proteins | sample MGYA00519703_ERZ827516 | MGnify/ENA primary metagenome ERZ827516 (study PRJEB31778, sample SAMEA3449337) | human gut metagenome | biome: human gut; feature: human-associated habitat; material: faeces | place: United Kingdom | collected 2010/2012 ...
CCTGACACAAGCGCCAACGTCACGCTGACACTGTTCGGCACGCTGCCGGTCAAGACCGTGCGTGCCGTCAGCACCGAGCGGCGCACCGTGCAGGTCTGCGGGACACCGTTCGGCGTCAAGATGTTCTCCGACGGGGCGCTTGTCGTGGCGTTCTCGGATCGCTACACGGCGCTGGGCAGCGAGAACCCCGCCAAGGCAGCCGGGCTGCGGCTGGGCGATTTGATCGTCTCCGCCAACGGCAGGCCGGTACGCAGCAACGAGGACCTGACCGCGGCTATTCAGACGGCGGGCGGCGCACCCCTGACCGTGGTGTACCGGCGCAGCGGTGCCCGGCACACGGCGACGCTGACCCCGACGGCGGACGAAAGCGGTCACTACAAGGCGGGCGTCTGGGTGCGGGACTCGGGCGCGGGCATCGGCACAATGAGCTTTGTGGACCCGCAGCGCGGCACATTTGCGGGGCTGGGGCATTCCATCAGCGATGCCGACACAGGTGCGGACCTGACGCTGCTCTCCGGGGAAATCGTCCCGGTGACGATTACCGGCTGCATCCGCGGCGCAGCGGGCAGCCCGGGCGAGCTGCGCGGGGAGTTCGCTGCCGCGCCCGCCGGAACCGTGTTGGCCAACGATGCCGCCGGGGTCTACGGCAGCTACACCGGCAGCTGCACCGCCCCGGCACTGCCCGTGGCAAATTTGCAGGAGGTCACGCCCGGCGAGGCCGAACTGTGGACCACTGTGCTGGGCACGACGGCGCAGCCCTATACGATTCAGGTCGAGCGTGTGACGATGACCGGCAGCGACCCGAACCGAAACCTGCTGATCCGCGTGACGGACAAACGCCTGCTTGACGCCACCGGCGGCGTAGTGCAGGGCATGAGCGGTTCGCCCATCGTGCAGAATGGCCGTCTGGCGGCAGTGCTTACACATGTGCTGGTGAACGATCCGAGCAGGGGCTACGCAATCTTTGCGACAACCATGCTGGAAAAAGCGGATGCTGTCGCCAGCAGCAAATGAGCGCCGAAAGTGGGACGCAGCGGACGAAAAAGCGGGACTGCTGACCGACAACAAAAACCACGAAAAGAATAAAATGATGTTGATACGTGTACTATTTTGCCGATGACTGACGAATTATAGAAGAAATTGTCGAACGAAAATTTCGGGAAATACCGATAAACAGCGGGAAATCTATTGATAAATGTGGGAAAATATGGTAGAATTCCCAATGTAAACAGAAACCGAGCGAAGTTTACGCGCGGGGTACGCGCAGCTCAAAATGTATGGAGGATATGTGACGATGGAAAAGATCAAATTTGTAATGACCGACACGGACACGCAGGTGTCCGCTGTGTGCCGCCGTGCGCTGGAAGCCAAAGGCATTGCCGTGACCGTCTGTGAAAAGAACGGCACCAAGGCCCTGGAAACCCTTCTGGCCGTTCATCCGCAGGCCGTTCTGCTGGATGCGTTCATGCCGGACCTGGACGCGATCACGGTCAAGCAGCGCTACGAGGCCCAGAACACCAGCAGCACCCACACGACGTTCTTCGTCACGGGTGCATTCCAGAGCGAGGAGATGGAGCAGGAACTTCTTGACAGCGGGTTCTCGTTCTTCTTCGTCAAGCCGTTTGACGAGTCGGTCCTCGTCAGCCGTGTGCTGAAGGCGGCTGGCAACACGATGCGCCCGCAGGTCGTCTCGCAGGACAGCGATGAGCTGACCGTGACGGAAATTCTGCACCAAATCGGCGTACCCGCGCACATCAAGGGTTACCAGTTCCTGCGCGACGCCATTCTGCTGACGATCTCCGACCACGGGTACATCAACGCCGTGACTAAGCGGCTTTATCCCGAAATCGCCAAGCGCAACATGACCACGGCCAGCCGCGTCGAGCGCGCGATCCGCCACGCCATCGAGGTCGCCTGGGACCGCGGCGATGTGGACACGCTGAACAGCTACTTTGGCTACACGATCCACAACCTGCGCGGCAAGCCGACGAACAGTGAATTTATTGCTATGATAAGTGATAAAATTCGTCTGGACAAAAAGCGGCATGCGTAAACTGCCCGCCGCCCGGTTGCCACACTCCCAACTTCGTGTTATAATATATTTATTATAAGGCAATACCAAAAAAAGCACCGCAGGATGCACACTGCGTCCGCCGGTGCCGCCAAAATAACACGGAGAAGGAATCGGCTATGGACAAAATGCTTAAAATTGCGGTTGCGGGAACGGGCTATGTGGGACTTTCCATTGCAACGCTGCTGGCGCAGCACCACGAGGTCTGCGCGATTGACGTGATCCCGGCCAAGGTCGATCTCATCAACCGGCGCAAATCTCCAATCCGGGACGAATACATTGAAAAATACCTGGCCGAAAAGGAACTGAAACTGACCGCCACGCTTGACCCGGCACAGGCGTACAGCGGCGCGGACTTTGTCGTCATCGCCGCGCCCACAAACTACGACAGCCGCACCCAGCACTTTGACACCTCGGCTGTCGAGGCGGTCATTCAGCTTGTCATGCGGTACAACCCCAACGCCATCATGGTCATCAAGTCGACGATTCCCGTGGGCTACACGGTGTCGGTGCGCGAAAAATTCGGCAGCAGCAACATCATCTTCAGCCCCGAGTTCCTGCGCGAGTCGAAGGCACTCTACGACAACCTTTACCCGAGCCGCATCATTGTCGGCACTGACCTGAACGACCCGCGCCTGGTGGAGGCCGCGCACACCTTTGCGGCGCTGCTGCAGGAGGGAGCTATCAAGGAGAACATCGACACGCTGTTCATGGGCTTCACCGAGGCCGAAGCTGTCAAGCTGTTTGCCAACACCTATCTGGCGCTGCGCGTGGCGTACTTCAATGAGCTGGACACCTACGCCGAGAGCAAGGGTCTGAATACCCAGCAGATCATCGACGGTGTCTGCCTTGACCCGCGTATCGGCAGCCACTACAATAATCCCAGCTTCGGCTACGGCGGCTACTGCCTGCCCAAGGACACCAAGCAGCTGCTGGCCAACTATGCCGATGTGCCCGAAAAGCTGATCGAGGCCATTGTTGACAGCAACCGCACCCGCAAGGACTTTATCGCGGACCGTGTGCTGAAGCTGGCCGGGTACTACGGCTACGCCGACGAGAATGAGTATGACGCCGGCAGGGAAAAGCCCGTGACCATCGGCGTCTACCGCCTGACCATGAAGAGCAACAGCGATAACTTCCGCCAGAGCTCGATTCAGGGTGTCATGAAGCGCATCAAGGCCAAGGGGGCGACGGTCATCATCTATGAGCCGACGCTGCAGGATGGCGAGACCTTCTTTGGCAGTGTTGTTGTCAACGATTTGGACAGGTTCAAGGCACAGTCGCAGGCCATTCTGGCAAACCGCTATGACAAATGCCTGGACGACGTAAAGGAAAAGGTCTACACGCGCGACATCTTCCGCCGCGATTGACCGCGTTTGCCATGCTGTTTATGCAGCTGCGCCGCGCTCCGGTAACCCGGGGCACGGCAGCAGCTGCTTTATTTTTTTGAAATTCAGGCAAAATCCGGCAGAAAATTGTAAAAACGCGCTTGACAGATGTCCCTCCTTCGTGTATAATCATACCTGTTGTTTGCCTCTGTAGCTCAGTCGGTAGAGCAGGGGACTGAAAATCCCCGTGTCATTGGTTCGATTCCGATCGGAGGCACCAGTCAGGAGACCCAACAGGGTTTCCAATATGCGGCCGTAGCTCATCTGGTAGAGCGCCACCTTGCCAAGGTGGAGGTAGCGAGTTCGAGCCTCGTCGGCCGCTCCACTTTTGACCACCCTTCGGGGTGGTTTTTTTGTGCCGAAATCTCACCAAAATAGTGCATACCTCGACTTTTGCCCATTGACAGCGGCACTTTTATAACAGTATACTTAAACTGTTCTTTTGCGAAAGCGGAAGAACGATTTGCGGTATAGTATTAAAAGGAGTGCGGAATCATGAAAAACTCGAACAGTAAAACCTTCGTTGCCGTCGGCATCGGCGCAGCCCTGTTCTTTGTTCTGGGGCGCTTTGTCGCTATCCCCAGCCCGGTGCCCAACACCAACATCAGCCTGCAGTACGCGGTGCTCGGTCTGCTGGCCGCCATGTACGGCCCTGTGGCCGGCGCCCTGATCGGCTTCATCGGCCATGCCCTCATCGACCTGTCCTGGGGCGGCATCCCGTGGTGGAGCTGGGTCATCGCCTCCGCCTTCACCGGCGTGGTCGTCGGCCTGTTTGCCAAGAAGCTGAATGTGCAGGAGGGCGACTTCAACAAGCGTAAGGTTGCCACCTTCGCCATCGCCAATGTCGCGGCCCATGCCATTGCCTGGATCGTCGTTGCGCCTGTGCTGGACATCCTGATCTACGCCGAGCCCGCCAAAAAGGTCTTTGCACAGGGCGCATTTGCCGCTGTGTCCAACATCATCACGGCTGTCGTCGTCGGCGGCCTGCTGATTCTGGCCTACACCAAGACCATCGCCAAGAAGGGTTCTCTGGACAAAGAGTAATCCGCTGTAAACCCGTATGCCTTCCCACAAACGCGGGAAGGCATTTTGCTGTTCCACCACAATTTCCCCTGCGAGGTGCCGTATGGCTGAAACGAGAACCCCGATCATATCCTTTAAAAATTTTTCTTTCCAGTATCGCGCCCAGAAGCAGCCCACGCTGCATGACATCAATCTGGACATCTACCCCGGGGAGCGCGTGCTGATCGCCGGGCCGTCCGGCAGCGGCAAGTCCACGCTGGCGGCCTGCATCAACGGCCTGAACCCGTTCTCTTACCCCGGCGAGTGCACGGGCACGCTGACCGTCGATGGTGTGGACGCGCCCCACAGCAGTATTTTTGAGCTGGCGGGCCACGTCGGCACTGTGCTGCAGGACCCGGACGGCCAGTTCATCGGCCTGACGGTGGGGGAGGACATCGCCTTTGCGCTGGAAAACAGCTGCACTCCGCAGGACGAAATGCACGAGATCACCCGCCGCGCCGCCGAGCTGGTCGGCATCGAGAACCACCTCGACTACGCTCCGCACGAGCTTTCCGGCGGCCAGAAGCAGCGCGTCAGCCTCGCGGGCGTCATGGTCGACGAGGTGAAGATTTTACTGTTCGATGAGCCGCTGGCAAACCTTGACCCGGCCACGGGCAAGCAGGCCATTGAGCTGATCGACTCGATCCAGCAAAAGACCGACACGACGGTCCTCATCATTGAGCACCGCCTTGAGGACGTGCTCTGGCGCAGCGTGGATCGCATTGTGCTGGTCAACGAGGGCCGCATCCTGGCCGACCTGCGCCCCGACGAGCTGCTGTCCGGCGCACTGCTGGCAGAAAACGGCATCCGTGAGCCGCTTTACGTCACGGCCATGCGGTATGCGGGCATTGACATCACGCCCGCCAAGCACCCCGCCCACGTTGACTCCGTCGTGCTGGATGATGCCGATACCGAGAAGCTGCGCGCCTGGTTCCGCGCCGAGCCGCTGCCCGCGGCCAAGCCTGCCCCGACCCCGCTGCTGGAGGTCAAGGGCCTGTCCTTCGGCTACAGCAAGGACCAGCACACCCTGTCCGACGTGAGCTTCACGATTGGAAAAGGGGAGATGGTCAGCATCGTGGGCCGCAACGGCGCGGGCAAGTCAACGCTCTCCAAGCTGATCTGCGGCTTTGAGACGCCCGACAGCGGTGAAATTTTCTTTGACGGAAAAGACCTGAAAGACGAAAACATCCGCCGCCGCGCCAGGCATATCGGCTATGTCATGCAGAACCCGAACCAGATGATCTCCAAGACGATGATCTTTGACGAGGTCGCGCTGGGCCTGCAGGGCAGCGGTCTGACCGATGCTGAGATTCGCGCCAGGGTCGAGGACACGCTGAAGGTCTGCGGCTTGTACCCGTTCCGCAACTGGCCCATCTCGGCGCTGAGCTTCGGCCAGAAAAAGCGCGTGACCATCGCCAGCGTGCTGGTGCAGGACCCCGAGCTTATCATTCTGGACGAGCCGACGGCGGGCCAGGATTTCCGACATTACACCGACATTATGGAGTTCCTGCGCGGGCTGAACGCCAAGGGTGTGACCGTGGTCATGATCACCCACGACATGCACCTGATGCTGGAATACACGCCGCGGGCGCTGGCCTTTTGCGACGGGCGGCTCATTGCGGACCGCAGCGCGGCGGCCATCCTCTGTGACCCGGCGCTGATCGAGCAGGCGGCCTTGAAAGAGACGAGCCTTTACACGCTGGCCAACCGCTGCGGCATTACGCCCGCCGAGAAATTTGTGGAGCGCTTTATCGCGGCAGACAGGGAGGTGCGCGCCGATGGCTGCTAATACCGTTTTGAACTATATACCGCGCAAAAGCGTGGTACACGACCTGACCGGCACGACAAAGCTGGCGTTCTTTCTGCTGTTTACCTTCGCCAGCATGATCACCTACAACACCTGGGTGCTGCTGGGGCTGATGGCCGTCAGCTTTGCGGTGTTCAGGCTCAGCCACATCAAGCTGCGCGAGGTTCGTTTCATGCTGGTCTTTATGCTGGTGTTCCTCGCGCTGAACGACCTGTTCATCTTCCTGTTCGACCCGAACCAGGGCACGGCGCTCTACGGCACCCGCACGGTGCTTTGCCACCTGTTCTGGCGGTACGACCTGACCGCCGAGCAGCTGTTTTACATGTTCAATATCTCGCTGAAATATTTTGTCGCGCTGCCGGTGGCCATTCTGTTCATCTCGGCCACGAACCCCAGTGAGTTCGCCGCCAGCCTGAACAGCATCGGCATCTCATACAAGGTCGGCTATTCCGTCGCCATTGCGCTGCGGTACATTCCGGATATTCAGCGCGATTACCACAGCATCAGCCAGGCACAGCAGGCCCGCGGCGTCGAGCTGGGCCGCAGCGAGCCGTTCTTCAAGCGCCTGAAAAACTCGGTCAGCATCCTGCTGCCGCTGATTCTGACGAGCCTGAACCGCATCGACACGATCTCCAACGCCATGGAGCTGCGCGGCTTCGGCAAGCATGACAAGCGCACCTGGTACACCCGCCGCCCCTTTGCCCGCCGCGATTTTATCGCGCTGGCAGTCGGCGTCGTGCTGCTGCTTATCAGCCTGACCGTGACGATCAGGTTTGGACGGTTTTATAATCCGTTTGTGTAAAAAACGAAAATTGCGCCCCTGCGGAAAACAGATTCCGCAGGGGCGCATTTTTATATCATATAGAGCGGTAGGGGCCGGGCATGCCCGCCCCTGCAACCCCATCAAAAAACAGCCGCCCGCTCAGGCATCGTACCTGGGCGGGCGGCTGTTATTCTGATTTTACTGCATCAGCCCACACACCAGCTGTGCATAGGCAACGGGGTCCTCAATGGGCAGGCCGGCGATCAGCAGGGCTTGGTCATAGAGCAGCTCGGCGTACTTGGCGACCTTGTCGGTGTCGCCCGCGGCGTGGGCAGCCTTCAGGGCGGCAAAGACCGTGTGGTTCGGGTTCAGCTCCAGTACCTTCGTGCTCTCGACGCCCTCGGCGTTGGGCATGCGGCGCAGTACCTTCTCCATCTCCATCGAGATACCGCCCTCGGCAGACAGGGTGACGGGGTGTTCCTGCAGGGTCGGATTGACCTTGACCTCCTTGACCTTGCCGTTCAGGTCCTTCTTGATTTCCTCAAACAGGTCCTTGTTCTCGGTCTCGGCAGCCTCGGCGGCCTTCTTCTCGTCCTCGGTCTCCAGACCCAGGTCACCGGAGTTGATGTTCTTAAACTCCTTCTCCTTGTAGTCGCGCATCATCTGCAGGCAGAACTCATCCACATCCTCGGTGCAGAGCAGCAGGTCATAGCCCTTGCTCAACACCAGCTGGGCGTTGGGCAGCTTGCCCAGACGGTCCGTGTCGTCACCGGCGGCAAAGTAGATGCACTTCTGATCCTCGGGCATCTTCTCGACGTACTCGTCCAGCGTGACGAGCTTTTTCTCCTTGGCGGAGTAGAACATCAGCAGGTCGCCCAGCAGATCCTTGTGCATGCCGTAGTCGCCGTAGATGCCGAACTTGATCTGGCGGCCAAAGTTCTTCCAGAAGGTCTCATACTTCTCGCGGTCATTGACAAGCATCGCGTGCAACTCGTTCTTGATCTTCTTTTCCAGAGAATTGCGCATCAGCTTGAGCTGGTTGTCCTTCTGCAGCGTCTCACGGCTGATGTTCAGACTCAGATCCTCGCTGTCCACAACACCCTTGACAAAGCTGAAATAATCCGGCAGCAGGTCGGCACACTTCTCCATGATCATAACGCCGGAGGCATACAGCGCCAGACCCTTCTCGTACTCCTTGGTGTAGTAGTCGTACGGGGTCGAGCCGGGGATGAACAGCAGCGCGGTGTAGGTCGCGGTGCCCTCGGTGCGGCTGGTGATGACGCGCAGCGGGTCGGTGTAGTCCATGAATTTGTTCTTGTAGAACTCGTTGTAGTCCTCGTCCTTGACCTCGTTCTTCGGGCGCTTCCAGATGGGCACCATGCTGTTCAGCGTTTCCAGTTCGGTGTAGGTCTCGTACTCGGGCTTGTAGTCGTCGCCCGCGTCCTCCGGCTTCGGCTTCTGGCGGGATTTCTCGCGGTACATCGTGATGGGGAAACGGATGTAGTCGCTGTACTTCTTAACGAGGTTTGCAAGCTCGTAATCCTCGAGGTACTCGCTGTACTTGTCGGTATCGGTGTCGTCCTTCAGCACCAGAATGATCTCGGTGCCGACGTCCTCCTTGTCAGCCTCGGTCAGAGTGTAGCCCTCGACGCCGGTGGACTCCCACTTCCAGGCCGTGTCAGCGCCCTGCGCGCGGGAGATGACGGTGACCTTTTTGGCCACCATGAACGCGGAATAGAAGCCGACGCCGAACTGACCGATGATGTCGATGTTATCGCTCTGGTTCTCGGTCTTGAAGTCAAGGGAGCCGGACCTGGCAATCGTGCCGAGGTTCTTCTCCAGCTCCTCCTTCGTCATGCCGATGCCGTTATCGGTGATGGTCAGCGTGCGGCTGTCCTTGTCGGGCTGGATGTGGATTTTCAGGTCGTCCTTCGTGATGCCGACGGACGTGTCGGTCAGGCTCTTGAAGTAGCGCTTGTCGCAGGCGTCCGATGCGTTGGAGATCAGCTCACGCAGGAAGATCTCACGGTTTGTATAGATAGAATTGATCATCAGGTCAAGCAGCTTTTTGCTCTCGGCCTTGAACTGACGCATAGCCATGGTAGAAAACCTCACTTTATACAAATGAAATTAGCACTCGTTTATTTCAACTGCTAAAGCTAGTTTAGCACTCTTTTTAATAAAGCGCAACCCTTGCACAGCATTTTAACAAAAAATTTAAATTCAGGGCTTTTCAAACGTGGGAATTTGCGGTATGCTAACAATGTATAAGGTATTCTGTTAAACAGCGCGGCAGGGGCCGGGCATGCCCGGCCCGCGGGCTTGCCCGTGAATGTCTGCCTTCGTACAGCTGCGGGCCGCATATAGGCGGCCCCTACGCCCTGCCGACAAAAAACGATCCCTTACCATAGAAATACCATAGAAAGAAGAATCCATCATGCAAATATACACCCACACTCTCCCCGGCGGCGCACAGCTCATCGGGTATCTGCGCGATAGGACCGTCGAGATGCCTGCCTTCAACACCCGTCCGGCCATTCTCATCCTGCCGGGCGGCGGCTACGCCTGGTGCAGCAAACGCGAGGCCGACCCCGTTGCCATGCAGTTTCTGCAGGCGGGCTACAACGTCTTTACCCTCTATTACACCTGCAGAAGTGACGAGACCGTGCCCGCGCTGCGTTGGCAGCCGCTGATCGACGCTGCCGGGGCGATCCTGCATATCCGCCGCAATGCAGAGCAGTTCGGCACCGACCCGGCGAAAATCGCCATCTGCGGCTTCTCGGCGGGCGGCCATCTGGCGGCGTCCACGGCCATCCTGTGGGACGCAGAGCCTGTGCAGACCGCCCTTGGCATCCACGGCACCGAGGCCCGCCCCGATGCCGTTGTGCTGGGCTATCCGGTCATCACGGCGGGGGAATACCGCCACGACGGCTCCATTGTCAACCTCTGCGGCGATGACGCCGACCTGCGCGCCACAATGAGCCTGGAAAACCAGGTCCGCGACGGTCTGCCGCCCTTCTTCGTCTGGCATACGGTGGAGGACCCGTCCGTCCCCGTGCAGAACTCTTTGATGCTTGCCGGTGCGCTGACAGCCCATAAGGTCCCGCTGGAGCTGCATCTTTTCGCCCACGACGGCCACGGCACAAGCACCTGCACGCGGGAGGTCAACACCCCCAACAAGCATAACAGCGCCTGGGTGGCCCTCTGCACGGACTGGCTGGCCGAAACCTTTGATTTTCACCTGTAACAGGAGATGACAAAGCATGAAAATCATGTTTTACGCGCTGCGCCCCTTTGATGAGCAGCAATACTGCGAGCCCTACAAAGCCCGCTACGGCATCGACTACACCGGCACGCCCGATGTACCGCGCCCGGATAACCTGCATCTGGCCGAGGGCTGCGACGCCGTCAGCACGAACCCCTGCGAGATACGCCCTGAATATTTGCAGACATGGGCTGAAATGGGCGTCAAATATCTGCCCTGCCGCAGCATCGGCTATGATCATATCCCGCTGGACACCGCCAAAAAGCTGGGTCTGCGCATCAGCCACAGCCATTACCCGCCGGACGGCGTGGCCAACTATACGATCATGCTCATGCTGATGTGTACCCGCCGCATGAACGAAATCATGCTGCGCGCCAACGTGCAGGACTACTCGCTGCCCGGCAAGATGGGCCGCGATATTTCCGGCTGCACGGTGGGCGTCATCGGTACGGGCAAGATCGGCCAGACGGTCATCCGCCACCTGAGCGGCTTCGACTGTAAGATTTTGGCCTACGACCTCTACCCGAACGACGCGGTCAGGCAGTACGCCGACTACGTCACGCTGGACAAGCTTTACGCGCAAAGTGACATTATCACGCTGCACACGAACGCCACGGCGGAAAACCACCACCTCATCAACGCCGGCGCCCTTGCAAAAATGAAAGACGGCGTGCTGCTCGTCAACACGGCGCGGGGGACGCTCATTGACCCCGACGCGCTGATCGCCGGGCTGGAAAGCGGCAAGATCGGCGGTGCGGGCCTCGACGTCATTGAGGATGAGACCGGTATTTACTATTACAACCGCATGGGGCAGGCCATCCCGAACCGCGAGCTGAACCTGCTGCGCAGCTATCCCAATGTTATCGTCAGCCCGCACACGGCGTTTTACACCGACGTCAATGTCGCCAGCATGGTGCAGAGCCCGTTTGAGGCGCTGGACGCCTATGCCCACGGCCAGCCCTACGCCGGTGAGGTGCAGCTGTGATGCCAGCCGTTGAGCCGGGCCGCTGCGGCGAACACTGGGACGACTGCCCGCGGCTGGCGGCAGGGGACCGCTTTGACTTTGCCTGTGCGGGCTGCGGAGACTGCTGCCGCCAGAGGCGCGACCTGGTGCTGTCGGGGTATGACCTCTACCGCATTGCGCGGCGGCTTAGCTTGCCGCCCCGTATCGTGGCGGCGGCGTTCTGCAAAAGCTACCTTGCGCCTGAAAGCTGCCTGCCAGCCCTGCGCCTGACGCCGGACCCCAAAACCGGCAACTGCCGCTTTTTTGAGGGCAGCGCCTGCACCATCCACGCCGCGCGCCCGCTGGCCTGTGCGCTCTACCCGCTGGGGCAGAGCATCGACACGGTGACAGCGCAGACGGAATATTACGTACAGACGCCGCTTTGCGGTGCGCGGGCAGGGGAGGCACGGACGCTGCAGGACTATCTGCAGGATTCCGCCGTGCTGGACCGCGCGGGGGTGGATGCCCGCTGGGCCATCGTCTGCACGCAGCTTTCCCACCGGTTACAGGCCGCGGGCGGCGCGGATAATCCCCGCTTCTCCGCCGCTGTCAGGCGTATGGAGCGTGCCCTCTACTACGACTACGAGCTCGGCGACGACTTCTACCCGCAGTTTTGTCAAAACATAGAAATTTTAATGCCGCTTTTGGACAGGATGCTGTAAAAAACAGCTTTGTAGGGAGCGGTCTTGACCGCTCCGTGCCCGTGTCTGGCAAACGAGCGTTTACGGGCAGCCACCGGGCCGGGCATGCCCGGCCCCTACCGCGCGGCTTTGGGGCAGATGTTACCTGTATTACAGCCGCAGGGCGGCATGCTTACCCCATCGCCTCCGCAATTTCCGCGTCTGTCAGGGTCTTGCGGACCGGCTGCGGCTCCCCGCCGCCTTCGTGCAGAACCATCACCCAGTACTCCAGATCCAGCCATTGGCCGAACTTGTACCCGGTGCGCTTCTCCGTCGCCATCTTTTTGAAGCCCATCGCGCGGTGGAAATCGTTGCTCTGGCGGTTATTCCCGGCCACAAGGGCAAAGGCGTTGTAATAGCCCTGCGCCTTCAAAAGCGCCAGCAGCGCGCGGTACAGCCGCCCGCCGACACCCTGACCGACGCAGTCGGGCGCACAGTAGACCGTCGTCTCGACATCCCACGAGTACGCCTCGCGCTCATGCCACAGGTGCGCACAGGCAAAGCCCTGCAGCCGCCCGTCGGCGCTCTCAGCCAGGATAAACGGCGCGTTCTCCCGCACATGGGCAATGTTCGCGCGGTATTCCTCCACGGTGGACGGCGCGTACTGGAAGGTCTGCGTGCCGTGGCGCACGTACCAGTTGTACAGCGCACAGACCGCGGCGGCATCGTCCGGCGTGGCCATCCGCAGGGTAATTTTGTTGTCGGCGGCCCACCGGGCGGCCAGGGCCTCTTTGTCGGCCTTCGGCAGTTTTTTCAGCGCTGCTTCGCGTTTTAATGCCGCACTTTTATCGGCGCATTTCTCTGCGTAGGCCAGGCGCACGGCGTCCCTGCCATGGCTTTTTGTGTACCTGGCCCCGCCCTTGCCGCTGCGGTGGGCTTTTACGCGGCGGGCCAGATCGTTCGTCCAGCCGCCGTACAGGCTGCCGTCCGGGCAGCGCAGCAGGTAGGCCCAGGCGGGCGCGGGGGTCGGCTCCTGCGCCTCGGCGGAGCTGGGGGACGGGCCAAAGCGAATCGGTTCAGCTTCGCTCATTCCTCGCTGACCTTCTTCCCCGCGGCGCGCAGCGTGCGGCGGCATGCCTCGATGGCCGTCGCCTTGTCATCGGCGGTGATCAGGAACCGGCTGGGGTGGCAGAACCGCAGGCCCAGGCCGCTGACCTCGCGCAGCTTGTCCTCGGGCTTGCCGGCCCAGGCCACCGGGAACGGCTGCTTGCTGCGCTTGGTGCGGTGGTCGTTGACGCACTGCGCACTGTAGCCGCCGCGCTGGCTGGGGTAGACGACAAAGATCGCGTCGGTCTTGTACAGGCCGTTTTTCCACGGCATATAGGCGGGCAGCACGACGATGCCGTCCTTCATGCTGGCGTAAGCGCGGCGGACCGTGTCGTCGGCGCGGTTCACGGCGTTGGCGGCGGCGATCTCGTTCTCAAGGATCTGCTTTGCCACGGGCACGGCGCGCCAGAAGCACACGTCGGGGTCATCCTTCGAGTCCCACAGCGGGTTGAAACTGCCGATGGCGTCGGCCAGCGAGTTCTGCTCGCCGGTGTTGTCGTTCAGATCCAACGGCTGGATGAAGTTTTCGTCCAGCAGGCGGGCCTGATGCTCGCCCACGAGCTGTGCGCCGAGCAGCCGCCACAGCAGGCCGAACGCGGCGTAGGGCACGCCGTTGGGGCGGCACTCCCGCGGCTCGGAGTGGTGGTCGAACATACCGCCGCCGACGTCGTAGACGATGCCGTCGAAGTCATCCGGCACAACGAAGCCCCGCGTCACCTGAATGTCAGGGCGCAGGATTTGTAAAAGGGCGGTGGAAAAAACATCGTCCGCATGGAATTTTCCGCCGTGGGTAAAGCCTTTTGCAGGGATTTTCATAGTATACTCCTCGCGTAAATCTATGGTGTGCCGCGGTGGCCGGGGACCGGCCGCCCTACGGGGTGTCGTGTTATGCTTGCATCGGGGGTAGGGGCCGGGCATGCCCGGCCCGGGCGTGTAAGGCGCAGCGGGCGTCTATGGGCAGGTGCAGGGCCGGGCATGCCCGGCCCCTACGCGCTGCGAAATCATACGGTCAGTGTGTGGTACGCCTCCCCGCCCAGCTCCTTCCAGGTAAACACGCCGTTTTCCAGCGTCATATAGCTGTGGGGGGTGCCTGCCTTGGGGAGGGAGACCGAGCCGGGGTTGAGATACAGATTATCCGTCCCGAACACCTCCCAGGCGGGGATGTGCGTGTGGCCGTGCAGCAGGATGTCCCCGGGCTGCAGCGGCGGCAGGTGGGCCGTGTTGTACACATGGCCGTGGGTGGCGTAAATCAGCCGCTCGCCCTCGGTCAGCACCGCATAATCTGCCATGATGGGAAAGTCCAGCACCATCTGGTCTACCTCTGTATCACAGTTTCCGCGAACGCAGAAGATCCTGTTTTTCCGCTCATTTAACAGTTTGATGACTTCCTTTGGGTCGTACTCTTTCGGGAGGTCGTTTCTCGGTCCGTGGTATAAAATATCGCCCAGAAGCAGGAGACGTTCCGCCTGCTCCCGGTCGAATG
>ERZ827516.2268-NODE-2268-length-14506-cov-16.299356_pt1 | contig 14506 bp, 18 predicted proteins | sample MGYA00519703_ERZ827516 | MGnify/ENA primary metagenome ERZ827516 (study PRJEB31778, sample SAMEA3449337) | human gut metagenome | biome: human gut; feature: human-associated habitat; material: faeces | place: United Kingdom | collected 2010/2012 ...
ATACAAAATTGTCAAAATGACAATACTGTAATACACGGGTGGATCTTGCTCTGGTATTTTCTCCTCATCAAATCGGTTTGTGATATTTGGATGCTACTCTAAAAATATTATGATGTTCACTAATCATTATGAACTCTTGTCTTTTAAGCATATCTTTATTAGATTTATATGTCATTTTATGATAGAATTAATTTTGAAGAGGAGGTATTATTATAGACTATTTATCGGCAGCAAAAATGAGATATTATTCAAAAGATAACTCTGAAAACATCATAAAAAATTTAAACAAGAAACTTTCTGCTAATATTTCAGCATAGTAATGTCATAGAAAAAGTATCATTTCAGTAGTAAAATACTGGCTAAAAGCAGACAGTATTTGGAAAGTACCGTTTAGACATCAGGAGGTAACATAATGGGTAAGAACACGACAAATGATATGACGCAGGGAAACTGCATGCGTTTACTGGTACAGTTTTTTCTGCCGATCCTGGCAGGAAATCTGTTTCAGCAGTTATACAGCTTTGCAGACTCTATGGTGGTGGGAAAAGGAATTGGCGATACGGCACTTGCAGCAGTCGGAAATACCGGTTCCGTACATTTTCTGATCATTGGTTTCGCAATTGGGCTGACAGGAGGATTGGGAATCTGTATTTCTCAGTCTTTTGGAAGTGGCAATTATGAAAAACTTCGTAAGGAGCTGGCAATGTCTGTCTGGATCTGTCTGGCTATTGGGATTGTGATCACAGTGGTAAGTCTGGCCTTCATGCGGCAATTATTTACATTTCTCCATACACCGGAAGATCTGATGACGGAAACACTGCAATATTTCGGAACAATTCTTGCGGGAACCACCATTACAATTTTTAATAATTTTGCCATGACACTTCTGCGTTCCGTCGGAAACAGCCGGGTGCCTCTGCTTGCAATGATAATTTCCGCCATTGCTAATGTTCTGATGGATCTGTTATTCGTTTTTCCGCTGCATATGGGTGTTTTTGGCGCAGCGTTAGCCACTGTTCTGGCACAGGTTCTGTCTGCGCTTTACTGCTGTTACTACATAGGAAGGGAAAAAAATCTGATCCCGAAAAAAACGGACTGGAAACCACAGAGTGTAATCATCAAAAGACTGACATTGAAAGGTCTGCCTGTTGCCGTTATGAATTCTGTCACTGCAGTGGGTGGAATGGTATTGCAGACATTTGTCAACAATATGGGAACAAGCTATGTGGCTGCCTATGCGGCATGCACCAAGATCCTCAGTCTTTTTGAACAGCCGGCAAATACAGTGGGCCTGGCACTTCTTACTTTTGTGGGACAGAATTATGGTGCCGGAAAAAAGGAGCGGATACGTACCGGTATCCGGGAAGGAGTTATCCTGACGATCCTGATAAATATTCCACTGGCTTTGATGTTGCTGTGTATTCCTGAGTTTCTGACTTCTTTCATGTTGAATGATGCGTCGATTATTTCTTACACAAGAGATTTTCTGGCGGTTACAGGCATCTGTCTGTTTCCTCTGGGATGGCTGTTTGTGTTCCGCAACGGGTGTCAGGGCATGGGACATACGTTTGTTCCGATGCTTTCAGGAGTCCTGGAAGTGTCTCTTCGAGTGGTCATGGTAAAGCTGCTGACTCCATATCTGGCTTTTCGTGGTGTTGCTCTGGCAGAAGTATCTGCCTGGATCGGCGCCTGGATCATGTTGATGATCACTTACTGGATCTATCAGGAAAGAACGGATTCTTTTCGGTAAGTCTGAGGAGAACATCCTACCTTGGTGCGAAACTGTCGATTGAAATTTGAAAGGTTATGAAATCCGGTATCGAAAGCAATGTCGGAGATACTGCGATCCGTATTGCGCAGAAGGTCGCATGCTGATCGGATACGTACCTGATTCAGATATTCAATGGCTCCGAGACCGAAATTCTGTTTGAAACAGCTCATAAAGTAACTGCTGCTCATATGAGCGATCTTTGCCAGCTGCTCTATGGTGACAGATTCAGAATGATGTTTCTGTATATAAGTGAGAACAGGCCGAAGTGTTTCGGTCATCCGGGATTCTGTCGAAACCGTGTGTTCGGTGCAGAGTCCCGGTGTCGATGCCAGCAGATAAAATAAGCGAAGCAGTTCGCTTTTCAGCAACAGATCAGACGTTGCAAGATTTTTGTGTGCACACTGCATAATAGTCCGGACCGAATCATGGAGTTCATGATACCCCGGTGGTTCCTGAGATACAGGGACCAGAACTCTTCGTCTGGAAGAAAAGATCGGCAGCAGAATATCTGTATAACAACGGTCATCGTAACTTCCCACCAGCATATTCTGATGAAAAACAATGGTATCATAAAAAAAAGAGCTGTGCTCATCCGACATGCTAGCATGAAGGACGTTGAGCTGGATCAGAAAGATGTAAAAGGGGAAAGAGTTACTACTAAGGATTCATTCATAAGTTTTCATTTTTTCAACCATTTGATATGTTCGATTTGAAATAAGTACATTCACAGCTTCTAAATACTTTGTATATTCAATAATATTTTCTTTATCTTGCATAACAAAAATTGTAAAGCGACCTTTCTTCACAAATGGACAAACAAATTTCATCAACTCATCTTTTTTTTGCACTATTTCATCTAATATATACTCTTTCTTCTTACTATCAAACCAAACCCTCCATCTATATATTGTTTTTCTCCCCAAATAATCAACATATTTCTTATTCTCAATAGCATCAATAATCAGTTCTATTCTATCCTGGAAATATACATATCCATCCCCGCCACCTTTTTTTCCATTGTATGTATTATCTGGGCAAGGCATATAATTTCCAATAGTATGTGTTCTCATTGCAAACTCATTTAGTTGAAAAAAGAACTCACATAGTTCCTTTTTCGAAAGCTTATACTTATTTTGAAACTCATTCAATTTTGTATCACAAAAGAAATCATCAAAACTATCCATCAATTCTCCATAATATGGTATTGCTCCTTGAAAATACAATCTTAAAAATGCATTAAAAAAAGTCTTAAACGAAAAAATACAATCTATATATTTACAATTGTCCCACCCCAATTTATCGGATAACACCTTCCTATTTTCAGCAGTTTTTAATACCCGGTCAGCATCTCCATAATCTACAGCAGAATATCGAATCCATTTCTTTAAATTCAAATATTTTCTTTCGCCTTTTATAATAGATTCATGAAATAAGCAATCTTTAAAATCCACCTGTACATCTGATGATAATTCAGATATTTTCATCTCATTTTTCAACCAATTCACCATCCTCATTCCATGCTAATCGTAATCTTGCCACTAAGAATTTTTTCGTTTCCAAAAAAATGTACCATCGTCTTGCTTTTCAATTGGAAATCCTAATGCAATTATCTTATCTGCCATTTCGCTCATTCCTGCAGTAATGCTATTCCCCGCTGCAACATACCAATTTATGTTTTCGATTATCCTGTGTGCATCATTTGTAATCGTCTCTCCATTTCCGCATAATCCTTCTTAATATGAAGAAAATAATTAGCAGCATTTGCATGTGCTTCTGATATTCCTGCATCTGATATTGTATACCAGATTCTGCAACGCTACATTCATTCCACCAGTCATTCCGCTGCTTACCGCACTGTCATAGCTGTCATTAATCAAAATAAATCGTATCTGTAGAAGCGGGAAAATATATTCAATATAAAATCCAACTTCCAGATAATCTCTTCCAAATCTGGAAAAGTCTTTCACAACTACACAGCCGATTCCTCGCTTTTCATGTCATCCTGCAGCTGTTGAAATCCCTGCCGTTTAAAATGAGTACCGCTGACACCGTCATCCACATATTCCAGGATATCAGCCTCAGCTACACCCAGCTGATCAATCACAAATGATTTTAACAGAATTCTCTGAGAAGTTACACTGTCGCTCTCTTTTTTGGCTCTGCCATCTACATTGTCATCTTCTGCGGATAAACGGATGTAAACAGCTGTTTTTCTATGATCTGTCATCTTGACTGCGCCTCCTTCTCTTTCTTTAATTTCTGTAAATCTGCAAACTGATCGTCATATACCAGCTTGATCTCATAATCATACTTACCATGGATAATAATTGAATCCACAAAGGCATCTGCCATTTCTTTTGTCAGCTTACGCTTTGACATATAAGTATCAAGTCTGCTACTCGTAAGTAAAACAAAATTGTCAAAATGACAATACTGTAATACACGGGTGGATCTTGCTCTTTACAATTTTTTATAACATACTTCTTTCTTTGTCATATATCTCTTTCCTCTACTCCTACCAATATCTCCGAATCATCCGCAACATATTTTCTCTACCAACAGGATTCATCGTATGAAGCCTGATTGGATAAAAACGTTTATTTTCCACCAGCCAATCCAATAATTTAATCCCATCCCCGCCATCATAAGCATAATCTCCCAAATCATGATCACAGTCAATTAACACAATCGGTTCCTCCGCTGATTCAATGGTTCTCTTGGCAATATTCACACTTTTACACCATACATATCCTTCCGGAGCCGGTCGTATATCATCCAGCCATATCTTCATACATTTTTCTCCTGACAATAATAATCCTCATTTTTTATCTGCCTTCCATCCATTGTCCAGATAAGATCTATAATGACTGCTATTATCGTAAATTATTTTTGATACGGAAACCAGTCCAAATTTCTTCATTATTTCGTCCATATATTCTTCACCTATATTGGGATTCATATATATAATACATACATTTTTTGAAGTAATTTCAACTCGCCCTCTAGGATAATAATTATATGGATATCGACACTTTCGAGGCTTTATCTCCTTCCAGATTTTTCTGTGCACATAAGAATCCCCTGATTTTGAAATCCCAGATTTATATTTTTGATTGTCAAATGGAACTGCCCAGATTTCTCCATTTATTAACCAAAACACCCCTTTATGTGGCCGTTCTAACATTTTCGTTTTCCTTTAATATAATCATTCCAATCCAACTCATCTTTCGAAACAATCCTTGCCTTATATAGCGGTGATAAATATTGATACACTTCCCTGTGATTAAAGAAATAATCCCCATGTTTCAATGCACCGGTTTCAATCTCTCCTTTTGGATTCACATATTCACATTGTATTCCACAGCAATCATCTCCAACTTCTTTGAGTAAACAATAAAAAGCTCCCGGTGCATATGGTCTGCAGTCTATAAGCAGGACATCACCTGGCTGATATGGAACGGGCAGATTTAAATCGGGACATACAGAATAAAACTGTCTCTCTACCATACTACCTAATGGTCCTTTCAAATAATTTAACGATAGCTTTTCATGAATAAAATATTGAATCTCTCCAGCTTTATCCATAATATATGTGTACATCGGCGATAAAAATTCGTTTTTCTTAATTTCATTCTTGCTGTCAAGATATAATTCAACCCGCCAATATAAAGTCTCCCATGTAGAATCAAAATCATTCCAATAATATTCCTGCACTGCCTTTTTCATATCTTCAAGAGATGTCATAATATATGGACCATCCATAATATCACTTTTATTATCATCGTCATAACCCATCAGTTGTATAAGAAAAATTGTTCGGCTTTCCATCGTTAAATATCTTACTGCCTGATTCATACACTCACAGCATAATTTCATATATTCCATATCCCTCTGCTTTAAATCCGTTGTTGCTCTAAGTTTATGTAACAATCCCTGTTTTCTTTTCAGACTGACTGGTGCTCCAGCAATAATTTCTACATAGTCTCTCAACTTCAGTCGTTCTGTATACTTCATTAAATATGCATACAATTCCGGTGATTCGATTAAATCCAAAATCTCTTCTTTTAATTCTATCGTCATATAAATCTATTCACCGCTTTCTCTTATCACATCATTTTCAATTCCATATCTCTCAAGTGCATCGTACACCTTATGGTACACCATCTGATTCGGATAATATCTATAATCAGCAAATATCTTGATACCGTCTTTATAGAAGTATTCATGGATAGCTGCTGCGCACCCTGAACTTCTGCTTTCACCATATTCACATTGACAGATAATATCTTTTCCTGCCTTTTTCGCAGTAAAGATAAATTCTGCAAGATCATCTGCTTCTTGGAAATACGTTTCGTAAGTCAGATGGTATTTTGGCAATACTTCAAGATCAATATCGTGCAACGCTACCTGGAATACACAGTTTGTTTTTGTCGAATAGTCTACTGGTTTGTATTCCTCATCTCGAAATTTTCCCGGTGGGTCATAGAAACTGATTACTGCTGCATTTTGTGGAAAATTGCCTCTTAATAATTCTTCAATAGATTTTCTTGAATAAATAGATATTTTCAACTTTTTTCACTCCTATCTGTGCTTGATAAATAATAGGATATATGATTGCATGGGGCAAAAATAGTTCATTGCTTCTGAGCATATAAAAACAGTGCCGAAACACTGTTTTTTACTTTGTATATTCTATTAGTAAATCATTTGCATATTAAAGGTCTGATTTCACTCAATCTATTTTCTAACGTCGTTTTCAAGTTAAGTATATCATATGGCTCTAGTTCTTCTGAATTTATAACTTCTTTATTCTCTTCATCATCGTCTTTAAAAGTCTTTATAAATGACTCTGCAGCCATAATTTTCTGCATTTTAGACCAAACAATAAAATCCAATTGTAATGGTGTAATTGAATTCTCCTTACAATATTGCTTTATAACATGAGCATAAAATTCGTATGGATATTCTTGTTTTTTACAATCCTCTTCCCAAGTTTGCATAGAACTCCACGAACCTATTGACTCCGCTTTCAGTTTTTTTTCACCTTTTTTTGTAAACAAATTTTCCGGCAACTCCTTATTATTTTCAGAATAACTATCCAGATTTGAAAAATTCTTCTCCTTAAACTTTCTTTTGAACCATTCCAAACTAAAACTATCTAACGGCATATGGCACGCCTTAAACCTTTCTTCCATTGCAGAATCATGTTTACAACAATACAAATACTTAAACGCCATATTTATAATTTTTTGCGCTTGACCATATGTCATATTTGTCCTTTCTTTACATTTCTCAATTAAATTAACACATATTTTTTTATGAATTTCATCAAAACTTTCTAGCTTATCCGCCCTAAGATAATTCTTCATATCTCCTACTATTTCTTTTTCTTCAAATATTTCACGGATATATTCTTTGTTATCCTTACCATCTTTTTCCCATTTAAATGTTCTACAAGCATCCAAATATCCTTGATATAAGGCATCAACATAAACTTTATCTTCTTCCCATTTTACCTTTTTATTCTCTTTGTTCTGAAAATAATATTTAAACGGATCTTTTTTAATTGTATCCACAAATTCAGCAACTTCCTTTTCAATCTCCATCTTCCGTATCTCCTTTCACAACTCTCACAAGCTCTCCCCAAACTTTCACCATCGCATAGGTATCCAGCTCACAGTACTTCAACAAATTATGCCTTGCCTTTTTCTGCTCCTCCGCAGGCATATCTTTTATCCTCGGAAATATCGTCATTGCCTCTGATCCATTATGCACACCTTCTAGATTATGATAATTCAATTCCGGATCATTCGGGAATATCGCCGGCAGGACACTTTTAATTGAAAATGATCCTCCCATCGCCCGGTTATAATAATTGCCTGCCTGAAATGGATCCAGTAAATCTTTGATATTATCTCTGATATTTAATAAATGCTCAGCTAAATCCGGGAACATTCCCGCCAATTCTTTAATTCTGCTGCATTCAAACGACTTATTGTACGCCGTTACACATACATTCATCGGAATATCCCTACACAAAGCTTCCGCAATTGCCCGCAATGGATTTTCTCCTGATTCTGCAAGGAATTCTTTATGTAATAATGGTGCACCTGCCGACTCTATATAATGTAATGAGTACTGGAATGGTATCTGCTGATATGGCTTTGTTCCCGGAAACAACGGTATTACTGGTTGCATGGTCTCAAAATCCAGAAAGTACAACGGATAAGACAATGTACTTAAAAATTCCCGGATTCCATCAATATTTACATATGTACCTTTGTCTTCTAACGCAAATTCTATCTGCCTTAATTGCTTTTCATTCTTAATCTTTCCACAGTCTTTTAATTGTCTATAATCAGAATTTCCTTCCCGATAATACTCTAATTTCTTTTTCAACGGCATCCGATATAAGTCAAATACGGACGGAGTTGGTAATTCTTTTGCACAATATTCCCAATACGGACATCCATATGGATCTTTACAGTATAATCCCAGTTCCCGCTTCGGCTCATTCTCTGATTCCAACAATGTATCTTCCTGTAATAAATTCTTCTCTACTTCCCCAATCTCATTTCTCACAAATTCAGACACATCCGTAATTTGAAACAGCCTTTCCAAATCCAATTTTCCATCATATACATAATCGTTATTAATGGAAACTATGTACGTTCCTGTAATCCGCACTCCGCAATGTTCCAGTACGTACTTCTGATAAGCAACGTCTGCCACATATACCGCTTTCATATTTTTCTCATTTACCGTCGAACTTTTTACTTCATATATTGCCCATCCGTCATTTTCTCTTTTCAAAATATCTACCGCACAATAGCACCCCTGATAGGAAAATGATGCTTCACATATGACAGATGTCTCGTGTTCTATTTCCACTTGTGTCCGGTCTGTCATTGCAGGTAAATTTAATTGTCCATTAACAGTCTCTGTTACATCTACCGGCTTTCCAAATAATTCTCTTGCCAGCTTCCCTACTTCTGTTCCCGCTTCCATTCTGGAATCATCTGTGGCATCTTCGGCTTTCTCTTCCGGCTTGTATTTATCCATCCACAACATCTTCGGACATTGCCACAATCTGCAATATTTCGACTTTGAAAAATGATTCTTCATCTCTTATGCCTTTCTTTTAATCTTCATATGCTTCCCACGCTTTTTTCAAGTCATCCCTTAATTTATCTCTTAATCTCTTCGGCTGCAATATCACCACATCCGGCGCATAATTTTTTGCGAACTGCTCCGCTGCACGTTCATTTACATGCACGCTCACCGATACATGCGTATCCGTTTCTTCTGAAAAATTCACCCCTTTTCCAAATAAATCAATCACATCGGATATCATTGCTTTTACGATTCTAAATTTAACAAACGCATTTTCACTGGAATACATATACACATGCTCTTTCATATATTCATTCAGATTCATTGGCTGATGTCCGGACCATTTCAAAGTTTCAAATGGCTTACCTTTTTCCTCAAGAACCTGTATGTTTCGAATCCTGTCTACACGGTAATTCGAGATATCATCATATTTATCATAGTTGCAGATCAGATAATACTTTCCCTCCTGCACAGCCATTTGATACGGTGTAACAACATATTCCCGTACACTTCCATCTTCCCGCTTTTTCAAATGCATCTTCTTATCCGTATGATACTCTGCATATTCAAACAACACTTTCTGCTTTTTGCGAATGGCTTCATCCAATATACTAATATTATAAAACACCTGCTTATTGTCCGTCCGGTCAACCGGCAACGGATAAATGTATTGCGAGCGTGATTTAAAATATATATTAGATAATGATTCTAATTTTGTAATCAATTTTTTTGCCTGGCTATAGGGTATATGCTTTGAAAATAACAGGCTGTCTATTAATAGACGCAATTCTTCATTTGTGAATTTCTGCTTCAAATAAAAATCTGTCCATAACAAATCGTCTTCCTGGATTCCTTTATCCTCCAAATCTAAGCTATCTTCGTCTGATACTACACTCTTTTTTCTGAAAATTTCTTTCCGTGATACTTCTCTATATTCAATACTGCTGCCATATTCAATCAGATTTAAGAGATTTCTCTTTATAGCTTTCCGGTCAACCGGCATTTCATACTCTTTTTTCAAGATATCCTGTATTTCTTTCTGGCTCAGCCTATGTTCTTCATCCGTATATTTCTGTAAGATATCTAAAATATACAAAATCAACAATTTTTTTGTATGTATATCACTCATACTTTTTGCTCTCCGTTCTGCGCAGTTTATATAGTATCATTGTATGCCTACATTTCACAGATTTCAACGGGCATAAAAACGAACAGCAAAATATCATTCAACATCTCATCTCTTGTACATAATTTTCGACTCTATAATTTTGTATAATCCGGCATAACAAGAAATCCGTTTTTATCGTATTGAATTTTATTATTTCCTTCATAAGTATCTATCCATGTCTGAACAGCGGTTTCATATCCTGTCGCCGCTTTAATATTACTGTTATCAATAATTGATGCAATCCAATTTCCATTACATTCCCTCGTCAATATATAGATTAGTTCTTCCTTTTGTTTTGTTGACAATCTTTTAGAATTCTTTTCTGGAACATACTCCGGTTTATCCAATCGAATAAATGCACAATTCTTCAGATTCCATGTATTATCTAAAAATACATGCAGATATGGTACTGTTGTCTTCGTATCATGCTGCTCTACTGCAACCTTAATACTTAACTTTTTACATAGCCTTGGATTTATAAGTGCCAAACAAAGATTGTCCTGCTCACCTTTTGTATTATTCCACATTTATCATTCCTCCACTACGAATTTTTACTAACTATATCTTAATGGATCTAATGGGGCAAAAAAGGTACACAGCTTGTGTTATTACTCATTCCAAATTTCTTTCATTTTTCCTCATGATCATGAGGATTTTTTCGTTCAAATTGTGTGATTATATGCAAAAAGCGTAGGATTTTTCTCCCACGCCTTTATCTATTATTATTTCAACTATTCCGCTCCGATCTTCCAAAGGTGTAAATAAGGTGTAAATTCTACGTTTCCATCCAAGAAACCCAATAAAGTCAAGGCTTTTTCCCCCGTTCCTTAAACACTGCCGTGGCAGATAAAGAGCACTTTTATCATGCAATTTTACTTCCTCTCTTATAAATTTAAAATCTCCTATATACCTAATTACTTAATTATATATTTCGTGCCTCTGCCTTTACCTTCAATTGCTATCACACCTTTTTCGCACATATCTTTCAGCAACTTTGTTGTCTTTGATTTTCCAAAAGGTATATATGGTGCAATTTCACTTATTGGTTTCAGCATAGTCTTGCTTAAGAGTTTATAAATTACTTTTTCGTCTCCGGTTAAATTAGCATCCTTTTCAAATAAAGGAAGCACAATTTTTATAGCATTCTCTGACACTTCAAAATCCGGTTTCACCAGACCTTCTGCATACAGTTGTTTTATTCTTGTAATTCCGGTTCCAAATATCTCGACAAATCCTAATCTATAAAACACATTTGCAAGATTTCTGTTTCTTAAAACGGAAAGTTTACCTGACAAATATTCTTCTACTGTTATTCCGGACGGCAATCCACCTGGAGATACAACTTCTACTCTGTCATCAAACATGGAAACTCTGATGTGTGAATCCACATCCCATACCCTATGGATCAGAGCATTCGCAATCGCTTCTCTGAAGGCTGCTTCTGGTATCTTCTCCATCTTCTTTCTGTCAGCACCTTGTATTACTTCATACTGATAGTAATCCCTAAATACAGCAAGTGCCTTTTCATACGCATCCAAAATGGATATATTTTCAACCGTTGTTCTCTTTTGAATAATACTGATATTTTCCCCGAACTTGACAATATCAATTCCCGGAAAATGATTTTTATCCGCCAAAAGACCTGCTGCATTATTAAAACCATTTACATTGTCATACAAGTTCAATGTTCTCAATGTATCTTGATTAAAAGTTTCAATCTGAATACTTTCTTTCAACTTACACTGTAAAACTTCGAAAGACAAATCCTGATCTTTACAAGGTAATTCTTCAAATCTAATATTTTTGCCGTCTAATACAAGTCTTGAAAATTCCAGAGTATCTACCTCTATCGTTGCTGTATCATTTCGTTTGTATGCTTTTGATTTATATAAATATGGTTTCTGAAAGCCACTGGTTACAGTGAGTTTTATCATCTGATCATTATTCTGTATTTCAAGTGTATAGTTCGGTTGAGGCGAAATACTGTCATTGATTTTATTTTCGATATCCAGACACGCCTGCTTTACATCCGGCAAGCCTTTTACATTTCCATCATCATCTACTCCAAAAAGAATTGTTCCACCATCGTAATTCGAAAAGGCACTGACTGTTTTTAAAAAAGTATTCGTAATCGTTTCTTTGAACTCTAATATTCTCGTTTCACGCATAATGATCGCATCCTTTCCAACTTCATTGATTATATTATATGCATAAATGCGCGAAAAAACAATCGTAAATTTTTGTGATTGTTTTATGGCTATTTTTTCAATTCTCTCTGGTGGAATTGATTCAAGTAATTCACTTGCTTGATCCCTTGTAAGTTTTAATTCTTCTCTTCTTGAAAAATATCTCCTGCTATGTAGCTTGATGACTCAAATCTCACGAATTGGCTCTTTGTCATTTCCGATGCGCTACTAATTCGATTCTCGTAACATCAAATTTCTTTATACGAGCACCCTGATCTGGATCATACAATTCCACAACTCCTTCAGCGTCGCCAGACACAACATCCGCATACGGAAACACCGGCTTCATCCAAACGCTCTTTCAAAAGTCGGTTTTCATCCTCCAATGCCTGTATCCTGGATTGTAATGAATTAATTAAATCTGAATATTGCTATGTCGGTTCGTTCATCGCTATCACACTCCCATTTCCCCATAACCTCTATCTTCTCGTATTTTCCGGTTTCCGAATCAATAACAATCATCGCAGATTCTCCAATCTGTCTTCCGTCTCCATAGGTAGAGAACACATCTGTCGATATGATGCTTTCTTTTTCAAATATCTTCTCCACCGGAGTGTGCCCTACCACCTGTTTGTAGGTATCTGGCCTAAATATCTCTCTGGTCTCGTACTGTGGTCTGAACCATAAGGGTGATTCGTCATTCCAGAGGAAATCATGAGAAGCATCGTTCACCGCTGCAATGACATCATCTATCTCGGCATCCAACAAATCCTCGTCTAACCATTTCAGGAAATCAGCCGTAAGCCCTCCATGTGAGAAAAGCACATTGTCAATCCGATGCATTATGTCGATCTGTGTTGGACTCTTAAGGCTGTTCTCAAGTTCTTCAAACTTTGATATAACCATCCTCTCAGCATAAGGAGAATACCCGGTCTCAAGTCTGCCCCACGGGTAGCTAACATCATGATTACCATAACACCAGAGAGTATCCGGATAGTCCACAGCAAATGTGATTGCCTGGTCAAATGTTTCCTTATATTGCTCTATCTGAAATTCCATATTCCAATCATCCGGAATATCCATTAGGCATACAGCCCGATCTGCCTTACCGTCTTTTAAAATTTTCTCTGCCCTGTCGAATATCCATGTTTTCAGATGAATATCCGGTATTACAAGTACTCGCATAACTCCATCTCCTAAAATTGAAACACAAACTTATATTAGTTTAGTACCATTATAATTCCTCCAACAGTTTCTCAATACTCATTTCTATTCTTTCGTCTTCGTTACCTCTGGATGTACATACAAGTGAAACAAGATCAACACATCCTTCCTTTGCGAAATAGGAAGGATTGTATTTCCATAATTGTACTTTCAAGCAGTCATCCGGATCTTCAGATCTGGCATCCACAATTTCCAACTGATCAACAACTTCCTCACCCTTGTAGATTGCGCGTTCCTCTATTCTAGGTGGATTTAGTTCTGACACTTGACTAAGTGCACTTTCTCCTGCGACAAATGATTCAAAGGTTGCTTCACATCGCATAATTGTAATCACTTTCTGCACCGGATTAATCAAATATGCTTTTGCCTTTTCATAATACTCTTTGCGTGAATAATTCCTTTTAATGGAAATCTCTGTTCCTGATTTAAGCTGCTCAATAAGACCCATTTTCTCCAATTGCGCCGTCGCTCTTGTAACAGATGTTTTTGTAAGATTCAACTTATTCGCAACCTCGCTTTTTAATGCTGATTCCTCATCATTCATATATAGCAATTCAAGAAACACCATCTGTGTTGCCGGCATCATCTTGTCCACTTTAACAAGATGCTTTCTATAAACATCCTGCAACACTATTCCCATAAATGGTAAGAATACATTTCCCGGTAGATCCACAAACGGAACTCCGATTTTCACCAGAGCATTCCTCATGGACACACTGTTTAATGTCACTTGAAATACAACCGGGCACTGCAATGCTTCCTCATACTTTACTTTCTGTTTTTTCATTGCTGCAACACTTAGCTCCGTTTCCTTCATAACATCTATTATGGCAAAGCTAACACCATATATTTCAACCATCATAATATCACGCATAGTCATAAAGATCGGCAATGGCAATTTATTCTTGTATTCTGCTATTTTTACTTTGCAGCCGAAATACTGCTCTAATTGATTTTTCATCCGGCGTCTCCTTGTAACATATTTTTATGGGGCTGTCGGGAAATAGATAGTTCCAAAGCAGGGAGGGTATGACTCACAACGAG
>ERZ827516.2273-NODE-2273-length-14485-cov-4.660152_pt1 | contig 14485 bp, 7 predicted proteins | sample MGYA00519703_ERZ827516 | MGnify/ENA primary metagenome ERZ827516 (study PRJEB31778, sample SAMEA3449337) | human gut metagenome | biome: human gut; feature: human-associated habitat; material: faeces | place: United Kingdom | collected 2010/2012 ...
TCATCGTCCCATGGACGGGCACGACCCTAAGTGCGCAAACCTTCGGGCACTACCGGATTTAGTTATCGATATTTAGTTTTGAGATTGAATTATTGAGATTGAATTATCGGCAACGCAATTTCATTTCAGTAAGCGCAAAAACCGCAGGACGCCGCGATAATCTATTCACGACACGCTCCAGGCCGCTCTAGCCAAGTCTTTACGGTCTTAAACAGATTATCGCGGCATCCTGCTCGTAACGCTATGACGTTACGTTTGCACTGTTATTTAGTTTTGCATTGTTGTTCAGTTTTGGAAAAACTTCCTATTACCTCTCTCCCTCTCCTCTTTCGAAATTGAGGGGAGGGGGAAGGGGTGGGGTTACTTGACCTTCTTGATGGCCATGATGAAGAAGCAGCCGATGATGGCCAATGCGATGGACGTCGGGAACGCGAAGTTGTAGCCGAGGTTGACCACGATGGCGGACATGACGACCGGGCCGCACATCTGGCCGAGGGTGGTGGCCATGTTCAGGATGCCCAGATCCTTGCCGGCCTCTTCCTTGTTCGGCAGCACGTCCACCAGCAGCGCCTGGTCGACGGCGGAGTAGACGGCGTAGCCGAGGCCTGCGATGCCGGCGAACAGGTACATGCCCATGGTGGACTTGAAGATCCACGGCATGGCGATGCCGACGGCGAAGAGCACGGAAGCGACGACGACCGGGACCTTGCGGCGGCCGATGAGATCGGAGACCGGGCCGGAGATGAAGGAGCCGACCAGGGACATGACCATCATGATCATGGACACGACGGACACGGTGACGGCGGATTCCTTGACGGACTGGCCGATGTAGTTCTGGATGATGTACAGCTGGTAGACGTTGATCATCTGGTAGGCCATGAGCATGCAGAAGCGGCCGGCGAACGCCTTGTAGAAGTCATGCGCGGTGGAGAACTTCGGCGGGCGGAAGGAGGAGAGGATGTCCTTGGCGGAGCCTTCGTCCTTCGGCAGGAAGTCTGCGGACTGCTCCTTCGGGATGATGATCACGGCGACCACGCCACCGAGGAACATGAGCACGCCGGCGACGGCGAAGCCCGGAATCAGGTTTTCGATGAACAGTGCGCCGAGCATGGTGCCGATCGGAGCGCCGATGGTGGAGCCGGCGCCGTAGAAGGCGGACATGGTGCCACGGATCTTGGAAGGCACGCGGTCGGACAGGATGGCGACCATCGGCGCGATCATGCAGTTCAGACCGAACATGCAGGCGCAGTAGAAGATGGTCAGCAGCACGGCGTTATGCGTGGTGCCGGTCAGGAACAGGGTGACGCCACCGAGCACGGCTCCGAAGAGGATCCACGGGGTACGGCGGCCGAAGCGGGAACGGGAGCGATCGGAGAAGTTGCCGAACATCAGGTTGGCGACCAGGGATGCGACCGCGGTGAACGCGTTGACGATGCCGACCAACGCATCGGCGTTGACGCCCGGGATGGTCTTGTAGTGCATGGGCAGCAGCACTGCGGAAACGATGCCCAGACCGGACATCCACAGCACTCCGAATACCAGGAAGCCTGCGCCGAAACGTGCGGCGTTCATCTTGGACAGCGGCTTGCCGGTTTCCGGGGACAGCGACGGATCCTTTTCCGCCGCGGCGATGTTGGCGTTGTAAGCGGCAAGGCGCTCCGCCTTGCTGGCGATTGCTTCACTCATGAAACTCTCTCCTTCGAATCATGCTTCAGTAGTGAACTTATGTTATGTTGTGTGCGATTCCGCACCTTAGCGGTGTATGTGGTGGTGGGACGGCCTCGCCCCATCTGTTAACTACCATGTGGTAACTAACGTGTTTTCAGCGTAAACCATCTTTCGCAAAGGCACAAGTCGACGTCATGTCATCGCCGTCTCAAAGCGTTTGCAAAACCGGTCGGACACTGTTTCATTCAGCTTCACAGTCACCGGTTTTTATTACCTAGTAACTACTTAGTTAAATCATATTACAAATCGTTTGTCTGCGATAATCCGGCGTGTTCCAAGGGTTCCCATCGTCTTCTTCTCCCCCTTCTTGTACCTTAGTAAGCACCAGATGAAGGAGAGCATATGCGTCGCCGCACCGAAAACAAACCCAGAAAGCGAATGAGCGCCGAGGATCGCAGGAAGGCGATTCTCGAAACCACGGTCTCATTCATCTCCCAGTTCGGTTTCTGGGGCTTCACCATACGCGATGTGGCCCAGGCTCAGAACATCACCGAAGCCGGCCTCCTTTACTACTTCAAATCCAAAGAACAACTGCTTGAGGAAACCCTCAAATACGCCGATCGGACCAATCAGATCGCCATCGCCGAGCATCTTGGCGTGCAGGGCGTGACCGGCGAAGTCCTTGACGACGGCATCGCATACCACTGCGATCTGGGGCTGAAGGCCATTTCCACGGGAACCGTGGAGACCAACGCCGACCGTCCGGAGATGGTCCGGCTCTACACCTTGCTGGAAAGCGAGGCGCTGAGCAAGGACCATCCCGTGCACGAGTATTTCGAACAGCGCGAAATCAATCTGCTGAAGGAATACGCGTTCGCGGCCAAGCGCGACGGCGTCGCCGATCCGGAGCGCACCGCGCTGCAGGTCCTGTCCGCGATGGAGGGTCTGCAGCTGCGCTGGCTCAACGGATCGCATGACGTCGACTTCATCGGGGAATGGAAGGCCATCATCGACCTGCTCATCCCCTGACCCAGCGGGCCGACGCACCGCCACCGCTTTGCGGCTCAGCCGGCGATGACGACCACATTCCAGCGGCCGATCGTCAGCCTGTCGCCCACCTCGACCTTCGAGCCCTCCTTCAGAGCGATCGCCGCGGTGGCGGATTCATCGACGGTGCCGTCGGTGCCCACCACCACCGGAGCGACCACCACATCGCCCGACACCGGGCTGTCGATGGTGACCTCGTCGGCGGAGTAGTTGAGCAGATACGTCACCTGCTCGCCGCGGGCGTTCGTTCCGCGGCGCACCGTCACCTGTCCGGCGAGCGCGGTGCCGGCATCGGCGATGCCCGCGTGTTCCACGGCTTCACGCAGGACGGCGCGGATGGTGTCGGCGTCGAGCAGGGTGGCGATCCATTCGGCGTCGCCCTTGCCGAAGCCATGTCGGGTCACCGCGGCGTAATTCTTCCACGCGTAGTGGCCGTAGCTGGCGAGCACGTCGGTGCCGTCGAATGGGGTGACCAGTTCGATGAGCGCCTGCGCGTCGCTTGCCGGGGTTTTGGCGAGCGTTCCGGCGAATTCCACGGATACGTGGCCGTTCGGGCGGGTGAATTGGTTGTAGGTCATGCCGAACACGTCGGTGAGGTTGTGCGGCGCGCGGTCGTGCCATACGGTCACCTCGTCGTCGGTTACGAAGGAGCGCATGGTGGAGACGAGGTGGCCGCCGCTGGAGACGAATTCGCGCAGACGGTCGGTTGTTTCCTGCGGAGTGCAGTACAGTGCCGGGGTCACGATCATCTCGTATTTGGCCAGGCGTTCGGCCGGCGCGTCGGACGGGATGAAATCGCATTCCACGTTGAGTTCGAACAGCGCGTCGTAGATGTTGCGCACCACGTCGTTGTACTTGAGGGTGCCGCCGAACGGGAAGCCGGCTTCGATGAGGAACCAGTCGAGCGCGGTCAGCGATTCGTTGCTGACCATGATGGCCACCTTGTTGTGCTTCTTCAGGTGGACGAGCCGCTCTCCCACTTCCGGTTTGGCGATCTCGCGGCCGAACACGCCCGCCTCGCGGTAGGTGGGATTCGGTTCGAGGTCGTGGCTCAGCAGGCCCTTCCAATATGTTTCAAAGGAATTGTGGATGGAGTGCCAGTGCCAATATTCCACCATGTCGGCGCCGGAGGCGAGGTGGGAGTAGGCCTGCAGGCGCAGCTGGCCCGGGAACGGCACCCAACCGTGCTGGCCCTGGGCCTCCGTTTCGAGCACCAGGTAGTTCCTGCCGTCCTTGGTGGAGCGGGTCATGTCGCCGCCGAAGGCGATCTCCTTGCCGGTCAGGTCGTCCTCGGTGGGGTGGTAGATGTCCACGCCGGTGATGTCCACGGCGGTCGAGGCCTTGAAGTGGTCGACGGCCGGCTGCACGCCATAGGAGTATCCGCGCCATTCGAAATCGAAGTTGTGGGTGATGAACTGGTCGTCATGCGCGTATTCGCGCACGATGTCGGCCTGCCACTGCAGGAAGGCGCGCACCTGGTCGCGGCGGAACTTGTCGAATTCGCCGCCCAGGGACTCGTTGATGGTGGCGGTCACATCCGGGAAGTCCTCCCAGGAGTCGATGCGGTTGGACCAGTAGTCAAGGCCGAAGTGGTGGTTGAGCTCGTCCAGATCGCCGTGGAACTTCTCCCGCAGGTACTTGACGAACAGGCGCTGCATGTCATCGGAGACGGAATCGTAGTATTTCGTCTCGTTGTCCACCTGATAGCCGATGACGGCCGGATGGTCGGCGACATGGGAGATGAGCTTGCGGATCACGCGTTCGCCGTAGAAACGGTAGGTGGCGTTGACGATGTCCATGATCTGGCGCGCGCCATACTTGCCCTGTCCGTTCGGCGTGACCGCGAGCACGCTCGGGTCGAGTTTGACGAGCCAGCTGGGCACCGCGTAGGTCGGCGTGCCGACGATGACATCGATGCCGGCACGCTGCGCGGCGTCGAGCGCGCGGTCCACGTAGGTGAAGTCGAATACGCCCGGTTGCGGTTCGCAGGTGCTCCACGTGGATTCGGCGATGCGGATGACGTTCAGCCCCGCAGCCTTCATCATTTTCATATCCTCATCGATGCGGTCGATGCCTTTCATCATGAGGTATTCGTCATAGTATGCTGCGCCAAAAAGGATGTGGTCCACTTCGTTGCGACTCATGGTTTTCTTGTTCCTTACGTCTTCGCTGACTACGGTCGAGATTTTTATCTAACAAGTATTAGATATAAGAAATATATTATCTGCCCGCACATATGTCAAGAGGCTTGGAAATAAGGCGTGTCTTACCTAATAAACATTAGATATACGACCAGCCGCTACTTTTTACCGGTATCCGTCCCATACCGGAGAGGGGAAAATCAACCGTTCGAAGGCGAGCCACTCGTCGTACAGGTCGATCGGCGGCTTGCGAGTCCACCGCAACTGGATGCCATCCATCGCCTCGATGCATTGCCGTACGATCGGCCGCATATTATCCCATCCGCCGACTTCCGGAGGCAGTTTCCATGCGAACTTTGAGTAATGCTCCCACGTCAGATCCGGTCGGTTTTCGAAATACTCGTGCAGTGGATGGTCCGCGTTGAACGATTCGGTTTCCAAAACCATGTACAGCTGCAGCAGGCTGCGGCGTTGCGCATTGTACCGGACCAGAAACCGCAGATATGCGGGAAACAGCATTCCGTCCGAATCGCTGCCGGGCAATCCCGACTCGGCGAAGTCTGCAGGCGTGCCCTGCTGGTCGTAGTTATCGGTGACCAGCAGCGACAACAACCGCTCCTTGTTGCCGATGTAGTGCAGCAGTCCGGGCTGGCTCATGCCGATGGCGTCGGCGATGTCCTTGAGCGACGTACCGTAATACCCCTTCTCGCCGATCAGCCTGCCCGCCGCCGCGATGATTTCGCGTTTGCGCTCTTCGGGCGATTTACGAACCCGCTTTTTCCCCTCGGTAACCATATGCAACAGCGTACCATCGGACGGACCCTCGGCCGGTCACGCCTGGAAGACGTCCGGATGCTTCGGGTCGCCCGGTTCGTCGGCGAGCACACCCTCAAGGCCGAGGAACTCCTGCCAGAATTCCAGCGAGTTGCCGTATGGGATGGCCTGGCTTCCGCGCGCCTGCAGGTTCGCCTTGGCCTCGAACACGTCCTCCTCGCGGATGCCGTCGAAGTAGCTTTCCAGTCGGTCGAGATTCGTCGGATCGTAGAACAGCGAGCCGATGATTTCAGTAAGCCGCTCGGCGCGGGCCACCGGCAGCGAATCCCAGTGGCGGAATTCGATGAAGTTCTTCAAACGCACGTCGTTGAAGTGCGTGGAGATCACATGGTTGATCTCGTACGCGTTGAGCTCGCGGTCCGGGTACACGTCGTTCGCGTTCTCATAGAACGCCGGATGGTGCAGATCGGTTCCGGGCACCGCCAGCGCTTCGGGCGTGTGCGTCAGGTCGGCGAACATCATCGGCGTGGACAGCACGTCCACCGCGTAATCCTCCCAACCGAAACGCGGGTCGAACAGGCCGGGGATGACGTTCGTGCGTTGGAAATCGAGATAATCCCACATGCGTTGGCGCAGCAGCGGATACGAGTTCTCCCTGCCTTCGAAATACGGGGTGTTGCGGAAGAACCATGCCAGAATCGGGCCGACCACCGTGCCCAACCGCAGTTTGGCGATCGCGTCCTGTTCCGAAACGTAGTCGATGCTGACCTGTGTCGAAGCGGAGCAACGCATCATGCACGGACCGAACTGTCCGACACGTCCCAGGTAGGCGGTCATCGCCTTGTATCGGTCCTTCGGATTGACGGGAATGTCGGCGTAACTGGATTTCGGTTGGTAACCATAGTTGACGAGTCGGAAACCAAGTTCTTCGAGGATGGGGTCGACTTCGCGGCGGAACGCGCCGTACAATGTGGCGAGCTCCTCCGGCTTGTGCAGGATGCCGATGGACGTTTCCAACTGTCCGCCCGGTTCCAAAGATACGGAGATGCCGTCACGGGCGAGTCCGACCAGTCGCCCGTTTTCCCAGTATTCCTTGTTTTCGTCGTAATACGGGCGGATGCGGTTGAGCAACGCTTCAATGCCGTTGCTTTCGTAGTAGGTCACCGCGGTATCGTCGCTGTTATGTACCGGCAGGTGTTCGATTTCCACGCCAAAACCGCCGGTGCCGCGCTGTTGGCAGCCGGATTCGAAGAATTTGATAAGGCTTTCCACATGCTTCGGATTCGGCTCGGTCAGCAGGTGCGCGTACGTGATCTTTGGCGTTGTCATAGTGGCCATCCTAACGAAAAGCGCCATTCGCAACGCAGGCTACGCTATACGGAAAATCGATAACCGACCATCATTCCCCATCGATTTGGCTGGCGATTTGAATGCCGATTCGACGACCATCGATTTTACGATCGCCGAATCAGCCGTCGATTTGGCGGCTCAGATACCGTCGAACCGACGTCGGAAAGTTTCCCAACGTCGGTTCGACGGAAATAAGAATGGCGATTCAAGCGGCCTTCTCGCTGTTGCGCGCCTCTTCGGCTGCGCGGTGCGCCTTCTTGGCAGCGGAGATCATCAGTTTGATGCGGTTGAGCTGGTTGGCTTCCGAAGCGCCCGGATCGTAATCGATGGACACGATGTTGGCTTCCGGATGCAGTCGGCGGATCTTGCCGAACATGCCTCGGCCTGTCACGTGGTTCGGCAGGCAGGCGAACGGCTGCGCGCACACCACGTTCGGGCATCCCGATTCGATGAGTTCCAGGATTTCCGCGGTCAGCAGCCAGCCTTCGCCGGCCTGCACGCCCACGGACGTGACCTCGTCGGCCTTCTTGACCAGTTCAGGCATCGGCAGATCCTGCGAGAACTTGCCGTGAGCCAGATCGACCGCCTCGCGTACCGGCGCGTTATACAGGTCGAGGCCCTTGCGCATCAGCGCATAGCCGAGCTTGCTGCCGCCCATGCCGAGGTAATGCTCGTTCCAGTCGGAAATGTACGGTCGGGTGGTCATGAATTCCATGATGCCCGGCACCACGGCCTCGCAATCCTGCGATTCGATGACGTCGACCACATGGTTGTTGGCGTCCGGCTGGTACTTGACGAGGATCTCGCCGACCACGCCGACGCGCACCTTGCGCGGCTCGTCCTTCAACGGCAACGAGTCGAACGACTTGACGATTTCCTTGACGAGCGTCGGATACGGCAGGTATCCCTTGCCGATGAACTTGCGCGCCGTCTTGGAACGACCGTGGTTTTCGAGCGTCTCGCGCACGATGGTGTCCCACGTTTCGTACAGCTTGTTCGCGCTGCCGGGGGTCACTTCGTACGGGCGCACGCGGTACAGGCATTTCATCAGCAGGTCGCCGATGATCAGCGCCTTGACGACGCGATGAAGCAACGCCGGCGTGGCCTTGAAGCCCGGATTGTCCTCAATGCCCTGCGTGGAGATGGCAATCACCGGAATCTGCGGATAGCCGGCATCCACCAGAGCCTTGCGGATCAGGCCGAAGTAGTTGGTGGCTCGGCACATGCCGCCGGTCTGCGTGATGGCGAGCGCGGTGTGGTCCGGATCGTACTTGCCTTCCAGGATGGCGTCCACGAGCTGGCCGATGACCATGATGGCCGGGTAGCAGGCGTCGTTGTTGACGTATTTGAGGCCGGTTTCCACGTCCTCACGGCTGGCGTGCTCCAGAATGTCGAACTTGTAGCCGCCGGAGCGGATGACGGATTCCACCAGAGAGAAGTGGATCGGGCTCATCTGCGGAGCCACGATGGTGTAGTCCTTCATGTTCTTGCCGAACGGGATGCGGTTCGCGTACTTGGACAGGGTCGCCGAGTTGTGTGCGGACGCGCCCTTGCCATTTGTCTGCGTTTTGGCGGTTTCTTGCGATTCGCCCTTGCCGTTTTCCGCCGCGCGCTTGGATGCGGCCGTGACGGCTTCGGTGAGTTTCGGATTGGCTTTCATGACGGTGTCGAGCATGACCTGGCGACCGGGGGTCGGCGCTTCGGTGCCGGTCTTGCGGAATCCGTCGTTCTTCTTGTTGCGTTCACGCTCTTCGACGGCCGCCTTGAGCGAGCGCAGACGGATTTTCGCCGCGCCCAGGTTGGAGACCTCGTCGATTTTGAGCATGGTGTACACGTCGGCCTTGTCCGCCAGGATCTCGGACACCTGGTCGGTGGTGATGGCGTCGAGGCCGCAGCCGAAGGAGTTGAGCTGCACGAGTTCGAGTCCCGGATAGGATGCGACGAAGTTGGCCGCCGCGTACAGACGTGCATGGTAGGCCCACTGGTTGGTGACGCGCAACGGCATGCGGTTGACGGTGACCTTGCGGTCGTCGACGTGGCGGAATCCGTTCGCGTTCTTCTTGCGCGGGTCCTCTTCGCCTTCGGACAGGAAGTCGGTCAGGTCGAGCTTCTCCCCCGGCTGCAGTTCGCAGATCGAATCCTCGGAGAGGACGACCATGCCGAGCGCGCAGATGGTTTCGGGGATGCCGTGGTTGATTTCCGGGTCGATGTGGTAGGGGCGTCCGGCAAGCACGATGCCGCGGCAGTCGTGCTCCTTCATGTAGGCGAGGGCTTTGAGGCCTTCCTGCTGGACGTCGTGTTTGAAGACCTTGTCTTCGGCGTAGGCGGCCTTGACAGCAGTTTCGGCCTCTTCGCGGCTGACGCTCGCCCATGCGAACTCCTCGACGATACGGTCGACCATGAGCTCGTGGTTGGCGAGGTTGAAGTACGGGTGCATGTAGCGCACGTCGGGGTCACGCAGTTCGGGCATGTTCGCGCCGACGACGAGCGGATAGTTGGCGACGACCGGGCAGTTGTAGTGGTTGTCCGTGTTGGGCACGAGGTTGTCCTCGTAACTGACGCACGGGTAGAAGATCGTCTTCATGCCCTTGTTGAGAAGCCATTTGATGTGGCCGTGCACGAGCTTGGCCGGGTAGCAGATGTTCTCGGAGGCGATCGATTCGATGCCGGTTTCGAACAGTTCGTGGCTGGAACGGCCGGAGATCATCACCTTGAAACCGAGCGAGGTGAGCAGCGTGAACCAGAACGGGTAGTTCTCGTACATGTTGAGCGCGCGCGGAATGCCAATCTCGCCTCGGGTGGCGTTCTTGTCGGTGAGGCGGCGGTAGGCGAAGCAGCGCTTGTACTTGTAGTCGTACAGGTTCGGACGGTCGGAGCGTTTCTTCTTGGCATCGCCGCCGCGTTCGCAACGGTTGCCGGTCACGAAGCGGGAGCCGTCGGAGAACGTGGTGATGGTGAGCTTGCAGTGGTTCTGGCACAGCTTGCACACGTCGCGTTCGGTGGTCATCGACATTTCGTTGAGGGCTTCGCCGGTGAGGATTGACGAGACAGTGTGGCGCACGCCGTCGACGACGATTTCGCCGGCGTGCGCGGCGGCGTTCGGCTCGTCGCCGGCGGCGGACTCCTCAGCCGCCGCCGCGTCGACGGAACGCCCGTCCGCGCCGACGTGCGCGTTGTCGTCGTCCGCGATGTCCTCGTAGTGCATGCGGGCGGTGAGGGCCGCGCCGAACGCGCCCATGAGGCCGGCGATGTTCGGTCGGGTGACTTCGCGTTCGGTGAGCAGTTCGAACGCGCGCAGCACGGCGTCGTTGAGGAACGTACCGCCCTGGACCACCACAGTGTCGCCGAGTTCGCCGGAATCGCGCAGCTTGATGACCTTGTACAGGGCGTTGCGCACCACGGAGTAGCACAGGCCGGCAGCGATGTCCTCGATGGAGGCGCCTTCCTTCTGCGCCTGCTTGACCGAGGAGTTCATGAACACGGTGCAACGCGAACCGAGGTCCACCGGATGGGTGGAAGCCAGAGCCTTTTGCGTGAATTCCTGAATCGTCAGGCCCATGGACATGGCGAAGGTCTGCAGGAACGAACCACAGCCGGACGAGCAGGCCTCGTTGACGGCGATTGAATCGATAACGCCATCGGTGATGGCCAAGTACTTCATATCCTGGCCGCCGATGTCGATGACGGCGGTGACGCCGGGGCTGACCATTTCGGCGCCACGATAGTGGGCCATGGTCTCCACCACGCCCTCGTCCAAGTGCAGGCCGGTGGTGATGAGGCCTTCGCCGTATCCGGTGGCGCAGGAGCGTGCGATCCACGCGCCTTCGGGCAGCTCAGACTGAATCTTCTTGACGATGTTGATGGCGGCGGTCAGCGGGCTGCCTTCGTTGTTGGCGTAGCTGGACCAGACGATTTCACGGTCGTCGTTGACGAGTGTGGCCTTAATAGTGGTGGAACCAGCGTCGATGCCCAGGAAGTGCGGGCCGTGCGCGCCTTCAAGGGTGCCGATGTGGATGTGTTCCTTGTGGTGGCGCTTGTTGAAGTCCTCGCGATCGGCCTCGGTGGGAAACAGCGGCGGCATGGTAGGCGTGTTGGAAGGCAGGTTCTTCAGCTCGTCCAGACGCTTCAGGATATCGTCGCACGTGTGGGCCTCGAAATAATTGCCCTGATCGTCGGAGTCTACGTCGGCCTGCAATGCCGAACCGTAGGCCACGTACAAGTGGGCGTCGGTCGGCACGATGAATTCGTCGACCTTGCCCTCAAGCGCGCGCTGGAATGCGGCGCGCAGTTCAGACATGAAGAACAATGGACCGCCGAGGAAGATGACGGTGCCGTGAATCGGGCGTCCGGAAGCCAGACCAGCGATGGTCTGCGTGGCCACTGCAGTAAAGATGGAGGCGGCCAAATCGGGCTTGGCCGCACCATCGTTGATGAGCGGCTGCAAATCGGTTTTGGCGAACACACCACAACGAGAAGCGATCGGATACAGGTTCTCGTAGCTCTTGGCCATCTCGTTAAGGCCTGCGGCGTCAGTGTCAAGCAGCGTGGACATCTGGTCAATGAACGCGCCGGTACCACCTGCGCACGAACCGTTCATGCGTTGTTCGGGCGTGGGTTTCAGGTAGGTGATTTTGGCGTCCTCGCCGCCGAGCTCGATGATGACATCGGCCTGCGGGTATTCCTTGTCGATTGCCTCGGTTTCGGCGATGACCTCCTGAATGAAAGGCACATGCAGATTGTCAGCAAGCGCCAGACCGCCGGAACCGGTGATAGACAGGCGAATCGGTTCGTCGCCGCGTCCGAGGTCCACAAGCTTCTTGTGGATGTCGACCAACAGGCCGGCCACGGTGGCACGCACGTTGGCGTGGTGGCGTCGGTAATCGGAGAAGAGGGTGTCTCCCAGGGAATCGGACTGATCAAGCACCACGGCCTTGACGGTGGTGGAACCGATGTCCAATCCCACACGCAGGGGCTTCGGGTGTGAAGCGGGCTTTACGCTCGCGTCAGTGGCGATGTCAACCATGTGTTCCTCTTAATTCCGACTTCCGGGAGTGCACGCTTTGAGGCATCATGAACCGTTTCGGGACGGCTGGCAGATACCCTGCGGACGGCTTCGCCCGGCTACTTCTTATGGAATATTAGTCCGACCACCTGCCCAACATGGCACGAGGCGAGGCGATTTCGCTCACGGGAAGGCCTTTTCCCAACAGTTCCAACGATATTGCTGAGTGCGGCATTCCAGAACTGCTACTACGAGGCCTGTTGGCCTTCGCCGGCTTCGCGGTCTTTCAAATAGATTTCGGGGATATCTCGTTCTTGATCGTGGAGCTTGGCCCAGATGACCGGTTCGCCGGCTTCCAGAGACTTGGGCACATCGAGGATGCGCTGGTTTCTGGAGCCGCGGAATTGCAGCAGCGAGTCCTTCTGGTCTCTGAGGTAGCGGCCGTCGACGAGAATGTCGATGAGATGTAGCAATTCAAGCTTGTCTGGGGTTTCTCCGGGGCGCATGAGTTCTTCCCATGTGTAGCCGGTCCACGACCAGATATCTTTGGTATGACCGAATTCCTGGCGGATACGTTGTGCGAGCGGCACCAGCACGGGAGTGTTGAGGAATGGCTCGCCGCCAAGGAACGTAATGCCTTGCACCCATGGGGCTTTCAGATCTTCGATGATTTTGTCTTCAAGTTTTTGCGTGTATTCGTGGCCGGCTTGGAAATCCCAGATGGAGGCGTTGAAGCAGTCGACGCAGTGGAAGGGGCAACCGGAGACGTAAAGGGAGTTGCGCACGCCTTCTCCGTCGGTGACAATGAAGGTTTTGTAGTCGGCGATCATCCGCTTGGACATGCGCCGGCCATCCCATTGACCGGCTTTCGGATCGTTGGCAAGACCGTTGGAGGGTACGGAGGGGCCACGCCCGGTCTCGCCGGCCGCAAAGTCATGGCGCTTGGGTTCGGGCTTGGTCGTATGCAGCTCCGGCATGATTCCCTCCTTACGGAAAGCATTAGCTCCCGCTGGCGGGAGCTGTCCGTCATCAGACGGACTGAGGGTGGTCAACACCATAAAGGATGACCGCCCTCAGTCTCGCTTACGCTCTACAGCTCCCGTCAGCGGGAGCAAGTATAAACCCTACTTGGTCTCTTCGAACCACTCGCGAGTGGTTCCGTCATCCAGCGTCACACGACCGGTTTCGCCGCTCATGTGCTTGACTCGGTGGGCAATTTCCTCGTGACGGCCGTGCACCATCGGGCGCTGGACCGGGCTGCCGAGATAGCCGCAGGTGCGCTTGGTGACGTTGCACTTGTCCGGGTTGGAGTTACCGCACTCCGGGCACTTGAAGCCTTCCTCGGTCGGCTCGAAGTCGCCCTGGAAGCCGCACACGAAGCAGTGGTCGATCGGGGTGTTGGTGCCCAGGTAGCCGATGCCGATGTTGTAGGCGTAATCCCACACGGCTTCGAGCGCCTTCGGGTTGTCCTGCAGGCACGGGTACTCGCAGTAGTTGATGAAGCCGCCGGAAGCGTAGTACGGGAAGTCCTTCTCGTAGCTGAGCTTCTCCATCGGAGTGGGCTGCAACCACACCGGGTAGTGGAAGGAGTTGGTGTAGAAGTCGTGATCAGTCACGCCTTCGATACGGCCGAACTTTTCACGGTCCATGCGGTTGAAGCGGTCGGTCAGGGATTCAGCCGGAGTGGAGTACACGGAATAGTGGTAACCCTCCGCTTTGCTCCACTGCTTGCACAGCTCGTTCATGCGCTTGACGATGGACAGCGCGAACTCCTTGCCTTCCGGATCCCAGCCGTGGTCGCGAATCCAGTTCTTGCCATAGAAGACCGCAGTGGTCTCGGCAAGGCCGATGTAGCCGAGCGACACGGTGGCACGCTCGTTCTTGAACAGCTGGTCCACGTTGTCGTTGGCACCAAGACGACCAAACGCACCAAAGCGGAACAGGGTCGGGGCGTTGACCGGGGTGGCTTCCTTGCAGCGCATGATGCGGAACTGGAGGGCCTGATGGGCGACTTCCATACGCTCGTCGAACAGCTTCCAGAAGCGAGCCTTGTCACCGTGGGATTCGATGGCGATACGCGGCACGTTGACGGTGACCACGCCGAGGTTCATACGGCCGTCTTCTTCATCCTTGCCGGTCTCCGGGTTGATCCAACCCTGCAGGAAGGAGCGGCAACCCATCGGAGCCTTGAAGGAGCCTGTGATCTTGACGATGTTCTCGTAGAACACCACATCCGGGTACATGCGCTTGGTGGCGGACTCGAGGGCAAGCTGCTTCAGATCGTAGTTCGGGTCACCCGGGTCGGCGTTCACGCCGTGCTTCACAGTAAAGACGAGCTTCGGGAAGATGGCGGTGTGGTGTTCCTTGCCGAGGCCGCGAATACGGTTCAGCAGGATTGCGCGCTGCACTTCACGAGAGAACCAGTCGGTGCCGAGACCAAAGCCGACAGTCACGAACGGGGTCTGGCCGTTGGACACACGGTTGGAGTTGATCTGGTATTCCA
>ERZ827516.2280-NODE-2280-length-14453-cov-14.963537_pt1 | contig 14453 bp, 10 predicted proteins | sample MGYA00519703_ERZ827516 | MGnify/ENA primary metagenome ERZ827516 (study PRJEB31778, sample SAMEA3449337) | human gut metagenome | biome: human gut; feature: human-associated habitat; material: faeces | place: United Kingdom | collected 2010/2012 ...
ATTAATAAATAAATTGTTTAACTCGTTAATTAAGTGAGACTTTATGTTGACTCATATTAAATCGGGCGCAAAGATAGGAGTATTTTCTTGAATGACAAAAAGTTCTTTCTGAAAATATCCGGTCTTTACGCCCGATTTCTAAAGATTTATACCTTAATATATATCAGGAATTCTCTTTGATATATGCCAAAGCCGCTCCGATAGCCGTACGATATTCCGCATAAGGCGGGATATGAAACCGGACATGGTAGATGCTTTCCATTTTCGGGAACACTTCCCTGCATTGCGGCAGTTGGGTAAGGTTGCCTATCAACACAAAATCCTTCACCGGACTATTCAAAGCGGAAAGGACAGCCGCACCGCCTATGGTTTGAAGCACGGTATAGATAATACCGCAGGCTATATCTTCCTGCGAAGCGTTACTGTCGGCTTTTCCGAACAATGAGGCAGTGGCGGACACGGGTAAATCGGGCAATGCGTTGTTACAGATATCACCGATTTGCAGATTGACACGGGTCACATCGCCTTTTGCAGCCAAATCGGCCACTTGATGAATATCGTGCGTCTTGAGCAACAGGCGTGAAAGCCCTTGCAAAGTTCCACCGCCAATACCCATACCACCGATATGCTGGATTTCATCCCCGTTGATTTTCACAAAAGATGTACCCGTACCCATACTGACAACAATCAACCGGTCTATATCCGTAGCATGGCGCGCACCCAGCCCGTTGGCTATGAACTCATCCGTCTTACGCGTAGGAAGTCCGTAAAGCGGGCTGTCCACAAAGGCACTGCCCACACCGGTCAGCATCACCTGTTCCACATCGGACAGCCGGATTCCATTATCATAAATATACTTACCGAATGCGCCAAACAGGGAAGTCACCGGATCGGTCGCCGTTATGAACATCGGAGACTGTATCTTTCCTTTATTGATTCCAACGATTTTAGTGGTACTTCCACCTACGTCTATGCCTATTACGATTCCCATAGTCTTAAAATTTTGCGACAAAGATAAAGCATAAATTCCTATAATCTTCCATTCCGGCTTACCTATTGAACAACTCAAACGTAAACTTGACGCCCACTTCCTGATATTTCCAATTTGCAAAGCTCGTAAAAACACCAAAATCGAAAATATGCGTACCGATGCCATATCCCACTTCAAGATAAGGATTCAAATGAGGAACGACCAAAGCATTCAGGTACAAACGCTCATTCAGCACATATTGAGTATATTTCTTCAGGTGGCGAAGTAACAGGAAAGGAGCTTCGTACGTAAAATGCCCGCGGATATACTTGCGGGACGAGTTATACCAACGTCCGTCGAGCAACTGGAATACTCCGCCGATTTCATCATTCCAACCGACAGGAAGATTGGAACGTGCCAGATTGGCAAAATCCACAAAATAGAGCTCTTTCTGATTCGTAAAAGCTCCCCAGCCGAACCGGTAATAAATATCGCGCATCAACCCCAACGGAATATTGTGCTGGAAATCCACTTCAATACGTTCGTACTTTCCGGTACTGTTCATAATTCCGCTGATACCGCGCTCCCAGTCTACCGAGACAGTCGGATATTTGGAATGAAGATTGATTTTACGGTCACCGCTCATATAATAATATTGACCGGGAGTCCACGTTACACGTACACGAGGCGCGAAACTGTTATAACTGTGACGGAACTTCTTCAGAATCGAAGGGTCAAATCCCGGATAAATCGATGAAGTACCTGCCGACATGACATTCGGAGTATTGGGATAGACAAGAACGAATCTGGAACGTTCCACTTCTGTACGTTTGTGCAAGGAAAGACCTACATCCAAAGTCAAACCGTTAACAATCTCCCAGCTATGGCGTATATGCAAATACAAGTCCTTAAAATAGTCCAGGTGAATCTGGTCAAAATCAAAGATGCTGTCGGGAATAGCTTTCAAATCATCCAGTACATCACTACTGTAAATACGATTACCATTACCTACACTGACGTGCAGGGCGGCGCGCTTGCGAGGCCAGTAATCGAAATCGGAGTTGACCGACCAATAGAACTCTTTCCGCTTGAAATTATAACCCAGCTTTGGAACTACACGCAACAGACGGTCACCCGCAAATAAACGGTTGTATTTGAACTCCTGACGATACGAGAAACCATTGCTCTTACTATAACTCAACAACAAAGGATTGATAAGAGGTGAACAACGTACGCTTCCCATCTTGGCAAGGTCTACCGTATACCTGCTGACCAATGCATCTCCTATCTGCCCCCAGAACTCCAGCCGCCTGTTCTTGGGTTTCTTCTTATAGAGAAGCGTATCACGACGCAAAAAGAAATCCTCGTATAACTTCTGCTCATGCGAAGTCAGCGGAATAGGCCGCAGTTTGTTGAAATAGGCTGTATCACGTTGATAGGCGTTGGTGTCTGTCAGCAAAGTATAGGACTCGGACAGGTCGTATTTACTCTTTGTCCGATTGCGTCCGGTTGCGACAGCAGGATCTTTCTGATGAATATCTTTATAATCGAGCACCGCCGTATAACTGCCGTCTATCACATTGCCGAGCAAACGAAAAGTGGCATCGACATTAAAATGCACAGGCAGAAACTCGTCCTCACTTCCCACCTGCCCCATTTTTACCAGATTATTAAAGCGAAGCATTTCGGAACGGCCGGAAAAACGAATCTCCCGCACGCTCCACACGTTATCGCTGACAATCATATAGCCACCCACAAGTTGGAAGCTCTTGCTCTTCGGCATAAACCGGATACGGAACTCCCGATTATGCACTTCGCCCATTATGGAATCTACATAGTAAGTATAGAATTTCTTCGCATTGGAAGCCAATGGAGACAGCAACTTATCATATAATAAAGTGGAGGAATAAATATTTATGTGGAAATATTCGAGCAAACGACCGTCCAGCTCCCAAAGTTCGGAAGAAGTTCCCACACTGGCTGTCACTTTCTGGTCGTAAATATCGGGAGCGGTATAATGCAGTTCGCTGTATGTTTCCATCATATACTCCCGCACCCCTTTCTTCATACGAAACATGGAAGGGATAAAACGGAGCAAATGATTCTTCTTACGGATGTTTGCCCATCCTTTTATATAGAGTTCCGCCTTATACTCATCGACAATACGTTCATAAAAAGGCGCAAAAAAGATAACCTTGTCCATAATGGAATCCGCGTAAGCCCTCTGTCCCGCATACGATTTGGGAACAGCCGTAGCACCCGCCTTCTGCAAGCTTGCACACAGGAAACAGGCTCCTATCCATATGCATATAAAATGTTTCAACCGCAATATCTTCTTATATGGGAACAAATATAGAAAAAAAGTAATAACTTCCATCTTTATTCCATTTTCATTTTCCGGGACCGCCATTTCTTCAGAAATGCATATTTTCAAGAATACCCCCCTTTTCAAGGGGGGGGTACATCTCCAAAAAACATATAAAAATTCAAGATTACCCCCTTTTAAATAGGGGGTAATTCAGAAAAAACATATAATTTTGCGCCCAACAATCAATAAAAGAAGAGACAAGTATGTCAAAAATGAGATTTTTTGCTTTGCAAGAGCTCGCCAATCGTCGTCCTCTTGAAGTCATTACTCCTTCAAACAAGTTGTCCGATTACTACGGCAGCCATGTTTTTGACCGTAAAAAGATGCAGGAATACCTGCCTAAAGAAGCTTATAAAGCTGTAACAGACGCTATCGAAAAAGGAACTCCCATTAATCGGGAAATGGCCGATTTAATAGCCAACGGTATGAAAAGCTGGGCTAAATCCCTGAACGTCACCCACTACACTCATTGGTTCCAACCCCTGACAGACGGTACAGCCGAAAAGCATGACGGCTTCATCGAATTCGGAGAAGACGGAGATGTTATTGAACGTTTTTCCGGAAAGCTGCTCATCCAGCAGGAACCGGACGCTTCTTCTTTCCCCAACGGCGGTATCCGCAACACATTCGAAGCGCGCGGATATACAGCATGGGACGTTTCTTCACCGGCTTTCGTCGTGGAAACTACGCTCTGCATCCCAACAATCTTCATTTCCTATACAGGTGAGGCGTTGGATTATAAAACTCCTTTGCTCAAAGCACTCGCTGCGGTAGATAAAGCCGCGACGGATGTCTGCCAGCTTTTCGATAAAAACATAACACGCGTATATACCAATTTAGGCTGGGAACAGGAATACTTCCTCGTTGATTCTGCCCTCTATAACGCACGCCCCGACTTATGCCTGACAGGGCGTACATTGATGGGACACTCTTCCGCTAAAGACCAACAGTTGGAAGACCACTATTTCGGTTCCATTCCACCGCGTGTTACGGCCTTTATGAAAGAGTTGGAAATTGAGTGCCACAAACTGGGCATTCCCGTCAAGACGCGCCACAACGAAGTAGCTCCCAACCAATTTGAACTGGCTCCCATCTTTGAGAACGCCAATCTCGCCAACGATCACAACCAACTGGTTATGGATTTGATGAAACGCATTGCACGCAAACACAACTTTGCCGTGCTGCTGCATGAAAAGCCATACAGCGGCGTGAACGGTTCGGGTAAACACAACAACTGGTCGCTCTGCACCGATACGGGGATAAATCTTTTTGCTCCGGGAAAAAATCCGAAAGGTAATATGCTATTTCTCACATTCCTTGTGAATGTACTGATGATGGTATACAAGAACCAGGATTTGCTCCGCGCGTCCATTGCAAGCGCCGGGAACAGCTACCGCTTAGGCGCCAATGAAGCTCCTCCTGCTATTTTATCCATATTCTTGGGCAAGCAGTTATCTTCCATCCTCGATGAGATAGCCCGTCAGGTAAGCAACAGTAAGATGACAGCTGAGGAAAAGACTACTTTAAAGCTGGGTATCGGACGTATCCCTGAGATTCTATTAGACACGACAGACCGTAACCGCACCTCTCCTTTCGCTTTCACGGGTAATCGTTTTGAATTCCGTGCTGCCGGCTCGTCGGCCAACTGCGCCGCTGCCATGATTGCCATAAATGCAGCAATGGCCAACCAGCTGAACGAATTCAAAGTATCCATTGAAAAACTCATGGAAGAAGGAGTTGGCAAAGACGAAGCTATTTTCCGTATTTTGAAAGAAACAATCATTGCTTCGGAGCCCATTCGTTTTGAGGGAGACGGCTATTCCGAACAATGGAAACAGGAAGCCGCCAGCCGCGGACTGACTAATATCTGCCATGTACCGGAAGCCTTAATGCGTTATATGGACGACCAGGCTCGTTCCGTACTTATCGGCGAACGTATCTTCAACGAAACAGAACTGGCTTGCCGCCTTGAAGTAGAGTTAGAGAAATACACGATGAAAGTACAGATTGAAAGCCGTGTCTTGGGTGACCTTGCCATTAATCACATCGTACCGACTGCCGTTATTTATCAAAACCGTTTGCTGGAAAACTTACGAGGACTACGCGAAACTTTCACTCCGGAAGAGTATGAAGTACTTAGTGCCGACCGCAAGGAACTGATACGTGAAATTTCCCACCGTGTAACCGCTATCAAAATGCAGGTACGTGAGATGACGGAAGCCCGTAAAGTTGCCAACCACATGGATAATTACAAAGACAAAGCCTTTGCATACGAAGAAACCGTACGTCCTTATCTGGAAAGTATCCGTGAACATATCGATAATCTTGAAATGGAAATAGACGACGAGATATGGCCGTTACCCAAATATAGGGAACTGTTATTCACTAAATGATAATTTGACGGCTTTGCCGTTAAATGAATTATAAATTATGAATGATGAATCAGCCGCACTGCTATGCCGAACGGCGATTCATCATTCATAATCCACTATTCATAATTTATTATTCCTCCCCTCTTTCTTGCACTTTTTTGATACAAATGTGTCATTTTTAATTTTTTCTTTCTACATTTGTGCTGTACAACACAGTTTTGCAGCAGTTATGGTAAAAGTAAATTTATCCGATATTAATGTTCCGGAGTTGATTCCCGATATATGGTCACCCCTGAATGAAGAACAGCGAGAGTTTCTCGCTAACCATTTTACGCTCCAGAATTATAAGAAAAATGAGATTATCCATTGTGAGGGCGAGACACCCACTTGCTTGATGTGTCTGCTGAACGGGAAAGTCAAGATTTATAAAGACGGTGTAGGTGGAAGAAGCCAAATTATCCGCATGATTAAACCCACCGAATACTTTGGATATCGTCCCTACTTCGCAAAAGCGGATTATGTAACCGCAGCTTGCGCATTCGAACCTTCATTAGTATGTCTGATACCCATGACAGCCATTATGACATTGCTATCACAAAACAACGAACTGGCAATGTTCTTCATCAGACAATTATCTATCGACCTCGGTATCGCTGATGAGCGTACTGTGAACCTCACCCAAAAACATATTCGTGGCCGTTTGGCAGAATCACTTATTTTCTTGAAAGAAAGTTACGGCTTGGAAGAGGACGGTTCTACTTTGAGTATCTACCTGTCCCGTGAAGATTTAGCCAACCTTTCCAACATGACAACATCCAATGCCATCCGTACCCTCTCACAATTCGCCACGGAACGCCTAATCACCATTGACGGAAGAAAAATCAAAATTATCGATGAAGAGAAGTTGAAGAAGATAAGTAAAATAGGGTGAGGAAATTGAGAATTGAGAATTAAAAATTAAAAAATAGGCTGCGCGGTATAAATGTTATATAACGAATACCGCGCAGCCTATTTTTTAATTTTTAATTCTCAATTCTCAATTTAACAAGAATCTTTCCGCCTCAATCGCTGCCATACATCCTGTAGCTGCCGCTGTGATAGCTTGACGATAATGAGGATCGGCAACATCTCCTGCAGCAAATACACCGGGAACTTTTGTACGGGGAGTACCGGGCTCTGTCAGGATATACCCTGTTTCGTCCGTATCGACATAAGGCTTGAATATATCAGAATTAGGTTTATGACCGATAGCCAGGAAGAAACCGTCAATAGCCAAATCATAGCGTTGTTCATCCGATTCACCCATACGTTTTACCAAATGTACGCCTTCTACACCATTGTCTCCGTACAATCCTACCGCATTGTGTTCAAACAATACTTCAATTTTCTCATTGTTCATTACACGTTCCTGCATAATCTTAGAAGCACGTAAGAATGGCTTACGGACAATCAAATATACTTTACTTGCCAAACCGGCCAGATAAGAAGCTTCCTCACAAGCCGTATCACCACCACCGACTACCGCTACAACCTTCTTGCGATAGAAGAAACCGTCACAAGTAGCGCAAGCACTGACACCCATGCCTGCATACTTCTTTTCATCTTCCAATCCTAAATATTTAGCGGCGGCTCCGGTTGCAATAATAATAGTTTGCGCTTCAATAACCTTTTCTTCATCAATGGTTATCTTATATGGGGATTTACTCAAATCGGCAGCCGTAGCCACACCGAAACGCAAGTCTGCACCGAAACGTTCAGCCTGCTTGCGCAAATCCTCCATCATCTGTGTACCGCTGATACCTTCCGGATATCCGGGAAAATTCTCGATATCGGTGGTGGTAGTCAATTGTCCACCGGGCTGCAAGCCTTCATAAAGCACCGGAGAAAGATTGGCGCGTGCAGCGTAAATAGCTGCGGTATATCCGGCAGGGCCGGAACCTATAATTAAACACTTTACTTTTTCTGTTTCCATATTATTCTTTTTATTAATTACACTTTATCATCTTAAATCAACGATCTCAGCAGTAGGATAAGCCTGCTTGTCAAACACAAAGAGGCTGTCGTCATAATTCTTACCTGTCTGATAAGAGTTTATAAACACTATTACCGCATCTTTGCTTCCTCGCTGAACCATACTAAGTTTTAAAGGGCGGAATGACCCTTTTTCTATATACAAGATAACACATTGCATATCTTGGCTGCGTTTGGTGGCAGTCATTACCACTTTATAGGTCGTATCATCTGAGGCATTGCCTACTTTAACCACTTTCAGTTTATAATCCTGATTATAGAGCGACAACCATGAATAAGGATTAATGCTCTGCAATTCTTCCGGCGCAGGTTCGGAAACATTAACTTCATCACTTGAAGCAAGATAACTCCATTGCGTACGTCCGTCAAACCATGTCGTCACGCCTTCTGTTTCCAAAAGAAACTTATCACCTTTCAAACGAATAGAACCATTAGAATTTCCTTCGGGCGCACGCACGGAGAAAGTGATTTTTATTCCACCCTCTCTACGGAAAGCATCTGCCGCACGATCAAGTATGTCTCTGGCATCCGGCTGTTGCGCAACCATAGGAGAAGCCAGGCAGAATATCCAAAAAGTAAATAAAAGACTTTTGATTTTCATGTAATTCAAACGTTGATTTATTACAAATTGTTCAACCGCGCTTCCAAATCCGTTATGTCCGCACAGAATACCTCACGCGCCTTACTGCCTTGGGCCGGACCTACAATTCCCGCCTTCTCCAACTGATCCATAATACGCCCCGCACGGTTATAACCGATAGCAAATTTACGCTGAATAAGTGAAGTAGAGCCTTGCTGCTGATAAACAATCAACTGGGCGGCATCTTCAAACAACGGGTCAAGACGTCCCATGTCAACATCGCCCAAATCACCTGCCGCATTCTCATCCACATACTCAGGCAGATAGAATGCCGTAGGATAGCCTTGCTGGCGAGCTATGAACTTTGTTATCTCCGCAACTTCCGGCGTATCGATAAACGCACATTGCACGCGAACAGGATCGGCACCTTGCAGGAACAACATATCACCGCGACCGATCAGCTGGTTAGCTCCCGGTCGGTCAAGGATAGTACGGGAGTCCACCATAGCCGATACCCGGAAGGCAATACGCGCCGGGAAGTTAGCTTTGATCGTACCCGTAATAATATTCGTTGTAGGACGCTGGGTAGCAATAATCATATGTATACCTACAGCACGTGCCAACTGGGCGATACGGGCGATAGGCAGCTCCACATCCTTACCGGCTGTCATAATCAAATCACCGAACTCGTCAATCACTACCACGATATATGGCATGAATTTATGTCCCTTTTCGGGATTTAGACGGCGGTTGATAAACTTCTCGTTGTATTCTTTTATATTACGTACATGCGCAGCTTTCAACAGGTCGTAACGGGTATCCATTTCAATACAGATAGAATTCAAAGTCTGAACGACTTTGGTTACGTCCGTTATAATAGCATCCTCGCCGTCAGGCAACTTGGCCAGGAAATGATGTTCAATCACCGAATAGATGCTGAATTCCACTTTCTTCGGGTCTACCAGCACAAACTTCAATTCTGCGGGGTGCTTCTTATACAATAAAGAAGTGATGATAGCATTCAATCCCACCGACTTACCCTGGCCGGTAGCTCCGGCAACAAGTACGTGGGGCATTTTACACAAATCCACCATAAAGACCTCATTGGTAATAGTCTTACCCAACGCAATAGGCAGGTCGTACGTAGATTCCTGAAATTTCTTGCTACCGATAATGCTCTGACCCGAAACAATCTTCGGGTTGGAATTAGGCACTTCAATACCGATTGTTCCTTTTCCGGGTATCGGAGCAATAATACGGATACCCAATGCAGAAAGGCTAAGCGCAATATCATCTTCCAGGCCGCGTATTTTAGAAATACGAACTCCCTGCTCCGGTGTAATCTCATACAACGTTACCGTAGGACCGACCGTAGCCTTAATAGTGCTGATTTCGATACCGAAACTGCGTAGCGTATTAATAATCTTATCCTTATTGGCATTCTGCTCTGCCATGTCAATCGTAGGTTCGGCATTATCATAATGCTTCATCAAGTCAATGGTCGGATAATGATAGTTTTCCAAATCAAGACAAGGATTATAAGGTTCTATCTCCGGACCGTGATATTCTTCATCTTCCACTGTCTCCACTTCAAAAGCAGGTTCTTTTCCCCCTTGCTGCCCTGATACCGAAATAGTTGCAGCGGTATCAGACGGTGGAGTTTCAATTGTCATAAGTACCTCACCTTCTTCTTTGGCTATCGCAACTTTATCCTTTGCCGCATTTCCCAAGTCAAGCATAATCTCGTGAGTGCCATCATCTTCCTCTTCTTCTTTTCCAAATTCCTCCGGATTCTCGAGTGTCTCTTCTTTTTTCGTATCAGAAGTCGTTTCTGCTGCGACCGGCATCTTCTTTCCTTTCACTGTCCAAGAGTCCGTAAATTCTTCCGGAGTCTCACCTGACCCGCTTCCGGTCTTTTCTTTATGTTTTAAGAAACTAAGGCTAAAAAGTCTACGCAACCAAATAACAGTACGGGCACTCAAATATATAAGGAAACATATAGCGGTAATCAGCAATATCATCCACACTCCCGGTACTCCCACCTGAGATACCAACCAATTGCTGACGTTATATCCATGCATGCCGCCCAAATAGAGAAAAGAATCCTTGTATTGGTCTACAAACACAAAACCAAAGAATACCGAGAACCAAATCAACAGTAACGAGCACCCTATAAACCACTTCCACAAACGTACCACACGGACACGCATCAGCTTTAATCCGGCCACGGCCAAAAATATCAGAATAAAGAAAGAGGATATGCCAAAACATTCGTTTATTAAATAACTGGCAAGTTGGGCTCCACGTGAACCGGCATAGTTTTTCACGCCGTTATGCGTAGAAATCAAATCCTGCGCATTTCCGGAATCTATAATGCTCTGGTCTGCCGCCCCTGTAAAAAAGAAAGACGAAAAGGCCAACAGCAGGTAAACCGAAAAGATTACCAGTATCAGACCGGCAACGAAATGGATGGTTTCATTCTTTAAAACCGCTGCTATCTTTCCGAAAAAAGAGATAGACCGCTCTGTATCTTTAGTTGTATTTTTTTTGACCATAAAATGTATTCCGCTAATATCCGTATAATGACGCAAAAGTAACAAAAAAAAGCTTATGCAGTAATGCTTTCAAACCTTTTTCGTACCTTTGCGTTTCAAATCAAGAAGATATGAAAAAAGAAAGTCAAGTGATATTCGACCGTAATGTTGTGGAATTCGTAACCGTAGCCGCCGAGTTCTGCAAGTTCTTGGAACAGACGGAAACGATGAAACGTTCCGCCTTTGTCGATACATCTTTAAAGATACTTCCCTTACTTTATCTCAAAGCATCCATGTTGCCCCAATGCGAAACGATAGGCGATGAAGCCCTCGAAACATTCGTAACAGAAGAAACTTATGAAATACTCCGTATGAATCTGGCAGGTATTCTCGCCGAAAAGGACGACTATCTGGATGTATTCGTATCGGATATGAAATACAGCGACCAGCCTATCACAAAAAACATTTCCGAAGACTTGGCCGATATCTATCAAGACATCAGAGATTTTATCTTCGTATTCCAGTTGGGACTCAATGAAACGATGAACGATTCACTTGCCGTCTGTCAGGAACACTTCGCCCTATACTGGGGACAAAAGTTGGTGAATACCCTGCGTGCCTTACATGACGTAAAGTACAACCAACCGGATGAAGAAGATAATGAAGAAGATGATGAATAAACTTTAAACTATGATTATCAGAAGAAGTATAGATAAAGAAGAAGTAAAGGACATGCCGAAAGCTTTCTTTCCGGGGCAGATACATGTTATCCAGACCCCCCAAGAGGCAGAACGTGCCGTAGCTTATCTGAAACAATGTTCCATACTGGGCATTGACAGCGAAACACGTCCGTCCTTCACCAAGGGACAATCTCATAAAGTGGCCTTATTGCAGATTTCATCGGAAGAACACTGTTTTCTTTTCCGCCTCAATCTCACCGGTCTGACTCTTCCGATTATCATGTTACTTGAAAATCCCGGTGTAACCAAAGTCGGACTTTCCCTGCGCGATGATTTCATGATGTTGCACAAACGCGCTCCGTTTGAACAACGCGCTTGTATCGAATTACAAGAATACGTCCGCACATTCGGCATTCAAGACAAAAGCTTGCAAAAGATATATGCGATTCTTTTTAAAGAAAAAATTTCAAAGAGCCAGCGTCTTTCCAACTGGGAAGCCGAAGTGCTGACACCGTCTCAGCAACAATATGCAGCCACCGATGCATGGGCTTGCTTGAACATATACAATCGGTTACAGGAACTGAAACGCACCGGTGACTTTGAAATGGCCGCTGAAGAAAGTTGCCGCACAACCACATTATAATATTACCACATCTTAATCATAATTTATGTATAAAGTATATCTAAAGTCAGGTAAAGAAGAATCATTAAAACGTTTCCACCCTTGGGTGTTTTCCGGCGCCATCGCACACTTCGACGGAGAACCCGAGGAAGGAGAAGTTGTTGAAATCTATACATCCAAGAAAGAATTCATAGCTAAAGGTCACTTTCAGATTGGCAGTATCGCCGTTCGTGTGCTTAGCTTCATTCAGGATGAAACCATCGATGCCGACTTCTGGAAACGTAAGCTCAGCATAGCCTACGATATGCGACGCAGCATTGGCATAGCCGGAAACCCTACCAACAATACTTATCGTCTGGTACATGGCGAAGGTGATAACCTACCGGGACTTATAATTGATATCTACGCTCGTACGGCCGTGATGCAGGCGCATTCTGCCGGCATGCACCTCGACCGTATGGCAATAGCCGATGCTCTGACCGAGGTTATGGGTGATAAAATCGACAATATTTACTACAAATCCGAAACAACCCTGCCTTTCAAAGCCGACCTTTATCCGGAAAACGGTTTTCTGAAAGGCGGAAGTACGGATAATATCGCCATGGAATATGGTCTGAAGTTCCATATTGACTGGCTGAAAGGTCAGAAAACAGGTTTCTTTGTAGACCAACGGGAGAATCGTTCGCTACTGGAACGTTATGCCAATGGTCGCAGTGTACTGAATATGTTCTGTTACACCGGCGGTTTCTCCGTTTACGCCATGCGCGGTAATGCCAAACTGGTGCATTCCGTAGACAGTTCGGCCAAGGCCATTGACTTGACAAACAAGAACATCGAATTGAATTTCCCCAGTGATAACCGCCATGCAGCTTATGCTGAGGATGCTTTTAAATATCTTGACCGTATGGGCGACCAATACGACCTTATCGTTTTGGACCCGCCGGCATTTGCCAAACATCGTGATGCATTGCGCAATGCCCTTCAAGGATATCGGAAACTCAACGTCAAAGCTTTTGAGAAAATCAAACCGGGCGGTATACTTTTTACTTTCTCTTGTTCACAAGCTGTCAGCAAAGAGAATTTCCGTACAGCCGTATTCACCGCCGCTGCCATGTCCGGCCGTAGTGTACGTATTCTACATCAATTGACGCAGCCTGCCGACCACCCTGTAAGTATCTATCATCCCGAAGGCGAATATCTGAAAGGACTTGTATTATATGTAGAATAAACGGCTAAAATTTTAAATCATGTTAATATAAAGAAGAAATTTAGTAAAACATTATGTTTTATAACATAAAACCCATTATCTTTGCACTGTGTTTTTCATGGTATTAGATTTAAGGTTAATAAAGATTGGCTGTCCGTGATGGATAGCCTTTTTTTTATCTGTATATTATGAAGAGAGAACAGATTACTGCGGGATCAATGAATAAACTTGGAAATAAAGATAGATATTCAGCCCTTCCCCCCAATTTATTCATTGACTTTATCCGGTAAACAACCCTTCTAATAATGTAAAAGAACCGTCCTGCAGCAGGTGGGGGATGACCTGCTGCTTTAATTAAATAGGCAGTTACCTCTACCTTTTTAAACCACTATTTCTTTTGTTTTACCAACATAATCACCGGATTATCTTCTTCATTCAACCTAGAGGCGATTTCTTTCAATTTACCATCTTTCAGTTGGTCTTTCTTGTAAATTTCAACAAGTCGGGCTGCATTTAGACTTGTGACGTCTTCAATTTCACTATTAATTGGTTTTGCTGTCATAGCCACTGTTTTTTTGTCCACATAGTCATCATTGTATACGGTAACTTGAAATACGGCCTTTTCTTCTTTGTCATACACCAGTTCATCAGCATAGAATCCGTTGCCCTTTTCAAAGTTAAATACATTTTTAACGGCTTCCATAAAGTAATAACGGTCGGTGTGGATACCCATATAAAGAAAAACTTCCGGTTCCATGGTATGTGCAGAAGGAGTTCTTACAACAAAAGGACTTAATGTACCATCCGACGCATAGTTATACAATGTATCAGCTGATGTATCCATAAGTGTACATTTCCCGTTACTCAGGCGTATCTGATAAGAATAATTTGCTATAAACCTATCTCCATCACGCACAATTGGTGTGTCAATTGTTTTAAAAGGAATAAAAATATCACGGATGATACTTCCATCCTGTTTTGATAGGATAATATGGTATGATTTGGTTCTATCCTCTCCTTTACTGTGATAATCTGACATATCATAGCAAATCAAATTATCTTTGTCATAATCGAAAATAGATGAAACTT
>ERZ827516.2281-NODE-2281-length-14451-cov-3.127188_pt1 | contig 14451 bp, 9 predicted proteins | sample MGYA00519703_ERZ827516 | MGnify/ENA primary metagenome ERZ827516 (study PRJEB31778, sample SAMEA3449337) | human gut metagenome | biome: human gut; feature: human-associated habitat; material: faeces | place: United Kingdom | collected 2010/2012 ...
CCGGAGGTGAACAGATTTTCCACGGTATCGACATCACCGACGAATCTCGATACCAGGGCACCCGGCTCCTGGCGGTTCAGTTCATTGGCAGAAAGGCGTCCGAACTTTTCCATCAGACTGCTCCGGAGTGCATGCGTAATTCTCTGGCCGAATACCGTCAGAAGACTCTCCCTTGCGGATTCGAGAAGACCAGTCAGGGCGAGCAGTCCGAAATACAGCAGAATTCCGCCCGTCCAGAGGGTGTGATTCTTGGTGAGCCGGTCAATCAGCTGTGCCAGAATAAGCGGCGGGAGCAGTGCGAAAATAACGGCACCGCAGACGGCTGCAAAAAGTCCGGCGGACAAAACACCGTGTTTTCGGACCGTCTCTTTGATGACCTGCAATACAGATTCTTTATTTTTCATCGTTACTGCCTCCCTTCGTCTGATCACGGCAGAGTTCTGCGTAGGACGGAACCTCTGCGAGGAGCTCCTCATGTGTGCCGACTTTCGTATGTCCCTCATCCATCCAGATCACCTGATCCATTTCCGGGAAAAGATAGAGTCTGTGGGATAACAGGATCACGATGCTGTCTGACGTCATCGCCTTTAAATTGGTATATACTTCCTGTTCCGTATTCCGGTCAAGTGCGGAGAAAGGATCATCTAAGATCAGCACCGGTCTTTTATGGCACAAAGTTCTCGCAAGTGCAAGACGCTTTGCCTGACCACCGGAAAGTCTGACTCCTCCACTTCCCACAACCGTGTCAGGTCCCTGTTCCATCTCTGCAACTTCTCTATCAAAACATACTGCTTTCAAATAAGTTTCTGTATCCTCATTTTCTCCCATCAGAATATTGTTTTTTATACTGTCATCAAATAATTCCGGGTCGTGTCCTAAATAACCAATGGTTCCGGTCAACACACTATTTCCCATCTCGTTTAACTCTCTGCCTGCAAAACGGATACTTCCCTGATAAGGATATTCGCACAGAAATGTCTTTCCAAACGTAGACTTGCCGGACGCAACGGCACCGGTAACACCAATGATCTGTCCCGGTTTTGCAGAAAATGTGATATCCTCATAAATATCTGTCCCGCCCGGATATGCAAAACTCAAATGGGAAACCGTAAGCTCTGCCTGTTTTTGCACTCTGCTTTCACTTTCATGTTCCACACATTTCATGAGGGGTTTGATCCTCTTCCAGGAAACCTGTGCCTTGTGAACTGCGTTAAAAAGTTTTGCCGCACTCGATGATTTTACCGAAAGTTTGGTAAAACAGGTAAGAAATGTGGTAAATGCCGCAACATCCCAGACTCTCCAGCCACTTCCAAGCACGTTTTTACTTCCAAAATATAAAATGAAAATGACACCCGCCATCGAGATGACACGGTAGATCGGCGGAAATGCCGCGCTCCATATATTCGCCCGCACCGCAGATTTTTCGTAAGCTGAAAGATTTTTCTCATACGCATCTTTTCGCTCCTGCTCGCATCCATAAACACGATAGGTGACCGCATTGGATGCCCGGTCTAAGGTGGCGGCACTTAAGATCCCGGACTGCTCCTTATAGGCTGCCCCGGTTCTCTGCACAATTCCTTTCATCTTCTCTGCCAGAAAATACGAAACCGGCGGGAACAGCATGCTTAAAAGCGCAAGTCTCCAGTCATAAAAGAGAAGCATTCCGGCATATGCAAGCAAAGCTACCCCTGTATCAAATATCTCCGTGGTAAATTTCCGCATGCCCTCCGCACAGTCATCCACATCCAGAATCGCTTTTGTCATGACATTTCCGGCGCCTTCCTCTTCCAGTTCTGCCCGGCTTTTATGCACAAGGCTGTCATACAGAACATGTTTCATGCGCCGGTTGACATTGTTTGCAAAACGTCTCACATAAAAACGCTTGATATATCTGGAACTCTGCACCACTGCGATTGCGATCACATAGGCTGCGACCAGTTTTCCCATATCAGGAAATCCTGCCCTGCCGCCAAGGATATCCACCAGACAGCCCGCCATTTTTCCCTCAAACCATGGTCCGGCAAGGAGTCCTAAATTGTAAATCAACCCGGAGACTGTCACCGCAAGAAGAACTTTCCACTCCATTTTAAAATAGGAAATCACATGGTCTGCCTCAAATTTTTGTTTTTCACTTCCAGCATTTTTTCTGTCGTACTTATCACTCATCTGACTCACCATCCATTTCCATCCTGTCGTCTGAACCGGACTGCACGAGTTTTGACACATCGCAAAACTCTACCCGCCGCTGTTCCTTCGACCGCCAGTAAAGTTTATCTAACGTCTCAAGAAATGCTGTTTTTTCCTCCTTGGGCAGCTCCGCTAAAAGCCACTCATAAAACACGCTCTCAATGGACGTCTTTGAATTTTTTAACTGTTCCGCTTTCTCTGTCGCATACAAAAGCTGGCTTCTTCCATCCTCCGGGTTCGGTTTCCGGTAAAGATATCCTTTGCTCTCTAAATTAGCCGCACGCCTTGCAGCAGCCCCTTTATCAATCTTTAACTGCTCTCTGACTTTCGCCTGTGTGACGCCGGGATTGTGCCGGATGAAATGGATAAAATCAAATTCTGCCGTTCCGATTCCTTCCTCTTTCATCATCTTTAATGTAAACTTCCCCGCTTCACGCGCGATCTTTGTGATTTTTCTTCCTGACTCGTCCATTGCGATCTCCACTCCTAACCAACTCTGAAAATTAAAATCTAACTTATGACTTTCCAATTAGCATACAAAAAATAGATGTACCTGCATCTAACCAGATGATAGTACATCTATTTTTGTGTGTCAATTTATCTTTTTCTTACTTTGCACAGGAAAAAACTTTTTCCTGATTTGATTCATCAATGAAATCTTTCTTACTTCTCACTCCAGATTTTTCTATATTTCATAAAATAGTAAATACTCATGATCATACTGAGTATCTCGCCCGTTGTGATCGACAGCCAGACTCCGTCCATTCCAAGCAGATTTGGTAATATCAGTACCGGCAGCAAATATCCATATACCAGTACACTAGCCCATGTTTCTGCTATTTTTACTCCACCTTCGGCAGCCCTGCAAATCCCACTGCAAGCTCTTCATCGGTCGGAATATAGTCTGTCATCTCTCCATTGTTAAACTTCTCATATGCAACCATATCAAAATAGCCGGTTCCGGTAAGTCCAAAAACGATAGTCTTTTCTTCTCCGGTTTCTTTACATTTCAACGCCTCGTCAATGGCAACACGAATCGCATGAGAACTCTCCGGTGCCGGAAGGATTCCCTCTATTCTTGCAAACTGCTCTGCTGCTTCAAATACAGAAGTCTGCTCTACACTCCTTGCCTCCATCAGTCCGTCATCATAAAGCTGTGACAGAGTTGAACTCATGCCGTGATAGCGAAGTCCTCCGGCATGGTTTGCAGATGGAATAAATCCGCTGCCAAGTGTATACATCTTTGCTAACGGACAGACCCTTCCGGTATCACAGAAATCATATGCATAGCGGCCTCTCGTAAGACTCGGACAGGATGCCGGTTCGACTGCGATAAATTGATAGTCTTTTTCACCACGCAGCTTTTCTCCCATAAACGGAGAGATCAGACCCCCAAGATTGGAACCGCCGCCTGCACATCCGATAATGATATCCGGCGTAATATCATACTTTTCCAGAGCAGCTTTTGTCTCAAGTCCAATGACTGACTGATGTAACAATACCTGATTTAACACACTTCCCAATACATAACGATATCCTTCTCTCGTCGTTGCAGCTTCTACTGCCTCGGAGATTGCACAGCCAAGACTTCCTGTTGTGCCCGGATGCTCTGCTAAAATCTTTCTTCCGACTTCTGTTGTCTCAGACGGTGACGGGGTTACACTTGCTCCATATGTGCGCATTACCTCACGGCGGAATGGTTTCTGTTCATAGGAAACTTTTACCATATAGACTTTACAGTCAAGATCAAAATAAGCACACGCCATAGAAAGTGCAGTTCCCCACTGTCCAGCACCTGTCTCTGTTGTCACACCTTTTAATCCCTGCTTCTTTGCATAATATGCCTGTGCAATCGCAGAGTTTAATTTATGGCTTCCACTTGTATTGTTTCCCTCAAATTTATAGTAGATCTTTGCCGGAGTCCCCAGTTTTTTTTCCAGACAATATGCTCTCACCAGTGGTGACGGACGGTACATGCGGTAAAAATCACGGATCTCCTGTGGAATATCGATGTATGGGTTGGTATCATCGAGTTCCTGTTTTACCAGTTCATCACAGAATACATGCCCCAGTTCCTCCGCGGTCATCGGTTTTAGAGTTGCCGGGTTCAAAAGCGGTGCTGGTTTGTTCTTCATATCAGCGCGCACATTGTACCATTGTGTCGGCATCTCATTCTCTTCCAGATAAATTTTATACGGTATTTTCTTTTCGCTCATCTTCTCCTCTTTTCCGCAACTTTTATCGTTACTTTACTGTTATGATTCTCTGATTCATGATTTTATCTATATTTTAGTATGTTAGCACATTGAAGTGTCGCAGTCAATAACTTTGGATCTTAATATCGGCATCGACGAAAGCCGTAACACCTGTTTACCCCAAATTGCGTTTCTTTTTATTCCACTCTTGCAACACTGCTGACACCCTCCGGCGTCCGCTGCTTTGTCACAATTATTTTTTTGTCGATCTGGTCTTTTAATTCAGATACATGTGAAATAATTCCTACCAGACGATTTCCCTCGGTGAGCTGCAGCAATGCTTTTAACGCCTGTTCTAAGGCATCCTCATCGAGTGATCCAAATCCCTCGTCCACAAACATGGAATCCATACGGATTCCACCCGCATAAGACTGTATCTCATCCGACAGTCCAAGCGCAAGTGACAATGATGCCTGGAAAGACTCCCCACCGGAAAGCGTCTTTACACTGCGCTTTGTCCCGTTATAATGATCAATCACACAAAGTTCCAATCCTGCTTTTTCCTTGCGGCTTCCTGTCTCTTCCTCACGTTTTAATTCATACTGCCCGCTGCTCATCGTAAGCATCCTCCGGTTTGCTCGGATCAGTATCCTGTCAAAATAAGCCATCTGCACATAAGTTTCCAGTTCAATCTTTGCCTTACCGTTTAACATTCCACTTGCCGTATCGGAAAGAGATTTCATCCAGACATACTTTTGTTCGGTCTGTGCGATCTCTTTTTGTTTTTTGTTGACATTTTTACAGATTTCCCTATTAGTACAATAAGATGTATATTTTGAAGCCCTGTTTTCTTCCATCTCATTTCTTTTTGCACGCAGTTCTCCCGCCTGCTTTTCGATCTCTTCTTCCGGAAACGATATTGCTTTCTCTGTTTCCTCAATCTGACGAAGCAGCATCTGAATGACGCCCTTTTCCGTCTCTCTGTTTTTTTCGTAATTATGATACGCTTCTCTTGTCTTTTCTCTGTTCTCTTCTAAATTTCTTTTTTTCAGGGTAAACTCGTTTATCTGTGTCTGTACCCTCTCTTTTGTTACATCCTTTACCTGCTCTTTCAGCTCATTGAGATTCTTTTCTTCATTTGCGTACTCTGTCTGCAGACGTACCAGCTCCTGTTCTGCCACATTGATCTGGTCGGCAAGTGTTTTTATTTCTGTTTCATCGAGCGGAATCTTTTTTTCTAAGGCAGTCTTTTTTCGTTCGTCTTCCTTTTTTTTGGAAAGTTCCGCTTTTTTCTCATCGGCTGCTCTTTGCAGCATAGTAATCACAGACTGTACATGGTATGGTTTTGCATCAAAATCTTCTATTGACAAAACCTGACTCCCATCAGCGTTTTTTATGGTCTGTAATGTATTGACATCTGTATCTCCAGTTAAAGTGCTCTGATTACATGTAATTATATTACATGTAATTATATTACTTGTAATCAGAGCACCCGTAATTAAATTACATGCAGATTTTATATCGTCACTGATCTGCTTTTCGGCAGTTTCCCTGTTTCCGGTCAATTTTGCAATTTCTTCCTGAATACTGCTGATTGTTCCTCTTATCTTTTGTATTGTTTCTTCGCTTTCTTTTAATTCATCTTTGATCTGCTCTGCACGTTTCCTGTTATTTTTTGCCTGTAAAAACTGCGTGTTCCGTTCGTTTTCAATCTGCATAAGCTGTGCAAAAACAGTTTTTTGATCCTCTGTCTGCTCTATGCCAGTTCCACAGTCTGCAACGTTTTTCTTCCACTGCTGTTTCTGCTGTGTGCACCGTTCTGTCGCCGTGGCAAGCATCTGTCCAAGATTAATGTTCTGTTCGTTTAACATAACCAGTTCATCCTGCGCAGACTGCATCTGTTCTTCTAATACATGCTTGACATCCAGATCCTTTTTCGCTTTTTCTTTCTGATCTTTATATTCTTCCCTTCTCGCCTCATCAGCACTCTTTTGCCTTTTTGTCTCCGTCTTTATTTCATTTAAAGACATTCTGACATCAGGCTCACCAAGCAGTTCTCCTGCATCCTTTAGGACTGCTGACATTTTCTCATTTTCCTGTGTCACGAGCTGATGCGCTTTTTCACTCAGTCTGCTGACTGACTCCCTTGCCTTTTCATCCTCCGCTTTTGCCTGTTTTAACACTTCCCGATCCGGAGTTTCCTGTGGTATGACTGCCAGTGTCGGATGATGTATGGCTCCACAGACCGGACAGGGTTCGTCTTCCTTTAAGCCCTGCGCCAGCATTCCCGCCTGTGCATCCCAGAATTGCTGTTCTATCCTCCGGTATTGTTCACTGATCTGTTTCTGCTCTGCGGCTGCTTTCTGATACTGTTTTTGAGTTTTCTCCCTTTCTCTGCTGACTTTCTCCCAATCCTCTAACCTGTTTTCCAGCTCTTCGAGCCTGCGTATCCTCTCTGATACTTCCAATATTGCTTTCTCTGCCTGTTCTCCCCTGCTGTCTGCACCGGAAAGCTGCTCCCACGTTTCTTTTTGCTGCTGTAAATCCCTGCTTTTTACCTCATATGATTTCTGTACGTTTTCCAATTCTGTACCAAGTCTCTTTACTTCTCTTTCTGATGTGTTCAACTGTTCTGCAATCTCTGTCAGATCCTGTATTTTCTGTCGGATTTCTTTTACTTCCTTCTCATAGGCAATCTCCTGTCCTGCCGCATCCTTGTTCTGCTCCTGTTCTTCTTTTAACAGTTGCTGCTGTTCTAAAAGACTGTTTTCTGTTTTCTTTTTTAAATCAAGTTTTTCCTTTTGATCTGAAATATGCTCCTCCAGCGCACGGCTCCTGTCTCTCTGATTTTTCAGCGTATCCATTTTTTCTGTGATCAGTCGCATTTCATGCTCTATGCGTTGTATTTCCGCAGTAATGCCCTCATAAGATTTTAAGGTCTCTTTTTCCTGCTGCAGTTTTCCCTCCAGTTCTGTTCGTCTCTGTTCATCCTGCTGCTTTTTCTGAACCTTTTCTTCCATATCCTGGTGCTTCTTTTCCTGCGACAGACCAATTTCCTGTATTTTTTCAAACAACACCAGCTTCTGTTTATATTCTTCAATCGTTCTGCCTAATTTTTCACAGCATTCCGCTTCCTCTCCTGCCCTGTCCATATCCGCTTTTGCCTGCACCAGAAGCGCTTCTAAGTCCTTCAGCTTCTGCTGTTTTTCTTCCAACAACCGCCTTCTGTCTGCATTTTCACGCACTTTCCCGCTAAGTTCATCCATATTTTTTATTTGCTGATCCAGCGCCTCTTTTTCCTTTTGCAGGCACTCCAACGCAGATTCTTCCGCTTTACAAAGTTCTTCTAAAAGTGAGATTCCCTCCTCGATCCTGCCGTCAAATTTTTCCTTTTTTAAAAGATTTATTTTTTCTGCGATCCTTGTCCCTTCTTCATCCAGAGAGTCACTCTCACAGACAATTCCCTCCATATACTGATTGATGCTGCGCCGCAGTTCATCATATTCTTTCCACTGTTTTTTTACGGCATCTTTCAGTTTGTCCTGCAGCACACGATAAATATCCGTCCCGAATATCTGACGAAAAATCTTTCCTCTCTCCTCCGTATTGGCAAACAATACTTTCTGAAAATCCCCCTGTGCGATCATTGCTATCTGGGTAAACTGTCTGCAGTCTAAACCGATCAGCTCTGTGATGGCGCGTGTGACCTCCCTGCTTTTTGTCACTGGTTCTCTGTCATCCGGGTACTCTAGTGTGGCATTTGCCTTTTCCGTTGTCATTCCCGTTCCACGTCCCTTCGGACGCATATATTCCGGGTTACGCTCTACTGTATACCGTTTATTTGCGTACTCAAATGTCAGACGCACGAATGTTTTCACGTCATCTTTTGCATATTTGCTGCGGAACATATCCGCTTTGCGCACATCACCACTGGCTTCCCCGTACAGCGCAAACGTGATTGCATCAAAGATCGTGGTCTTTCCTGCCCCGGTATCCCCTGTGATCAGAAATAATCCCTGCGATCCAAGCCGTTCAAAATCTATGGTCTGCTCCCCCGCATACGGGCCAAATGCACTTATTGTAAGACTGACTGGTTTCATAAATCGTTCCTTTCCTGCCGCTCCTATTTTCTCTCAAATCCCAAATATCTCGTTCCCTGAAACATCAGTTTTCCTGTATTTGCTTCTCAAACTATTTTTTCAGGAACTTGTCAATGTACCATCTCTTCCATCAGTTCTCTGACAAAATCCTGCTGTTCTTCACTCATCTGCTGATTATTCTGTATCTCGTAAAATTCTTTAAACAGTTCCATCTCTGATTTTTGCTCCACATGTTCGGTCACCTCAACCTGCCTGCTCTGTCTGGTCCTGCTGTTATCATAGACAAGCTGCATCAGATTCGGGTATACCGTCCGAAGTTTTGCCATTCCATCCGGCACATCTTCCTCATCGGTCAGTGTAATCTGCAGATAATCTTCTGTTTCTGTACCCTCATAGAAATCTTTCGACATCAGTTCCATGTATGTTCCCCGGATCTTTCTCAGATCACGAAGCGGTTTTAACGGAACTTTTTCAATGAAAATATCTCCCTTTTCCTTTATCTCCAGGACAACAACGGACTTTTTCTGTTCCGCCTCGGAAAAAGAATATTTGAGCGGGGTTCCGCAATAGCGCAGTGTCTCCCTCTCGATATGCTGCGGGCTATGAATATGCCCTAATGCAACGTAATCAAAAACATCAAACACTTCCGCCCCGATCTGGTCTAATCCACCCACCGAAACTTCCTCCGACTCACATCGCGAAGCCCCTGTCACAAACTGATGTGCCACCAATATATTCCGCTTTGATGCGTCCACCGGCATATGAGATACGACAAACTGCAGGGCATCCTGATATGTTTCCACTGTCTCCACATCATCTTCCTGTGCCAGATCCTGTTTTGTCCCAGCATCTTTTTTCCCAATGGATATCCCCTCTGTCACTTTCCTCCACGCATGGCGCACGACCGCCGGGCGGATAAACGGCAGCAGCCAGATGCAGAGTTCCCCATATGCATCCTGACATGTAACACACCTCACCTCTCCATCATAAACCGGTGAAACATAGACTTCCCGGCTGCTCATAAGCTGTGCACCAAATGCAATACGTTCCGCGGAATCATGATTTCCACTGACTGCAAACACCTTTTTCCCGCAATCAGCAAGTCCCGTGAGAAACTGATCAAACAACTGTACCGCCTCCGCAGACGGAACCGGCTTATCATAGATATCCCCCGCGATCATAACCGCATCCACCTGTTTTTCCAATGCGATCTCTTTGATCTGCCGTAAAATATATTTCTGATCTTCGATCATGGAAAACTCATTGACTCTTTTTCCAATATGCAAATCCGAGATATGAAGAAATTTCATGCTCTCCTCCTATACTATTTCATTCGTAATACTTTACTTAACTATACCATATAGCGTCCCGAAATACAAACATATGTTTTGTTTTTGTTGCTTTTTCACAAAAAAACAGATCTCAGAAAATAAAAACCACTTTCTGGAGATCCATTTTTCTATTTATTTTGTTTCCATTGTAACAGTAATGCCGAATTGATGATGACGAGCACAGAACCTGCATTATGTATCAATGCTCCCACGACCGGATTTAAAATTCCGATGATTGCAAGCACGATCGCCACAAAGTTAAGCCCCATCGAAAAACTCATATTGCCTTTGATCGTGATCATCATCCGCCTGGATAATGCAATCAGATGCGGCAGTTCTTTTACTTCATCATCCACCAGCGCAATATCTGCTGCATCCAACGCAATATCACTTCCAACACCGCCCATCGCAATTCCGATATCCGCTTTTTTCTGTTCCGCCGGCAAGGTAATCTGCGCTAAGACATCCTCACACGGCACATCCTCGTCAACCATACGGTCGATTGCCTGTACCTGACCAATGATTTTTGACAGTCTTATTTTTCACTTATCTCTTCCAGAATTTCTATCGGATGCGCATCAGTAACAAAGATCATTCCATCGTACAATTTTTCCGGCGATTGTGATACGCGGTAACTTTGAGGAAAAATGCTCATAAAAAACGCACTATAGCCCTCTCCTAACGATCCCATAGAAACATGATCTGTAATGTGCTCTTTCAGTTGTGAATTTTCCGGAACCTTTGAAAAATCCAGCCAGCTCATATCATAACCAGCTTTCTTCGCGGCTTTCGCTAGAGGATCATAGGAATAAAACGTGTGCGTGATACGCTTTCCATCATTTTTCGGAAGATTGCAGTTCGTCTTGTAAAAATCCGTTCCAATCGCAAAATATCCGTCCCCCAGTTCATCGGAAAGAATATTCCCCATCACTCTGGTACCTGCGCCATAATTTCCAAACCGCTCTATATGCCCATTGTGACCTGAAATAAAAATACAGGAATTGCCCCTCTGCTCTTCCATAGAAAGGATCCACAGCACATTTTCTGCCATCAATTGGTCTCTGAGCACATTTCCTTCTACGGCAGAATTGATCACTTTCCCAAGAGAAATATTCTGCAGTAGCGTATCTGCCAGATGATCCGCCTGTACAATGTCCTTTACATCTGATTTTTGTAATTCTTCTTTTATTTCTGTGATCACTCTGCTCTGCTGTTCAACATCATACTCACTGTGCTGTTCTTCTGTATCCTCCAGTTTCTTCAGTTCTGTCACATCTATCCCCGCCTTTTCACATGCTTCAATCAGATACTGCAGATTATAGGACCATCTTTGCATGTCAAACCCATAAAACCTTAAATCATCTCCATCTTTTGCAGTCTCATTGTATTTTCGCATATAAGAGATCAGATCTGCCATCTCATCAGTTCTGTATATTGCAAAGCCAATCGCCGCGGCAGCCTGCTCTGCCGTTCCTTCCCCACCGTGAATGTAGCGGTTCACATACTCGCATCCACCGTAGTCTCCCTCCAGTGCAAATGCTCTTATCCCGGCATTTTCCACCAGATTTTGAAATAAGGAAAGTTTTAACTGCTGAAATTCTGCATTTCCATGGGATGCCTCCCCCAGTGCCACAATTTTTGTTTTCTCCGGTATCTTTAAGTCCTCCACCTGCTCTGCATATTGTGCAAATTCCGTTGTATCTGCACATGGTCCGGTTCCAAATCCTCCAAAATGGGAATATATGCTGCCGGCGGCAACAATACCTGCTAATACCATACCTGCGGTTATCAAAATCCATGTCCGTTTTTTCTTCTTATTTTTCTTTTCCATAAAATCTCCCCCAAATCTGTTTTTCTTATTCGATACTCCAATATTAACAAAAGGGAAAATGTTCTGCCATTTCATTAGCTTACATTTTCCCTGATGTATCTTACATTTTTGTAAGATTTATATAGTTTTCAAATTTATACTGTTCTATAACTTTACTTCCCAAAAGAGTGATTGCCTGTTTCGGACAATTACAGATACAGCGGTAACACATGGTACACTGATCCCCTGGGTGGGGTTTTCCTTTTTCCATGATTATATTTTTCATGGGACAAATTTCCGCACACATACCACACCCCGTACAATCCTCATTTATTTTTAATTGATCGGTATATCCCGCTGTCTTTTTATAAAACCAGAGCCTTTGTCCAAAAAGTCCTGCTATATGTGAGAAAATTGTCAGTCCCTCTTTCGGATAATCCCCCTGTTTTATCCGTTTTGCAGCTTCATAAATCTTTCTGTCAGCTTTTTCAATGATCTTTTTATTTTCTTCCATCTGCCTTTTCAACAGCTTACTGTCGCACACGGAATCGGGCATTTTAATATGCACACCGCTAAGAATCTCTGCTCCATATTTTTTCAGAAGTCTTGCTGCACATCCGGAGCCGTCCCCGCTAAATGCTCCCATGGTCGCGACACATATCATTTTCCTGCCTTTCCATAAAGAGGCATGCATTTGGATAAAATCTCTTACCATGTATGGTGCATTCGAAAACTGCGTCGGATACCCAAGGATCACTGTTTCGTTTCTTTTTATTTTATCAATGATAAATTCATCTTCTAACGGAACCACATCGGCTGACGCATCGATTAATTTTACCAGCTTTGTAACGCAGTATTTCGTATTACCTGTACCACTCAGATAAATTCCTATCATTTCCAAACTCCTCCGTCTTTCGGTTATTTTGACGTTTTTTCTATGAATGTTTTCTATTGAATATTTTCTATTGAATATTTTCTATGGAATGGTACAGCATACCAAAACCATCCTCTAAAAATTCACTCTTTGATAAATCCATCGACATTTTGATATATTCTTCCTTATTCGCTGCAAGCTGTATCAGTCCTGCTAACATTCCCCAGAACTGAAAGATCGTAGGCATTATTTTTAAATCCTCTCGCAAATCACCATTTTGAATGCCTGCCACTAAAAATTCTTTCATTTTTTCATTGATTTCTTCCCCCACATGATAGGTAGCTTTCTCTTCTGGCAGGTAATCATGATCTTTAAAATCAACATTAATTTTGTCCAACACCATTTTAAAATAAAACGGAAATTCCTCCTGATACTGTATTAAACCTTTACAGATCATATCGTATCTAGCCCTTGTTGTCTGCTGCTCTTCTAACGCAGCAACTATATATCCATATAATTTTTGCATGCTCTCTAAAACCAGCAGACCAATGATCTCCTCTTTGTTTTCAAAATATACATATAACGTAGCTTTACTGTATCCGGCAGCTTCTGCAATATCACTCATGGAAGTTGCCGTGATTCCATTTTCCATAAACAGTACCGATGCCGCTGACGCAATATTTTCTCTATGTACTGCCCTCGGTTCTTTTTTTCTTCGTCCCATATACCTCTCCTCTTCAGTTAATTAAACTCTTGGTTTAATTATATTGATAAATATATGGATTGTCAATCCTTACCTTTACACAATACAAAAACCCGCACAAACCTTTCGGTTCATGCGGGTTTTCCCCCTATATATTACCTTTTCCCAAAAATAACATATCCCCTTTTTAATTGATGCAATACAAATTATTTGTCTGCGATAGCAGCCCTGTGCATGCAGCACAGACTGCATTTTACCTTATAACAAATTATTTATTTGCAATAGCAGCCTGTGCTGCAGCTAAACGAGCGATCGGCACACGGAATGGTGAACAGGATACATAATCCAGACCAATCTTGTGGCAGAACTCAACAGATGAAGGATCTCCACCGTGCTCACCACAGATACCAACATGGAGTTTCGGATTAACCGGTTTTCCAAGTTTAATAGCTGTCTCCATTAACTTACCAACACCTGTCTGGTCAAGTTTTGCAAATGGATCGTTCTCGAAAATTTTCTTATCATAGTAAGCATTTAAGAACTTACCAGCATCATCACGAGAGAAACCATATGTCATCTGTGTTAAGTCGTTTGTACCGAAGCAGAAGAAGTCAGCTTCTTTTGCGATCTCATCAGCTGTAAGAGCAGCTCTTGGAATCTCGATCATAGTACCTACTTCATACTCAAGTTTGATACCTGCTGCTGCGATCTCAGCATCTGCTGTCTCAACAACAACATCTTTTACATATTTTAACTCTTTTACTTCGCAAACCAATGGGATCATGATCTCAGGTTTTACAGTCCAGTCAGCATGTTTCTTCTGAACGTTGATTGCTGCACGGATAACAGCTTTTGTCTGCATCTTTGCAATTTCCGGATAGGTAACTGCAAGACGGCATCCTCTGTGTCCCATCATTGGGTTGAACTCATGTAAAGAAGCGATGATGTTCTTGATGGTCTCAACAGATTTACCCTGAGCTGCTGCAAGTTTCTCAATGTCAGCTTCCTCAGTCGGAACGAACTCATGAAGAGGTGGATCCAGGAAACGGATTGTAACTGGGTTACCTTCCAGAGCTTCGTATAATGCTTCGAAGTCTCCCTGCTGATATGGCAGGATCTTCTCTAATGCAGCTTCTCTCTCTTCTACAGTATCGGAGCAGATCATCTCACGGAAAGCAGCGATTCTGTCTTCCTCGAAGAACATATGCTCTGTACGGCAAAGACCGATACCTTCTGCGCCAAGCTCTCTAG
>ERZ827516.2283-NODE-2283-length-14443-cov-3.144912_pt1 | contig 14443 bp, 10 predicted proteins | sample MGYA00519703_ERZ827516 | MGnify/ENA primary metagenome ERZ827516 (study PRJEB31778, sample SAMEA3449337) | human gut metagenome | biome: human gut; feature: human-associated habitat; material: faeces | place: United Kingdom | collected 2010/2012 ...
GCGCTTCAGCTGCGATGACGCTAAGGACGATGACCGGAAGCTGGCTACGGAGATTCGGCTGGTGCGCGAGGACGGCCCGGCGGCGGTGGACGCGGCCGACCTCGTGCTGCTCGTCACCACCACCGGCCCCATCGACCTGGAACGCATGCTGGAGACCATCCGGCAGATCAACAAGCCCTCCTCGGTGCTGCTGACCCAGACCCGCTACGGCACGCGCAGCCTCAGGCACGCCGAGGAGTTCCTGGCCGAGAACGGACTGGCCCGATGCCAAGAGACCATCCCGTACAAGGAGGCCATGCGTCTCGCATCGGACGAGGGCCGGTTCCCGTCCGCCTCGGGCTACGGGCTTATCGCCAAGGAACTCAGCGACGCATTCGCCGCCTGACACCCGCAGAACCGGAAACCCGCAATCCCGTATCCACGTAAACCCGTGGATACGGGGACACGGAAAGGAACAACATCATGGAGATCAACAAGCCGATGACCACGAGGAACATGCTGGCATCGACGCTCACGGACTACAAGAAACCGGTCAAGCTGCCCAAGATCACGGTGGAGCTCGACCCCGAGCTCAAGAAACGGTTCAAGGCCGAGGCCGTGCGACGCGGCACCACCATCCGCGACATGCTCACGGCATGGATCGAACATGACTGCCCTCCCCTCGACGCGGCGGACGCAAGGGCCGAGGCGAAGCAAGACGGAAGAAGGAGTGGATGATGACGGATGACATCGAGGAGCGGGCCGTGCTGGCCCGTCGCGGGGTCATGGATCATTCGGATTGCGAGGACTGCGTGGAGGACTGGACGTTCCTGATGCGTCAGGGACGGCGGGAGTTCCCGTTGGGATTGCGCACGGTGCTCGCGTGCCTCGCGTTCGCCGAACGCGAGGGCGCGGTGCCCGAGCTGCCGGCGGATTGGTGGGTTAATATCAACAGGAGGTATCGATGACGACGATGCGCGGCGAGGGGAGCTGGCTATGGATGTGTTCAAGGCATGGCCGGGAAGGGCGGAAAGCATCGTGATCAGCCAGGAGTCATACATGGGGTGCACCGGCGGCGTGGCCCCGTGGCGTCGTGACGGCGACAAGGGGCCGTCCTACTACGCGGTGTGCCCGCTGTGCGACAATCCCATCCAGATTGTCGGCCTGTTCCGCCGGCAGGAGGAAAGCCGTGCGCGTCGGCCCTACGGGCGACACCACCGGGGCGATGTGCCGGGCCTGTGCCGCTACGACGAGGACGCCTATCTGCACTGCCCGTATGCGGATCCGAACCATCGGACGGACACCCGAGCGAGACGTCATCCGAAGGATCCGACAGGTCGGGCCCTGTATGGTCTCATGCGCGGCGAGTTCGACCGGGTGACGCTGGCGTGGGAACGGTTCTCCGGCATCCATCTGGGGCCGGGGGCCGCCCGTGACATGCTTCGCAGATGGCGGGACGACCAGGGATGGCGCTATTACGACGCGACCTACGGCAATCTGCCGCAGATGCTGTTCTTCGCGGCCGGCGGACAGAACCTGGTCAAACGCTACATCGTGCCGGGCAGTCCGTTGCACGAACGGCTGAAAGGCGTGCCGCGGGTGAGGCTCGCGCCGACGCGCTCCCGGTACGTGCAGGTGGACAAGGCCGGGCCGGGGTTCCTTACTCTGGATTTCCTGCTGTACGCCCGGCGCATCGAATGGGACGGACAGCACATGAACGAGACGTTCAGGCTACGCGGCCTGCTGGGCCGCGATGACGGGCAACAGGCCTTCGATGACCTGACCCTCGACGTCGATCAGGACTGGCTCTCCCACACAGCGGACGCCCAACCCGGCCGTGACGGGCGGCTGCTCGACATCGCGCGGGAGACGCTGCGATGAGAGACGAAATTGAGACGACAATCAAAACAAGGAGAACGACAATGAACCCCGAGAACGAGATCGACAAGACGGAAGCCCTCGAACCCGTCGAAACCGCTGCCGCAAACGTTGCGGAGGCCCGTGGCGGCGTGGACGGAAGGAAGCGGCCGAAGTGGCTGCTGCCCCTGATCGCCGTCGTCTGCGCGGTCGTGCTGGTCGTGGCGGGAGTCGTCGGCTGGAACATGTACCGTGGCGCGAAGCTCGCGGAAGCGAAGGAGGCGTGCGCCACCGCCGCCGACGGCGTGCGCAGCCAGGCCAACGAGTATAACGCGCTGCTCAACGGGGATGCGGCCGATGCCGCCGCCGTCAAGGCCGAACAGGTCAAGGACGCGAAGACCGTCGAATCATTGGGCAAGGAGCTCAAGGCCTCGGCACCCGAATACGAGGGCTGCGTGGCCGAGGACGCGAAGGGCTTGGATGCCGCCACCGTGAAGCTGGGCGAACAGGCCGACTGGTACAAGACCCACGAACAGAGCCTGTCGAAGGCGGTGAGGGCCGTCATCGAATCCAAGGCCGCGAAGACCCTGGAGACCGCGAAAACGAATCTGACGGCGAAGCTGGACGAGGCGTCGAGGCTGCTCGCGGATTCGGACGGCAAGGTCGCGGACAACGCCACCCGCGACGCATTGTCGAACGCCATCGACGCGGCGAACGGGCTGAAGGACGGGAACGATCCGGCGAAGATCGACGGGGCGCGCAAAACGCTGGAGGATGCCATCAACGGCGTGAACGCGAGCGTCCAGGCAAAGACGGACGCGGATGCGCAAGCCGCCGCAGTGGCAGCAGCGGCAGCCCAGGCTCAGGCGCAGGCCCAATCCACCTACAGCGGCGTCTCCTCCTACTCCGGCGGCGCGTACAGGCGCACGGAAGGCTCCACTTCCGGCTCCAACACATACCGTGGCACCACATCGGGCGGCTCCGGCCCGGCCGCCGCCGCCCCAAAGCCGAACCTCAACGGCGCTTACGGCTGCGGCAACAGCTGCACCGGCAAGGATGATGGCTATTACCATCACTGATCGATGAATGACTGATTATGGCTCGTATCGGGAAACCGGTACGGGCCTTTTTCATGGATTTCGCAAAGGAAAGCCATGTCCCTGTGAACCTGTGCCCCCGCATTCCCGTGTACCCGTATTGCCGGGAAATACTTCCGGATTTTTTGTAGACGCCATGCTCCGTGGTTCGGCGTGTCGTCTGTGAGGCTTGTTGGTGGCTGCCGGGCCAACCGGTGGCTACCTCCCGTTATTCCTGCGGTCGGAAGCCCCGCCACCCCTTGAAAAAAGAGGCGGCGGGGCCATGACCGGAACGATTGAGGGAGGGGATGAACAGACAAGGTTAACGGAGGTTCATTTACATGAACTTTGGCAGGAAGATGATGAAGGCCGGTGTCGCGGCGGTGGCTGCGATCGCCACGCTTGGTGCCGGCGGCGTCGTCGCATCGACCGCGTTCGCGGGCGGTGGCGGCGGCAACCAGCCCGGCACGGGCGGCGACCTGGCCGCGGTGCAGTTCTGGCAGTACAAGGACGATGCTTCGGGCGCATGGGGTCCGGCCACGAGTCTTGATTCGGTGCGCGCCGCCATGAACAATGCCGGCGTGACGTTGGAGGGCGATGGCGTCACGAAGGCGCAGGCCGCATTGGACCAGGCCCGCACGGAATGCGAGACCGGTTTCCAGCGGCGTCACCCCGGCGAGGGCAACGGCGACTGCCGAGTGGTCGCGGTCGGCGCGGTGCCAGCCGTCATCGGCGGCAACTACATCTACAACGGGTCCGGCGCGGCTTCGCCGACCGGGACCGGCGGCTGGTACGACAACTGGAACACCTACGTAGCTCCAGGAACATACCAGTATGGCAGCACCGTATATAGGACCTCATATCCGTTCGATGATGATCCGTCGAACAGCGTGGATGCGATTATGCGTCGTAATGTGGAGGCTTCCAGCAAGCCGTCGATCGTGGTGATCGTGCTGGACAAGTACCAGCCCGCGCCGCCCTCATATCACCTGAGCATCAGCACGCAGGCTGCGGAGATGTCGGGCCAGTCGGGTGACACCAAGGACGCTTCGGACACGATCAGCCTGTCCACCGACGGGTCGAAGACCGAGAACGTGAACGGCACCGCGACCCTGCACTGGCGTGGCATTGACGGCACCGAGAAGACGGTGGCGAAGCAGTTCACCGCATCCAACAAGGGCAGCGCCACAGTGAGCGCGTCCTTCAAGGACATGGACGCCTCGTGGGAGTCGTGGCCTGCGGGCAAGCGCTGGTGGGACGTTGACGTGGCGAAGCAGGGCGGCATGGCCGAGGCGGTCTCCCACAAGGGCGAGTCGGATGCCAAGGAGTCCGGCGAGAAGAACCCCACCCCGCCCGAGAAATGGCTGACCAACGGGGCCGGCGACACGGTGCGGGACGGCAACGACTCCATCGCCTCCGGCTCGCTGTACACCGCGCACATCAAGGCGCATTCCAACGCCTCCGGCAAGTTCTGGATCTACGACACGATCGACACCAGGGACGTGGTGATCGGCGGCACCGAGCAGGACGACGTGAGCAAGGTGACCGTGACCGACGCGAACGGCAACATCGTGCCGGCGGACATTTCCATCGACGATTCCATCGATGGCAAGCGCGTGGTCAAGGCGCACGCCACCGCCCCGCATTCCGGCCTCTACACGCTGAACGTGCCACAGTCGGCCAAGCCCACCGGCGGCGACTACGAGATCAACGACGGTTCCGTGGCGTGCTGGAACGGAGACAACGGCACCGGCAGCCTGGCCGACTGCCAGACCGGCAACAGCGACAGCGTGGGCAAGGTCACGCCGACCCCGGACAAGGTGTGGGTGCTGGACGAGTCCGGCGCTCTCGTGGCCGAGGACAAGCAATGGACCAACCAGCAGGGCGTCGATCAGAAGACGTTCCTCGTGGGCGACCAGGTGGGCGTGGTCGTCAACGGCAGCATCCCCGCGCACCTGCTCAACCCGTTGGCGTCCTATTCCATCACCGATGATCTGACCGGTTCGATCCAGTGGATCGACTGGAAGTCCGGCAAGGTGTTCGTCGACGGCAAGGACGAGACCGACCAGTTCGATATCGTGATCGACCAGAAGGCCAGGACCGCGACCGCCACCGCGAAGTCCGCCTACATGGCGAAGACGATGTTCGGGAACAGCGCGAGCAAGGTCAGGTTCTACCTGACGGGCACCATCAAAAAGGGTGCCACCGAGGGCAGGAAGATCCAGCTGACCAACAAGGCGTACGAGAAGTGGAACAACGAGACCCGACCGACCAACGAGCCGCCGGTGTTCGTGTGGACACCCAACCCCAACAAGGCGTGGGCCATGAAGGTCGGCGGCAAGTGGCGGCTGACCGTCGATCCGACCAAGAGCGACAAGGTGGGCGGCGACGACAAGTACTACCGTCTCGGCGACGAGGTGGCGGCGGTCATCTCCGGCACCCTGCCCACCGGATTGGGCCGCGTGCCCGAGATCGCGTGGACCGACGACTTCGCCAACGTCGATAGCATCCTCGACCTGAAGGACACCTCCAACATCAAGGTCTACGAGCAGGACACCACCGACGAGGCCAACGCCAGCGTCAACGACCTGAACAAGACCGGCAGGGACGTGACCGACCAGTTCGACATCACCGCCGAGGGCACCAAGGTCACGGTCAGCGCGAAGGACTCCTACGAGGCCGCGCAGAAGGATCTGAAGACCGCGAAGCAGATCAGCGTCGTGATCCCCTTCGACGTGAACTTCGACACCGTGAAGCTGCTCGAATCCTACGGCAAGTCCGAGGGCGACGAGCTCAACACGTGCGCGGACCCGAAGGGCGACGACCTCGACAACAAGGGCGGCCAGACGGTCGGCGGCAGCACGGTGGACACCAACACGCCGAAGATCTGCGTGACCGTGCCCCCGATCCACAAGCAGGTCATCGCCGAATCCTCCCAGGGCGGCGACCAGTCCAGCATCGACACCAAGACCGTGTTCCCCGGCCAGACCGTGGAATACACCGTGCGCGTGGACCCGAAGATCCCTGCGGACCAGGCATATTCGGTGACCGCCATCAAGCTGAGCGACACCTATTCCGAGTACACCACCGCGAACAAGCAGACCCTGGAGATCACCGACCTGGGAACCGGCGGCATCATCCCGAAGAGCGCCTACAAGGTGCAGTGGGACGAAGCCAACCACTCGTTCGAGGCCACGTTCGCCAGGGACTGGGTTGCCGCCAACTGGAAGGCCGGCTCCAACCCGCGCGTGCTGCTGCGCTTCGAGGCCAAGGTGAACGAGGACGCGCCCACCGACAAGACCGTCGGCAACAAGGCCGCGCTGACCGTCAACAACGGCGTCACCCCGTCCAACAAGGTCGAGAACGAGCCGCCGGTCATCAAGCCCTCCAAGCAGGACACGCAGAAGGACCCGACCATCAGCATCGACGGCAAGACCGCGCTGCTGGGCGACAAGGTGTACTACCGCGTCAACATCGACGCCTCCAGGCTCACCGACACCGCCTACAAGGTATGGCGACTGGGCATGACGGACGACTACGACCAGGAGTACCTGACCCTCGACGCGAAGCACGTGGAGATCCTTGACGAGACCGGCAGGGACCGCACCGGCGAGTTCAACATCCAGGACAAGGACGGCGTGCTCTACGCCTTCGCCAAGACCGTTGACACCATGATCCCCGCGACCGGCGAGACCGTGCCCGGCGACCCGCAGCCCGGCGACCTGAAGGCGTACAGCGAGAAGTCCGACAAGGATTACGACCCGCTGAAGGACCCGAGCATCGACCAGTCGCTGCTGGGCCACACCTACCAGGTGGTCATGCCGATGACCGTCACCAAGGTCAAGGACGGCCACACGGTGGAGAACACCGCCACGCAGGTCACGAACGACAAGCGCGACAAGACCAACACCGTCACCAACCCGCTGAAGGAGATCAACCCGACCAAGGACGTGACCGTGCAGGTCGGCGGCGACAGCATCGACGGCAAGAGCGTGTATCTGAACCACACGTTCCTCTACCGCCTGGATTCCAGCATCCTGCCCCCGGACCGCGCCTACCAGACCGTCACGGACTGGGGCGGCACGGACCAGCTGAACACCGAGTACGACCAGTACCTGGGCAACTGGGCCGTCTACGCCAGCCGCGACCTGTACAGGGACGGCCAGATGCTCGCGGCCAAGGGCGAGAAGATCGCGGGCAGCGGCTTCGACTCCTCGAAGTTCGGCGGCAACCTGTTCACCGTGGACGCCGACGACAACGGCAAGGTCACGGCCGACGCGACCCAGACCTACCTCGACCTCGTGAGCGCCGACAACGAGCACGAGGCCGGCTGGGTGCTCTACCTCCAGTGCAAGCGCATCGCCGTGGCCGACGAGGTGCCCAACACGTGGACCGAGACCATCAACGGCCAGCCGCGCGAATCCAACAAGGTGATCACCAAGACCCCGGACATGACCCCGAGCATCCACCTGGAGAAGGTCGATACCCCGACCCTCAAGCAGGAAGGCCAGGAGCGGGCGGACCGCGACGACCCGAAGCAGGCGCTGAAGATGGACGCCGACAGCATCGGCATCACGTTCATCATCACGAACACCTCCAAGACCGACCCGGCCACCGGTGACGGCGCATGGTTCAAGGCAAGCGACCTGGACCTCGCCGACTCCACCATCGTCGGCGACGCGCACGTGGACATGGATTCGCTCGCCTATCCCGCCGACTGGGACACCCTGGTGCTCAAGCCGGGCGAGTCGGTCAGCGTGACCGGCACGCTCAAGGGCGTCAGGGAAGGCGATACCCACACGGATCGCGCCATCGTCACCGGCACCCCGCTCGTGGAATGCGCGCCGTCCAACGGCGACCCGTTCAACGACAAGACCGACGGCGGCGAAGACACCGATCCGGAATATTCCACCGGCGACGTGACCGAGATCGACGGCAAGCAGCTGTGCGCCGACACCCAGGTCACCAGCAACACCGACGACTGGAACGGATACCGTGCCAAGCCGTTGGCCTCCACCGGCACGGCCGTGCTCGGCCTTGCCGGCGGCGCCCTGGCGGTGCTGCTCGCCGGCGGCTCCCTGCTCGTGTTCCGCAAGCGCCACTACGCACAGGGTTCCGGCCGCCACACGGCCGTGAACGCGGGCAAGTGACCCCGTGGCGCTCCGGCCTCGTCGTCCGATGACGGCCGGGACGCCCTCCATTGACTTCACATGCCGGAAAGGGGCATAAAGCTTTCCGAATCCCGTGCCCCGGACGGCGTGTGAACCCCCAGGCCCTTCGCCAGCCTCTCCCCCGGCGAAGGGCCTTTTCCATGCCCGGAACCCGTGAACCCGTGGAACCGTGGAGCCGCAGACCCGTGGAACCGTGCTCCCGATGGGGCCTGTAGACGGTGCGCCCCGCAGCGGCCCGCGACCCGGCGCATCATCGACTCTGACATTGTTCGCACCATCATCATTCTTCTGGAGGTTGCACATGGCTGACAGGCAAACCGCATTGGCCGTATTCGATTTTCTCGACTCGCTGCGCGCCGGACAATACCGCATCGGCGCGGACGCGGAAAAGGACCATGCCACGGCGGGACTGCTGGCGTCGCTGTCCGGCGACACGGGGCTGCGCGACGCCGTGTGCGCGAAGCTGATATCGCCGGGCCTGGAGCGCGCCCGTTTCCTCATGGTCGCCGAGCATGATCCGCGCGCCTTGCCCCTGTTCGCCTCGGGCCAGGTCAAACCGTGGTACCAGGCCGACTACAACGTGCGCGAGATAGCCAACAGCGAGTTCCACCAGGACATACCCGCACTGCTGTGGCGGCTGTCCAACAGCATCCCGGATTCCGCGCGAAGGGAGGGCATGCTTGAGGCCGCCGCGTACATGAGCTTCATGCAGGGCGATCCCGAGGCCGCGTTCACCGGCCATCTGGGCCGGCTCGCGGCGGTTTCACCCGAGGGCGAGGTCACGCGCTGCCTCATGGACGCGCACGAACACGGCCAGCATCCCGCATGGGTCATGGAACGGCGGCAGCTGCGCGAACGGCAGGCCGACGCCGCCGACGGCATGACCGCCACCGCACCGGACCGCCCGAGCCTTCGCCAGCGCCTCTTCCCGAACCGATGAACACCTCCGGCACGGACCCATGGGAGATGGGCCCCATAATCGCCGCCGGCACCGCCGTCGCCATCGACACGGCACGAGAACCGGAACCGGAACGCCGGCCACCGGCCGAACCCGAACCCGAGCCCGGGCCCGGGCTGGAGCCGGATGCGCGATGCGTGGACGACGCCGGAAGCGAAGACCGGGCGAACACGGCCGTCGATCCGTGGGAGATCGGCCCGCTGCCATCGGCCTCGAATCCGGTGGGGAATGATATCCCGGCCGATGCCCCGGCATCGGAACCGCAGCACGTTGTCGGTGCCGTGGAGCCGGCCGATCTCGCCGACACGATCGACCTCACGCCGGTCGGCGACCGGGATGCCGCCATGCCCGTGCGCGAATGGAGGCGCATAGCCACGACCGCGGGCGGCATCCTGCTCGCGGCCTGCGTCACGGTCGCCGGCATGTCCGCGTGGAGATCGCATGAATCCGCCACGGCCGCACGCGAGCTGGAACAGGCGACGGCGGACTGCGCCACCGCCCACGCTGCGGCGAAGAAAGCCGAACAGAAGCTGGTCGAATATCTCGACGGCGACCGGCTCGCACAGGCGAAAGCGGTCACGGCCGACAAGCTCGCCGACCCGGAAACCCTGGAAACCCTCGACAAGCTGGCCGAACAATATTCCGAGGGCGAGCGAATCCCCGCATGTGCCGCCACGGACACGGAAACGGCCAACGCCACCACATCCAAGCTGCAAGCCATCGAAAAGAAGCACACGGGAAATCTCTCGCGGCTGAAGAAGGCGGCGGGCGCGGTGTTCTCCTCACGGCTGGCCCATACCGTCGAACAGGGCGAACGATTGTATTCCTCCTCCGAAGGCAAGGTGCAGGACGAATATTCTCGCGCCCTGCTGCGCGCCTCCATCGACAAGCGCGACGAGAAGGCCATCACCGACGCCATGGACAAGGTGAACGCCTCCATCGACGCGAAGACCAAGGCCGACGAGGAAAGGAAAGCGCAGGAGGAGGCCGCAGCGGCTGCGGCGGCGCAGGCGCAGAGCACGCCGGCACCGCAACAGTACTCGTACACGCCCTCCGGCTCCGCTTCGGGCCCGGGTTCCGGCCCGACGGGCGGCGGATACCATTCCTCCGGCGGTTCCGCCGGCTCGACCGGTGGTTCCGCGTCTCCGGGCTGGTCGGTGCCCGCGAACCCGGACCCCTCGCAACTGCCCGGCACCGACCCGAGCCTATGAAAGGACCAACACCATGCCACAACTGACCACGTTGATCCCGTCGTTCGCGGCACCCGTCACCGACCGCGTGTGGCTGGTGGGCGCGCACGGCGGTGCCGGATGCACCACGATCCGCCATTCGGATCCGGAACGTTTCGCCGACGCCGGCCGCGCGCTGCCGGTGAGCCAGGATCCCTCCATGCCGTCGCGCATCATCCTGTGCGCCATGGGCACGGGGCGCGGCCTCGAATCGTTGCGCGCGCTGCTCGCCGACCAGTCGGCCGGACTGTTCGGCGCATCGATCCTGTTGGGCGCGGCCATCACCGACCCCGTGCCCCGTATGCCCCGGCCTTTGGTGGCGGCGCGCATCCAACTGTCATCCGCCGTCCGCGTGTGGCGGCTGCCCCATATCAAAGGGCTTGAACTCGACGGGTTTCCCCGGCGTTATCCGGCCGCGTACTCACGGCTCGTGAAGGACGTAGACGCCATGCCCCGCGCCACGGCCCATGTCGGCTGACGATGGTGCATGAACCTAACACGAAAGGAACAACCCAATGCTGCATGAAACATGCGTGATCCTCGCCGAGACCCTTTCCGACCCGACCCCGTGCCTGCCTCCGGGATTCTCGGGCCCGGTATCCACCGCCCTGGGCTGGGTGAAGGCGCTGAGCCTGGTGATCGGCGTGGTCGCGCTGGTGCGCATCGGCGTGCACATCCTGCGCCAGCAGGGCGACGGCGTGCCAGACCGCGACGACACCTTCGACAAGCTCGTCAACTGGGTGATCGGCATCTTCCTCGGTGCGGGCGCTGTCGCCATCCTCGCCGCACTCGGCCTGTCCGTCACCGCAAGCTGCTGAGAAAAAGCCATGAAAGGGATTCGACGCATACGGCAGCGCCTGTGCGCGCTGCCGCTCGCCCTCGCCTGCCTTGCCGGCCTCGCCGCCTGCGGCGGACCCGACTTCGGATCGTTCAGCAAGGAGCTCACGTTCGGCGACAAGCAGATCAGCGACACCCAGACCACCTACGTGATGAAGATACCCGAAGGCAGACTCGGCGACCTGATCGGCCCCAGCCAGATCCAATGGGTCATCGACCAGTACGGCGACCCGCCCGCCCATACCGGCGTGGTCGCGGTCGGCACCAAGAAGGCGGCGAAGGATCTGCTGAGGAAGTCTCCGGAACTGCAATGCAGGGCATTGGAGAACACGTATCAGGAGGAGTCGTCCGACGAGGGCAAATGGGAGTACAAGGACTCCTCGTGCCGGAAGCAGCGCAAGCTCTCCTGGCTGGAGAAGACCCTGTGGAACATGTACCAGGTGCAGTCGGATTCCACGATCGAATGGCTGTCCACCAGCCGCAACACGCTGGTCGCCGCGAACGACACGGTATCAACGTTGCAGGCGAACGCCACCCCGGACTACGATTCATGGTTCGCACCGGTGAACCGGTACCTGCGCATCGCGCAGGGCGTGCTCGTCGCAGCCGCCGCGATCAGCCTGATCGTGCTGAGCGCGCGCATCGTGTGGAACATCGGCCAGGGCGGCGAGGGCCGTCTGCTCGACCGCATCGGCTGGATACTGCTCGGCGTGCTGCTCGGCTCCTCGTGCGCGAGCATCGCGCTCACGTTCTTCTCCCGCTCGTCCGGCGGCAATCCGGACCTGCCGTCATGGACGCCGGGCGGCGGCACCACGTTCTTCCTGTCGGACTACATCCGTATGCAGGTTGACCCGTTCCTTATCATCGCGGCCGTGTGCGGCGTGATCGCGGCCGGCTGGAAGCTCGTCACCCAACAGGAGGGACGTGACCTGATCCCGTTGGGCAAGGCGTTCATGTGGGCGATCCTGAGCGCCGTGTGCCTTGCCGGACTGGTCAACACGTTCCAGGCCACATTCGACACGTGGACCGCCGACGTGCTCAGGTCCGCAAGCGGCATGATGAACGACGCCTGGGAATCGAAAAGCCTGGCCGCGAGCTCGTTCTTCAATCTCGGCGCGCCCGTCGCCATCGTGCTCACCATCGTGATGTGGATCTGCGGGCTGATCAGCAAGATATTCGCCTACTTCCGCGCCGGGATGCTGCCGATCCTGGTGGGCGTGGCACCCATGTGGGCCGCCATGAGCTGGATGGAGACCGGCAAGCAGGCTTTCGCCAAGACCATCGGCTGGCTGGCCGCGTTCCTGGCCTACAAGCCCGTCGCCGCACTGGTCATGGCGACCGGCTCGGCGATCATGGCCACGGCCGGGCCCGGCGACGACAGCCAGGCCATCACGCTGATGCTCACCCTGAGCGTCATCATCCTCCTTCCCGCCATGATCCGCGTGATCGTGCCCGCCGTGCAATCCTCGGTCGGCGGTGGCGGCGGCGGAATCCTGCCCTCCATACTCGGCATGGGAGTCGCCGTGGCCGGCGGCGGCCTGCGCAAGGCCATGGGCGGCAAGGGCGGCAGGAAAGGCGGCGGCGACGGACGCGGCGAAGCGTCACCGGACGGTGCCAAACCCGGTGCCGGTCGCGGCCTGGCCGGACTGCTTTCCGGACTCGGCCGAAACGGCGGAAAGCCGCAGGGGGCGAACGGCGGCGGCAAGCACGCCAAACCGCTGGAAGGCAATCCCACGGGCGGCGAACCACAGAACACCGGCGACCAGCCACAGGGAGCGAACCGCAAGGGCAGCGACGGCAAGCCGCAGGGAGCGAACGGCAATGGTGCGGGGAGCCCGGTTCCGCCGGCACCCGATGGCGCATCACCCGACCCGTCAGGCGGCAACAGGCCGCAGGGGGCGAACGGCGATGCCGGCGGGTTCGCCCGCGAGGGCGCACCGGACGGTGCCGACCGCTCGGCCACTCGCAAGGGCAAGACATTCTGACGCATACGTTTTGTTAAGGAGATTCGGATAGCCATGGCGTCGAACACGACATACGGGGATTGGATGCGGCCGATGCCGGGAGGCATCCGCAACATCGGCATCCCGCTGACGATAGCGGGCATGGGCGTATTGACCTGCACGCTGCTGGTCAGCATGGCGAGCGTGGTCGCGGCCATCGCGATCCTCGTGGTCGGCATGGGCGTCATCCTCGTGTTGGCCATCCGCGACCGCGAGCACCGCAACATGGTGGACCGCGCCGTGGAGAAACGCACGTGGATGGCCGCGCAGCGTACCGGCGCAAACCTGTACCGTTCCGGCCTGCTCGCGCCGATCGACGGCGGCAAGGCCATGCTGCCGGGCATCCTCTCCAGGGTGGTCCTGACCTCCGCCCTGGACGGGCTGGGCGGCGAGTTCTGCCTGGTGCGGCATTCGCACACCGGCGAATACTCGCTGCTCCTGTCATGCCAGCCGCAGGGCGCGAGCCTCGCCGACGACGACGTGGAGGACTCGTACGTGGCCTCGTGGGCCGGGCTCATGGAATCGCTCGCCTCCGAGACCGGCGTCACCCAACTGGCCGTGACCGTGGACACGGCACCCGATTCCGGCGTGCGTTTCCGCCGCACGCTGAGCAAACGCATCGTGGAGGACGCTCCCGAGCTCGCGGCGCGCGCCATGGCGCAGATCATGGACCAGTACGCAGCCGGCGGCGCTTCCAACGACGTGACGCTCACCTTGACTTTCCGCTACACCGACCGTGACGGCAAATACCTGGAGGCCGGGGAGGCCGCGCGTCGCATAAGCCTGCTGCTGCCCTCGATCCGCGAGCAGATAGCGCAGGCGGGAGGCGGTGCCGCGAGGGCCCTGGGCATGGAGGAGATCACTCGCATGGTCCGCGTCGCCTACGATCCGGCCGCGCAGGAGACCATCGAGGAATCCGACGAGCCCCCGTACATCGCATGGGAGGATTGCGGGCCGCTCATGCACGAGGCCGGCTGGAGCCATTATTCGCACGATTCCGGGCTGAGCCGCACATGGGAGATGGTGGACCCGCCGCAAAGCAACGTGACCGCCGACACGCTCACCCGACTGCTCAGCCCATTGGCGGACTGCGACCGCAAGCGCGTCACCGTGCTCTACCGGATGCTGCCGCCCGACAAGACCATGTTCATGGCCGAACAGAACCGGCAGAAGGCAGCCAACCAGGTCAGCCAGGAGAAACGCGCCACGGTGAGGTCCATGAGCCAGATAGGCAAGGCCAACCGCCAGGCCGTCGAAACGAACCAGGGTGCGGTCATGGTGTTCTTCGGGATGCTCGTCACCGTCACCGTGTCCAGGGGCGAACAGGAAAGCC
>ERZ827516.2285-NODE-2285-length-14428-cov-3.150421_pt1 | contig 14428 bp, 10 predicted proteins | sample MGYA00519703_ERZ827516 | MGnify/ENA primary metagenome ERZ827516 (study PRJEB31778, sample SAMEA3449337) | human gut metagenome | biome: human gut; feature: human-associated habitat; material: faeces | place: United Kingdom | collected 2010/2012 ...
ATCCAGACGGCCGTGACGACCTTCTCGGCGGGCATCCAGCTGCAACTGCTCATGAAGCAGGGACTGACCGAACGGCAGGCCATGGCGCAGCTCATGCCCGTACGGTTCGACCGCCACGTACTTTTCAATCCGCATATCAATTACGGCTATTACCTCTCGCCGAGCTTCATGCCGATGATGCTGATGATCTTCACGGTGATGGCCACGATCTTCGCCATCGGAACCGAATTGAAATACGGCACTTCGCGCGAATGGCTGGCCACGGGCGGCGATTCGGTCGCGGCGGCCCTCGCGGGCAAGACGCTTCCGATCACGGCCGCGATGTTCCTCATGTCGCTCGTCATGCTGGTCGTCATCTTCAAGATCGTGGGAACGCCGCTCAACGGCAGCCTCGGCATCATCCTCGCCGGAACGCTGCTTTTCGTTCTGGCCTATCAGTCGATCGCCGTGATGATCGTCGCGCTGCTGGCCAACCTGCGTCTCTCGCTCTCGATCGGCGGCGGCTACTCGGTGCTGGCCTTCACTTTTTCGGGACTCACGTTCCCGATCATGGCCATGTGGGAGCCGATGCAGTGGGTGAGCCGTATCTTTCCGTTCACTTTCTATACCGATATTTTCGTCGATCAGATGCTGCGCGGCGCCCCGGCGGTTTACTCGCTGCCCGATCTGGGCTGTCTGCTGCTGTTCGTCGTATTACCGCTTCTGTGTCTGCCGCGTCTGAAACGCGTGGCGACGGAAGAAAAATTCTGGGGGAGATTGTAGCATGAACCGTTTTACACGACAGATGGCCTCCTACCTGCAACAGTTCGGCGCAGTGGTGCGGAACGAATTCCGCACGATCTTCACCGACGGCGGCGTGCTGCTGATCCTCGTCTTCGCCATGCTGATCTACGCCACGGCCTACTCGCTGGCCTACGGCTCGCAGGTGTTGCGCAACGTGCCGATCGGTGTGGTGGACGCATGCCGTACGGCGACGAGCCGCAGCCTGATCGAAACCTTCAACGCCGGGCCGAATACGTATGTGGCCTACGAACCGACGGACATGGAGGAGGCCCGGGAGCTGTTCTACGGCCGCAAGATCTACGGCGTGGTCTACATTCCGTCGGACTACGAGCGGAAGCTCGTCGGCGGGTCGCAGGCCGACGTGGCGATCTACTGCGACGCCAGCTATTTCCTCATGTACCGGCAGGTTTTTCAGGAGCTGGTGACGACGATCGGGCAGACGGGCGCGATGGTCGAGTTCCGGAGGCTGATCGCCAAAGGGGCGGACATTCCGCAGGCGCAGGCCGTGACGCAGCCGGTCATCTACCAGTCGCACAATTTGTTCAACCCCTATCTGGGCTACGGAACCTTCGTCATGCCGGCCATCATCATCGTCATCATCCAGCAAACCATGCTTATCGGAATCGGCATGATCGGCGGCACGTGGCGCGAGCACGGACTGTACCGCAAGCTCCGGCCCGCGGGGCGGGGGAGAATGTCCACGCTGCCGATCGTCCTGGGACGGGCCACGGTCTATGCGCTGATCTATGCCGTGACCTGCGCCTACGTGCTCGGGCTGCATTACCGGATGTTCCACTTCCCGATGAACGGCCAGACGGGAGCCGTCGCGCTCTTCACGGCGGTCTATCTCGCGGCGTGCATCGCCATGAGCATTGCCGTCTCGACACTCTTCCGCTACCGGGAAAACTCGCTCCTGCTGCTGCTCTGGACTTCGATTCCGGTGTTGATGCTGAGCGGAATCTCCTATCCGCGCGAGGGCATTCCGGAGTGGATGTTCGCCCTGGGAAAATTCTTCCCGAGCAGCCACGGCGTGAACGGCTTCATCCGCATTCAGACGATGGGCGCTTCGCTCGGCGAGGTGTTCGCAGAGATCAAGTGGCTCGTGATACTCACAGTGGCCTACGGCGGTCTGGCCTGCATCGGCATCCATCAGGTGATCCGCCGCGAGGAGCGGGAGCGGTGCGGGAAAGGAGAGTAGGCTGCCGGCCGGAATTCCTTCCGTCCGACAGTTTCGGCGGGAGGGGAGAGACAAGGGGACGCCTATTCGTCAGTTACGATTCCCTGCACGGCGAATGTCACGGACTTGTCGGAACCGTTCCTGGCTCCGACAAGCGGAAGCTCGCCCAGATCGACCGTCTCCTCTAGCGCGGCGAGGTTGGCCGTGGCCAAAGCTCGAGACCCGTCCGCTGCTGTGCCACGACAGGAGACGAGCGGCAACAACAGCAGCAAAATCCAATGTCTGTCGATCATGGCCGTCAGTTTTCGGGAACATATTCCCCGTCGTGGGCGAGCATATTCTCCAATGTCGATTTGAACAGCTCCCACATCGCATCGCCATTGAGCGGATTGCCGATCAGTACGATCCGGTTGTTGCGATCCAACAAAAACGATTGAAACCGCGTGTCGGCTAAAATCGGATCGTTCCTTCGGATGAACTCATTCGTCCGGTCGATAAAAACCGGAAACGGAAACGCATGCTCTTTTAAAGACTTCACGACATTATCGTATTGTCCTCTGCCAGGAGCGAAAAGAAGGATGGGCGTAAACCGGCCGGTCGAATCCTGCGTGAACAGACTCTCTGTCATGGCAAGATGGTTGATTTGGCACGAGCTGCATCCCGTAGAATCATAATAGATGATTTGCTTGATCGCTCCAATATGCCCGTCGGTCAGCGTATCGACCGATCGTCCCTCGCAGTAAACCTCCAGATCGGCAGGGATGCAAATTTCAATTTGGCTTAAACGCTGCAATTCTTTACGAGCCCGCATGCGGGAGCATCCGACGAGCATAAGTAAGCAGCATGAAAATATGATATGACGCATCCTTTTTCTTAGTTAGTTTTTTAATTTCAGACTTTTCCTAACTTTTGGAATGATAATGTCGAATTGCGAATATAAGCTGCCGACCATGGTTGTCTCGTAAATTTCGAGATTCGAACCGACAACTCTGGAAATATAACTGACTCGACTGTGTATATGGTTCTTTTTCCGATATTCTTGATTTTTGTCGATGAACAGCACAGTCTGCAATTTATTATCACAGACGAAGTGTTTCAATTCATCTAATAAACTGAGATTCTCACATTCGACGTAAAATATGAAATCGAATTCAGGATTTTCCTCAATCTGTTTTCGCAGAAGTGGTATGTCTATCATTCGAAAACAATGCATATTACTAAGCGTTACAATTTTGGGCCGAGAATTTTTAAGGAAAGAAGAAACAGATAAATTCAGAGTCGAGTCGAGAGAAATAACCTGTTTGCACTCAGGTAATTTTACGTAATTTTGATTCGAACATCCAAATTCAAAAGCCCCCAAACATATCAAGCATATTATTCTTTTAAATGACATAGTACAATAAAAGAATTATCGGTATTATGATTAAATTCCGGAACTAATTCCGGATAAACTTTCTTGAAGTCCAAGATAGGCTGTGCCTCAGAAAGTATAATCAATGCAGATTTCTGAGTCAAAGCTTTTGTCGTTGAATAAAACATAGACAAAGCACCCCTGTGTTCCGATCGCAGCCATTTCCACTTATCCCGATGACAAATACCCAAACTGCTGAATGCAGCATCGCTATCATCTGCCATCTGAAAATCAACAGACAGAACCATATAGTCATCATTAACAAAGAATCGATCCATTATCGCAATATCCGATTGCATCAATTTTGTCGCAGCGGCTACTGGATCGTTGTTTTCAAAGTATGATCGGGGCACATTATAACGCCCAAAATCAAAAGATATAAATGTATGAACATTTCCGGTTGAGTCGATTTTAAAAATATCACTACGTAAAGTTTCTCGAATAAGCAAATCCCCTTTATATGGAATAAAAACGGAACTTTCTTCGGTTAGGGGTATAATTTTCGATACAGGGAGATATTTTTCGATAATTTTACCCTTCATATCCATTTTTACAATTCGGGCCGGTATCTCTCCTGCATTCCCGACATAGCCCCAGTAACCATCTCGAACCTTCAATAAGTCTAACGGTGCATATTGAATAGGCTCCTTTTTTACAAAGGTTCCGTTTATATCAAAATAATATAAAGCCTTATTATGGCAGGAGTAAACAGCAACTAAAGAATCAAGTAATTGAACATGGTCTATACCAATGTATTCGTTTCCGCTTCTGCCAAAAGCCTTAATCGAGCTGATATATTGACCTTGAGCGTTGAATATATCAATGCGTTTACGACGGATCGCATCTATGATATAAAATCTATTATTATCATATATTACATTACTCTCGGTATCTATAATCACATCTTCAGGACCTTCTAATGGGATAATTTCCAAAGACGAGAATAGTTCATCCGGAGATGTTTGACAAGATTTGTCATTCGGATTATATTTTACAATATTATAAGACGTATCCTCTTTTTTATTACACGCAACTGTAATCAACAATAGTGTAACAAATAATAAAATGTTTTTCATAAATATCATTGTACCAGTAAATAGCCCAAGCATACACTTGGGCTACTGCAAATTTAACAATCTACATAGCACGGGGCATTCAAACAACGAGTCGGAGAAACAGGTTTACAAGAACATGCCCATTCCATAGATCCTCCTGAACAATATCTGCTCATAGTAAGCCATTTAGAAGTGCTAGATTCCCTTGGATCCAATGATTCATCCTGTGCCAAAGCCTCGATATCGGCATTCAGCAGATCGAAAGGATCCGGCCGGTAGTTTGCCGTACAGGCAGTCACGGCTGCGGTAGCCATCATGAGACGGCATCCGCAAAAATCTGTTTCTCTTTAATACATGAAAATTTCAGGTTAAAAAGGTCGTAGTTTTTCTCGAATTTCACAGTCGTCGTAAAGTAATCCGTAAAATCCACTCTAAAGTTATATATTTTTTAAAGAAAAGTACAAATATTTCGATAAAAATTCTCACATAAAACACTCGTCGTATATCAATATAATCAAAAGATGTCTAAAGTGCGGCGACCTTACATATCTCCGGCGGCTGCCGAAACCCGTATCGTCGCATCGTCCGGCCCGGGAATGAATTTTACGACTCTTGCCGATGGAACCTCCTGCATAGATATCCGGAACAGACGGTTGCCGCCCGAAAAGCGATGTCATACCGAGATCAGGCTGCACACGGTGTTCTGGTCCCCTTGGCCAAAATACCCAGCCAACAGCCGCAAAATAAAATTGCAGAGCACACGAGTCCATAGATTCGTGCTATCCGCCGGAGCCCCTGCGCATAAGGCAAAGGAAGCAGCCCCATAACCCGGAACAACTGCTCATAGGGATCGTCCGGTTTCGGTAACTCATCGACACCGAACGGATCATCGGAGGTGGAAAACGCAATGTTGCGGGTAGTCCGAAAACTCCCCGAATCGCTTCCGGACAGTAACCGCCGGACAAGACCGATAGCAGACTCAAAAAAACACTCTCGTTGAAGCGTTCTTCAACGAGAGTGGAAATTACGAGAATCGACTTGTCGGAAAGCCGGTCTGCATCCGAATAGATCGCAGAACGCCTTTCCGAATTCAACGCACCTTGATCTCCAACTGCGACGTCGGATAATTCTGGTCGTTGATCACGATCCGCTGCGCGTCGATCGCACTCTTCTGCCCGGCCGTGACATAGAGCGTTTTAAGATAGTAGCTGTTCAGCGTAACGCTTTGAATGGCCGGACACCCCGTGATATCGAGCCACTGAACCTTATCGTAGGAACCCAGCGTGATCTCGATGATCCGCACCGCAGTACCGGACACGGTCAGCGATTCGGATGTTTCGTAAGGCGACGAGCAGTAGAGGCTGGAAAGTACGACACGCCCCTCTTCGACGGGCGCATCGCCCAGTTTGAGCACTTCGAGCGGCGCAGGGGTCAGGTACGAACGCCATCCGCCCAGCACGCTCTGCCAGCCGATAGTCGTCAGCTTGGCATTACCGCTCAGATCGAGTTCCCGGATGGGGTTTTCTCCGATTCCGTTCGGCTCGAGCGTCGTAAGGTTGGCGAACGCCTCGATGCCTTTCAGCGATGCGATGCCTTTCCGGTAGAGATCGGGTAATTGTGTGGCGGCTTCGCCCGTTTCCGTCAGAATACATTCGGTACCGTCGAGTACGGTGATGTAACCGGCATCCACCAGAATCTGCCGGAACGTGTCGTCGGGGAACTCGATTCCTTTCGGTCGTTCGCCCTGCACGACGGAGACTTCAGCCGAAAGCGACTCTTCATCGGTCGTGAAACGCACGAAGCCCGAGCGGAACGGAACCTCGGCAGCTTCGACCTTGAAGACGAGTTCCTGCTCCAGCAGCTCCTCCGACGAGGAGGGCGGTGTCTGCAACACGATCCAGTCCACGGTGGGGTCGGCCCGGAACGGCAGATTGCTCCGCACGTTCACACGCACTTCTCCGCCCTCCACGGGGATGTTGAACGACGTCTCGCCGACCTCCAACAGCAGATTGCGCTCCTGTCGCACCGTCACCGTGCGTTCGTCGCCGTCCGTATTGGTCACGACGAGCCGCGCATCGCGGGGACGTCCCGTCGTATTGGCATCCGCCGTGAAGTAAAAGAACGAAAGCGAAGCCCGTGTCTCGACGCGGTGAATCCAATCGACCGGTTCCAAGAAACGACAGGAGGTTTCGCCCGAAGATTCGATGCGGAGGCGTAACTCGCCGCCCTCCGCAGGCAGGGAGTAATCGGTCTGGTCCGGATCGAGCAGCGAACCGCCTTCCTGGGTGACGGTCAGGCGACGCTCCTCGCCGCCGCACATGAAAGTGAAGCGGACTTCGCGCGCATCGAGGTCCGTATTCGGTTCGACGGCAAAGGCGACCGTCTCCCCGTCGCCGCCCTTATCGACGGACGGAACGCACCACTCCTGACGTCCGCTCAGACGCCAAGGACCGCTGCTGGCGACACTCACCTCGTTCGTTCCTCCTGAGAGAACTCCGCCGTCGGCGTCGAACGCGAGCGTTTCGGCCGAAAGGGCGAGCCTCTCCGCGGGAGCCGGAGCCTCCGCTCCGTTGTCATCGCCGCAGCCGGCGAAAGCCGCCGCGACGAGCATCCAAAATATCTTTTTCATACTGCGTTTTCGTGTTTGAAATACCGCAGGGATTCGTTCCGTACCGGGTGGTACGGAACGCCCCGCTACCAATCTTTCTCGTGTCTTACGCCCGACCACGAAGCTTCGTCGTCGTAGATGTACTTCGCCACGTCGTTCAGCGGCGTGAACTGCCCGTCGCCCGGCTTGAGGTTATAGACCATTTGCACGCCGTTGCCTATCCGGCGGTTGTACTGCAAATTTTCGGGCGACGACTCCTGGCCGTAGGTCATGTCGAGCGATCCTTCGCCCCACTGCCGGCGCGACAGCCCGAGATGTATCGGGTTCATCAGCGCACCGTAGTCGCAATAGGCGTAATCGATGAAATCGCCGGGACGGACTCCGTCCACCGCCTCCTTGAACCCGAAGTTGGCCTGTCCGATCTGATAGAGCATCACCAGTTTGTCGGGCATCGCCATCTTCACCTCGTAGAGCAGACGGGCATAGGGCCCGGGGCCGTACTGCACGCATCCCGGCCAGAGGTTGCCGAGATGCTCCTCGTACTTCGAATATTCGTCGTCGAAATCGACGCCGTCGAGTCCATAGGTATCGACGATCGAACGCAGATCCTGCGCGAAGGCGCGCGCCGCTTCGTCCGAGAGGTTGGCCACGCCCGATCCGTCGCCGTTGCCCAGAATCGTCAGGCTGACGCGGATTCCGGCTTCCTGCAACGGGCGGATGTAGATGTCGCGGTTGTCCAGGATGTGCCGCACATTGGGGTTCAGCGTGACGCCCACGCGCCGCTCCTGCTCGATCCAGTTGATGTTGGCGGCGAAAATATTGACCACGTCGAAAAGCGGTTTGCCGCTCCGCTTGCAACTCCATTCCAAAGCATTGAGCGGATTGTTGTCGTTCACCTCGACATAGCAGACAGTGATCATTCCCGTCCCCTTATCGGTCGAGGGTCGTGCGCCCTGCACCTGCACCCAGAAGATACAGGTACCTTCCGAGGCCGACACTCCGACCCCTTCGGTCTCGGAGGTCAGTCGCAGCGGTACGGCATAGGTTTCGCCTTCGGCGAGTCCCCCGCCGGGTTTCACGCTGACGCGCAGCGGGTCGGACTGCACGCTTCGGGGACCGACGAGCAGCGCTCCGTCGGCTTCCAGTTCGACGGACGATTCGGGAACGGCCTCGAACGAAGCAGCATGGGTCTCATTGTAAGCCTCCAGCACGCTCTCGTCGTAGGCGAACCGAAGGTCCACGGCCTTTCCTGCCTCAGCGCTCAGGGCGACGCGCACTTCGCCCGAAACGGGTTCGTCATAGAGCCGCAGCGTCGCACCGGCCGCACCCTGCGGATTGTAGACCGAGCAGAAGCACGATCCGACCGTCTCGATGCGTCCTTCATCAATTCCGCCGGGACGAATATCATCCTCCGTGCACGAAGTCGCAGCCAGCACGGAGACTCCGGCTGCAAGGCTCCATAGCATATTTCTTGTGTAGTTCATAGCGAATCTTGTTTTTGAATCAGTAGATTAGTTGTCTCCGTCACCGGAGGGAGCCTCGGGCAGCGACACCTGATTCCATTTGAGTGTCTCGTGCGCCGTGCCGCTGTTGTTGTTGCCCGTATGGTCACGGATGGTTTCGCCCGAACCCTCGTCGAATTTCCAGTAAGCCACGAGTCCCTCGCTCGCAGGATCGACCTCGTAAACGTTCGCGGCAATCTGCTCCTGCGTACGTACGGTATTCCAGATGCGCACCTCGCAAATCTCACCGTGGAGTTCGCGTCCGGCCGCATACGAGTAACCGATATGGAAGAAATGATCCTTCTGCTGGGCGTCGGTTTTCGGCTGCCCGAGGTTTACGGGAACGAACTGGTTGCCCGTCTTGTCGAGCACCGTTTCGCCATTGATGTAAATGACCAGATGTCCGGTCGCCACATCGCATGTCACGGCGATATGCGTCCACTCGTTCGCCGGGACGAGGCACGTAGTCGCATCCGTGAAGTTGGCCGTAGCGTAGGGAGTAGGCATGACTACCTGGAGTTGGTTGGGCTCCAGACCGTTGTCGCTGATGCGGATCAGGCAATGCCCCTCGATGCCCATCACAGTCTTGATACCGGGTTCGAGCACGTAGTCGCTGCACCGCACGAGCGCCTCCATCGTCACGGCGTTCAGTCCGTTGAGCACCTTGCACGATGCGCTCTGCCCGTCGAGCGTCTTGTCGAAGGAGATGTAGTTGCTCTCCTGAAGGTCGGCCACGACATTGATGATGGCCGCGCCGCGCAGCACGTAATAGATCGTGCGGGCGCTTTCGAGCACAGCCGCTCCATCGGCTTTACGCAGTGTGACGGGAAGCACGTGCAATGCCTCGGTGTCGAGTTCGCCGAGGTTATGGAAGCGCACCGTCACGTCGGCCGAACGGTTCGTACCGACCGGGATGGAGGTCTTGCCGCCCACGATCTCAAAGTAGTTTTCGGGCAGCATCGCCGCCTCTTCGCCCGACATGCGGTTGTAGTCCGCCACGCGGCCAGCGTCGGCCTCGAAGAGCAGGCCGACCTCCTTGCCGACCGGCTTGGGAGCCGCCGCGCGGAACGAACGTTCGTCCGAGACGGTGCTCTGCTTGACGAGCAGCGTCGTGACGTTCGTGTTCTGGTCGATGAACACCCTGTTGTCGAAATCCCCGTAGGGAGCCGGTTTCTTGTCGCACCCCGTCATCGCCGCCAGCGTCCAAACAGACAGCAGGAGTGCCGTATGAAATCTTTTCATATCCGTTTAGTTTTTGGGAGAGGGATTAAGCGTTTCGATGGCCTCCTTCGTGTAGCGGTAGATCATCGCGGAGTTGTAGTAGTCGTACTGCACGTTCATGATGCCCATTCCCGCCTTGCCGATATCCTCCGGACGGAGCAGCCACTCGGCCAATGCTCCGACGGCACGTACCGAAGCACCCGAGGCGTCGGCCAGATACCCCGTGGCATCGGTTGCAGAAGGCGGCACGGCGGAGACACAGGAAGCGGTCGGAGGAAATTCCTTCGACGGCGCACATGCGGCGGGCACGGACACCGAAGTCGTACACCGATTCGGCGTCGAGGCAGCGAACTACCAGATAGTCGCAAAGGGCCACCGCTGACAGGTCGCTCAGCCACTGGGGCGTTCCTTCGAAGAGAAGCAGCCCCCCGGGATGTCTTTCCCGCCATTCGGCCAAAGCTCCGGCCACCACGTCGTCGAGCGCCCGCTGCACGCGGAGTTCCTCTTCGGTAGCGAAAGTCGGGTCGGTGGATTCGTAGCGGAGCGTCAGCCCGTCGAGGCCGTCGGCTTCGATCTCTTCGAAACGCTCAGCCAAGGCGGCAGAGAGCCGTTCTTCGGGGGCCTGCGTATCCTCGGCACGCGCCAGAGCGGCCTGACAGTCGAAGGCGCCGATGATTTTCGTCCCTTTCTCACGAAGCGTTTCGGCCTGTTCGAGTTCCTCGGCCGTAAGGCGTCCTCCGGCCGTCAGCGCCACGACATCCACGCTGTCGGGCACATCGGAGAAAAAGCCGCCCCGGCTGACGGGTCTCTTGTCCGAATTGTCGAACCAGACGACCGTCCGATAATGGTCGCCGTTCTTGTAGGCGCGGAGCGAGGCGAGGTAACGGGCATACAGTCCGGGATCGTCTTCGCCGAAAACAGGGTTTTCGACTGCGATTTTCTCGTTCTCCGTCCAGTCGTCGCACGAGGAGCCCGCCGATGTTGCGAGCAGAAGCGCCGCGCCGCAGAATATGTTGCTTATCGTTCTTTTCATGACTCGAATGATAATGGATTATTTCTCCTTGCAGTCCCACCACAGACGGGTGGCCATGTTGTCGGGTCCCCCGAGCAGTGAAACCGCTTCATTGATATGCTCGTTGTTCTCCTGGTACTCCTCCGCCGGATAGGGCATGCGGTTCGCATAGCCTCCCTCGGGGATGATGCCGCCGCTGCGGTTGTTCGTGGCGGGCATCAGCCGCGGATAGCCCGTGCGCCGGAATTCGCACCATGCTTCGAACCCTTCGGGATAGATCGCCAGCCACTTCTGGGTGATGATCTGTTCGAGGTTGGTTTCGAAATCGCCGCGCGTATCCCATTTGACGGTTACGGTGCTCACTTCCGAAGTGTTGCTCTCCTTGCCCAGCGGGTCCTCATAAGACTCGGGCATCGACACCCCGTCGGCGATGTAGGCGTCGTAATCGCCCGAGAGCCCCCACTGTTCGAACGAGAGGCGCACCCCTTCCTCGTACCAGCGTTCGGCATCGCCCGTCGCGCCGTACCAGCCGCGCAGGGAGGCTTCGGCCTTCAGAAAGGCCACTTCGGCGGCATTCATCCACATGAGCGGCGTCGTATAATCGACCGCCATATTCGAGTAGAGAAGCGATTCGGAGGGAATGCTGATTCCCGAACGCAGCCCGATATAGCCGTTCCGAATTCCGCCCGTGAAGGTCGAAAGGGTGAAGTATTTGGCCCGCCGGGGGTCTTTGTAACCGTTCATGTAGGAGGTGATGTCGGCCGAAACGCGCGAGTCCCCGCCGTTGTAGTCGTACATCACCACACGGAACGGGTTGTTCTGGGTCGGAATCTGTGCATTGTCCGCATTCGATTCGATCACGCCGCCGTTCTCTCCGGAAAGAGCCTCCTTTACGATCCGTTCGGCTTCGTCCGGCGCCGCATAGCTGATACGCATGGCCATGCGCAGCTTGAGCGAATTGGCGAACCGCACCCATTTCGACAGGTCGCCCGCATAGATCTTGTCCGAGGCGGCCTTGATGGTCTCGGCCGAATGGTTCTTCAGCACGGTCAGCGCACCGTCCAGCTCCTCGAACAGCCGTTCATAGACGGCCTGCTGCGAATCGTAGGGTGAGGTAAGCGCGTCGTCGGCTCCGATCTGCGAATAGGGAACCGGTCCGTAGGTGTCGGTCACGCGATGCACGGCAGCCACGCGGATCACTTCGGCAAGCGCAAGGGCCACTTCGTCGTCGGAATTGACTTTCAGCTTGTTGTAAGCCGTATAGATCTCAGGAATCACGCGGATGAGCATCACGCGCGTCCAGTCGTTGGTAGGGTTGAAGATGGCGATGCGGGTGGGAAGTCCCGGATTCGAGTCGGCCGTATAGCCGCCGAGCGCACCTCCCAGCACGATGTCGGTGAACTGGTGCGTATTGACATCGAGCGGAATGACCCATCCCTGCATGCCCGTCAGAATCGACGAGACGATGTAGTTGTCGTTGTTCATATCGTCTTTCGAGGCGGCATAGGGATCGGTGTTGATGTCATCGAACCCGCCCGTGCAGGCGGCGAACAACGCTGCCGGTGCCAGCGCCAGCAGGCGGAGGCGTCTGCGAAGATATTGTGGTTTTTTCATAGTGCGTTTAGAATTTGAGTCTCATGTTGAAACCGATATTCCGTAACGAAGGCATCATGAAATAGTCGATGCCCTGATAGTAGTTGCCCGTCGTGGCGACAGCTTCGGGGTCGAACGGAGCCTTGCAGTAAATCATCCAGAGGTTGCGGCCCACGAGCGAGAGGTTTATCTCGCAAACGCCGCCGAGTTTCTCCTTCGGAATCGTATAGCCGATCGAAGCCTCCTGCAAGCGGACGTTCGTCGCCGAATAGGTGTAATATTGCGGGATGTTCTTGCCGCCTACGACCTCGTACCAATTGTAGGCCGGCAGGAGCGAACCTCCGTTGACGGCGACGCCTCCGGCGTCGCGTGCCGCGGCAGAATCCTCCGATACGCCGTAATAGTCGAGCTGAGCCTGCGTGGCGGAGTAAACGATACCGCCGATACGGGCCGATACCATGAACCCGAAACTCAGGTTTTTCCAGCGGAAGTCGTTGCGCCACGCCATGTTGGCCTTCGGAAAGACCGATCCCAGCCTGATGTCGTCCAGATTCTCGGAGACCGTATAGATGCGGTCGTTCTCGTCCACGTAGATATGGCCGTTGGCATCGCGCTTGAGGTCGATGATCGAATAAAGATCGCCCAGCGAACCGCCCTTCTTGAGGATGAAGTGCGCCTGGTTCAGACCGCCGACATCGAGGCGGTCCTTCGTGACGAACTGTCCGGTTTCGGGATGGCGGTAGTTGTCCACCAGTTCGAGAATCCGGTTCTGGTTGGAGCTGAGCGTGAAATTCGAACTCCACGAGAACTCGCCCCATTTGTTGCCGTAGCCCAGCGCCAGCTCGATACCCCGGTTGCGCACCGATCCGGTCTGAACGTAGAGCGTCGAATAACCGGACGACACGGAGATCTGCGGGTCGAAGGTCTGGTTGTAGGTCTTCGTGTTGTAATACGATACGTCGAGGTTGAAATGCTTCAGGAAACGCATGGTAAGACCCACCTCCCACGAATCCGTGCGTTCGGGCTTCAGGTCGTAGAAGGGGTAATTGGTCTCCGTCTTCCACACTTTGTTGTCGGCATCCCAGACATAGACGGGGTTGGCCAGGAAACGGGTGAAGGGCATACCTACCGAGGCCCACGAACCGCGCACCTTGACGTAGGAGAGGTTCTCCGGCATGTCGGGGATGAGCTGCGAAAGCACCACCGAGGCGCCGACGGAAGGGTAGAAGAACGAAGCCTTGACCGATTGCGGACCGGCCAGCTGAGAAGGCCAGTCGTTGCGCCCCGTAAGGGTGAGGTAGTAGGTTCCCTTGTACCCGATTTCGGCCGAGGCGAAGAGCGACTGGTACTGTTCGCGCCAGCCGGACTGCTCGCGTGTCACACGGGTGTCGTCGAGCTGGAAGACGTTGAACAGATTGGCGATACCCGACTCCATGATGGGTCCGCGGTTCTTGAAGGCATCCTGCCGGATATCCGAAATCACGGCGCCCACGTTGGCCTGCAGCGACCAATTCGCTCCGAAGGTCTTGTCGATATTGAGCAGCACGTCGCCGTAGGTCTGCTGATCTTCGGTCTTGGTGATGCCGTAAAGTCCGTTGTTCGAACCCTCAATGAGCGTCGAATTGGACGTGGCATAAAACTTCTCGGTGAAGTTGTTCACCGAATTGTCGATTCGGATACGGCCCGAAACCGAAAGCCAGTCGAGAATCCGGTAGGAGATGTTGGTATTGAGCATATAGCGCCGGCGGTCGTTCTCGCGCAGGTTGCGGTAGTTGATCCAGTAGGGATTCTGCATCGTCAGATTGCCCGCACCGATCCACTCGTCCCAGTCCTGCACCCAGATGCGGCGTTCGGGGTCGTATCGTTCGAACATCCGCACACGGTTCCAGTCGTTTCCGCGGGGAAACAGGTAAGCCGAAACCAACGGATTGGCATACGTGCCCTGATTGACCATGTTGCGGTCGTTCTGCATGATGTAGGAGGCTCCGATGTCCAGGGTCATGCGGTCTTTGAGCAACGAGGTGGTGTTGCGGTCCGTGAAGTTGTAACGCTCGTAGCCGTTGTTG
>ERZ827516.2295-NODE-2295-length-14361-cov-3.330910_pt1 | contig 14361 bp, 11 predicted proteins | sample MGYA00519703_ERZ827516 | MGnify/ENA primary metagenome ERZ827516 (study PRJEB31778, sample SAMEA3449337) | human gut metagenome | biome: human gut; feature: human-associated habitat; material: faeces | place: United Kingdom | collected 2010/2012 ...
GAATATCATATGAATGGGGAAGTTTATACAGCAGTTGGAACCGTGTATGATCATTCAAAATTAGATTCCATGTTAAAACTGAAGAGTTATAATGAGAATGCGTATCTCTTTCTGTTAGATGAGGAAGAAAATATTACCTATACGAACCAAAGTGAAGATAAATTTTTTCGAAATTATTCATTGTTGAAGCATTTAAAGGCAGATAAGGCTATAACAGAAAAAGAGGCTGCTTTGCTCCAAAAAAAGATGGATAAAAAAGAACAGGGACTAGAGCTTCTTGGAAAAGATAAGCCTTTCTATCTGGGGTACTGTCCTATAGAAAGTAATAACTCCATGTTGATCTGTATTGTGAAAAAAAGTGTTGTTGATAATGTGATGAGAAATTACCAGAAAACAGTGCTTTTTACAACAATACTGATGGGAAGTTTTATCATTTTGCTCTTTGCCGGATTGTTTTACAGTATTTCAAAACTTAATATTGCAGACCAAAAAGCAGAATGTGAAAAAAGAAATAGTGAGCTTCAATTACAGACAATGAAGGAAATGGAAGCGGCAAATAAAAAACTGAAAAAGGCAAAGAATATTGCAACAGAAGCTCTGCAGACAGCTGAAAATGCAAATAAGGCGAAAACAGATTTTCTGTCGAATATGTCACATGATATTCGTACACCTATGAATGCAATCATTGGTATTACGTCACTGATCAGACATGATGCAGGTGATAAGGCGAAAGTAACAGAGTATGCAGATAAAATAGATACATCATCACAGCTTTTGTTAGGAATTATTAATGATGTTTTGGATATGAGCAAAATTGAAGCCGGGAAAACTGTTTTTAAATACACGGATTTTTCTATTCTGGATTTTATACAGGAAATTGATCATATGTTTAAGATACAGGCAGAAGAAAAAAATCAGACCCTTCAGTTTACAAAAGAAAACATCCTGCACGAGTGGGTGAATGGGGATCGGGTGCATCTGATGCAGATTTTCAGCAACCTGCTTTCTAATGCAGTGAAGTACACACAGAAGGGCGGAACAATTGAAGTAGAAAGTGAACTGGGGCAGGGAAGTTGTTTTGAAGTTATTATGAATCTGAAAGTTGTAGAAAACCGATCAGTTTCTCTGGAGCCACAGGCAGAAAAAGAGGAGTTGGATGAAAATATCCTAAAAGGAATGCGATTCCTGTGTGCAGAAGATAATGAGCTGAATGCAGAAATTTTGATAGAACTATTAAAGATTGAGGGGGCAGAGTGTACTATCTGTGAAAATGGAGAAAGACTTCTTAATACATTTGAACAGTCTGCTCCAGGGGATTATGACATGATCTTAATGGATGTGCAGATGCCTGTCATGAACGGCTATGAGGCAACGAAAGCAATCCGCAGAAGTACACATAAACTGGCAAAGACGATTCCAATCGTTGCCATGACCGCCAATGCATTCTCAGAGGATATACAACATTCTTTGGCTGCCGGTATGGATGCACATATTTCAAAACCAGTGGAGATGAAGGTTTTAAAAAAGACAATAAGAAACATAAAATTTGGTGAAGGGGGGTATCGAAACGCAGGTCACTGAATAGTAATAAATAGGTTTGATGCGACAGATGCTGTTGAACGGATGAATGAAGTGGATGCTGACAGGTATGATCTGATTTTCATGGATATTCAGATGCCTAAAATGGATGGTTATATGACAACCAGAGAAATTCGTACTCTAAAGAACAACAAGAAGGCCAATATTCCAATCGTTGCCATGACTGCAAATGTGTTGAAGAATTAAATAATTTGCATAAAGAAGAACATTTTCTCTTTTTATCTATAAGAAATAATGTTATAATGTGCTTGGAAAACAAAAAGATAAAATGGAAAGAGGCAAATTATGAACATTGAAGAAAAGTTAGAGATTCATGACTGTCCATTATGTGACGGTGGTGCGTTATTAGAAGAAGAAGGCGGCTGTGGTTATTATGTAATGTGTTTAGAATGTGGATGCCAGTCCGTAACGATTGACTTCCATTCTGAAGAAGAGCGTCTCGAAGCAGCGAAAAAGACTGTAGATTTATGGAATGCCGGTAAGGTAATTTCATGTAATCCGGGAGAATGATATAAAGTACAATATCATAAGAACGTAAAAGGCATAAGCCGTACCGAAAAAATCCTGATAGTCTGGATACAGGCTATCAGGATTTTTTTATTTTAATTTTATTTCCAGAGGGGAAGTTGTATCTTTACCTATGGCAATCTTAATTCTTATCTATACCAAAATTGAAGTATCTCATATTTCCATCGATTTGGTGCTAACACAGGATATTTTCCAAAATAAATTTTAACAGTCTGAGATTTACCTGGTTTGATATTTACTTTGACGTTTTTCTTCTTTACTGGTTTCATATCGTCCCATGCATCATCAAAAAACAGCGTTGTTTTAAGCTGTACTTTTGTAATAGTGCGTTGGCTTTTGTTTGTAAATTTTATTTTTACATAGCATTTACCGCTGTAGCTGTCATAAATTAACCCGGCTTTTTTAGATTTTAGCTGGTCATAGGTAGGGGCTGGGCTTTTTACAGTTATTCGGATGCTTTGTTTTTTGCCGTTGATAACAGCACTTATAGTTGCTTTTCCTGGCTTTTTTGGAATTAATTTCTGACCAGATACTTTTATGATTTTTTTATTGCTGGACTTAATTTTTTTAATACTTGGTTCTTTTCCATGAACGGTTACAAAATCTCTCATGAAGTAGTGATAACCCATGAGCATTGTCCCCTTCTTTTTCTTTATAAAAGCAGTTGATTTTTTTACAGTAATATCAAGTTTTTTGACAATAGTTTTATACTGGATGGTTAGTGTTGCCTTTCCTGCTTTCATCGCCTCTATTTCAATACCGATATCCATATTTGGATGATAGTTGGCAAAATCAATATTATATTTGTCAATAACTTTTAGTACGGAAGGATTAGAAGAAGTGGCAGATACTTTTGATGCAGGGATTTTTGAAAGGTCAGGATCGCTAATTGTAGCGACAATAATGTTTGTGTGTCCTGGATAAACATTTTTTAAATCAGCAAGGCTTTTCGTATTTAACCATATATTTAAAAAGTAAGAATCATCTGTCTGAGCATGAACCTGTGTTGGAATAACGAAACTCAGGCACAGAAGTAAAAGTGGGATAAGTAGAAAGATTCGCCGGATCCAAAAGGCAAAGTATAATTGGTTCTTTAATTTCTGTTCTCTTTTTTTGTTTAACATTTTCATTTCCTCCTTTTATGAAATATTTAGATGAGAGTAAAAACTTCATTGTTGTGGTCTTATAGCAAAGAAAGATGGATTATATAAATGTTATAACTGCCCATACTCTTATCAGAGCAAACAGAATAGCCAGTACGCCAATTCCAAAAAACAACAAACTAAGAAAATGGCTTCCTCCACCTGTTATCTCTTTCAAGGTTTCTGTCACATCTGCTGGATTTTTTGGATTATAATATCCAGGACATTCTTTTCCAATAGGATATTGATCTGTAGAACTTCCCAAGCGGGTATGATATTCATATTGCTGCCCATTTACCGTATATTCGTAGACCGGAGTATAAGAGGTAACAGAAATCCTGCTTTCTGGACCTTGTTCGTTGGAATTGGTTTCTTCCCATTCATTTTTTTCGACTTTGATTACACGCAAAGTAGTACGTCCGGTGTAACGTTGCTGATATTCCTCATTTTTTTTCGTTGCATTGTCCCATAATTTTTTCCCAAACCAAATAAATAGCAATCCCAAAAGCAGTGGGATTACTGCTAATGTAAAAGAATAAATATAAAAATGTTCCATAATTTTCCTCCGTTTTGCATCATGTACTCTGGAAATCAGTAAAAATAGTTGCCGTATGTAAATAGAGCGCTTTTAGAATACACCCTCGTTTAGATAATGCAGATCGTAAGAAGATGTATAGTTATAAATCATTTCATAGTAATTTGATAAAATAGTTCTTACACTTTTATTATATAAAAATTCACATAGAAAGATAGTGCCTTACAGTCACCATTTTGATTTAGAGTGTATTTAAATCCTCCACAAATATAATGCACATCTTACAGAAAGCATTTTTTAAACACGCTCTGGTGTTCTCTGTAAATAAATCTATAAGTTAACTTATAAATTAAATTTATGATTTGTGCCATAAATGAAGAAAATAGTGACTGTCGGATACTGGAAGAGATAAGTGCTTTTGTGATAAACTATATTTATTCAGGACTGTACGATTTTTATTCATCGCATGAGTTTGTGTTTGGATATAATAAGAGAAATAGAAAAGAATAGATACAGAAAAATAATGAAAATAAATTGAAAATAGATATAGAAAAGGAATAGGTCATGGATAGGAAAAGCGTATTGGAAGTAGGAAAAGTGCTGTATCACTCGGGTCTTCCCTTTCGAGTGAGATTATTTAATATACTGGCTTCACTTGGATTCATCATCAGTCTGTGTAATGGAGTTCTTTCTTATTGGAATAATGGAGATAGGAAACTACTGTTAATAAATACAGGGATTGCCTTGCTATCTTTGTCGCTCCTTTTTTACGCATACCACAGTAAAAAATATCAAAGATGCTACTTTATAACAATCGTTGTGATTTTTATGTTTTTATTTCCAATTATGTTTTTTAAGAGTGGCGGGTATAAAGGTGGAATGCCGTCTTTTTATATTTTTGGAATTTTATTTACTATTTTTATGCTGGAAGGCTGGTTAATGTTTTTTTGTGTATGGTTGGAACTGATAATCTATATATTCACGATTGGGATTGCCTATTATTATCCAGATACGGTAATCTGGTTTCAATCGGAAAAAGAGATTGTTGTGGATGTGCTGACGGGAGTTGTTGTATCGTGTGCTTCTCTTGGCGTTGCGATGTATCTACATTTTCGAATATATAAAAAGCAGCAGGTTTTTCTTACGCAGGCAAGGGAAGAAGCGATGGAAGCAAATCGCGCCAAGAGTACATTTCTTGCAAATATGAGTCATGAGATTCGAACGCCGATTAATGTGATGCTTGGAATGAATGAGATGATTTTACGGGAGTCTGAGTCAAGGGAAGTCGTTCAGTATGCAAAGAGTGTGGAAAAGGCGGGGAATTATCTGTTATCTCTTATTAATAATATATTGGACATTACGCGAATTGAATCGAAAAAGTTAGATATAATTGAGGAAAAGTTTTCATTAAGACAACTTGTACAGGAAGTCTGCCTGATTGGAGCAAAGCAGGCAGAAGCAAAAAATCTGGAGTTTGTAGTAGATGTAGAGGAAACTCTTCCGAAATATCTGGAAGGTGATGCATTGCATATCAAACAAGTTATCCTCAATTTAATTAATAATGCGGTAAAATATACAAAAAAAGGGAAGGTTTTTCTTGAAGTTTGTCAGGAGGAAAAGCAGATTTCTTTTTCTGTGAAGGATACAGGAATCGGGATTAAAAAAGAAGATATGGAAGCGCTTTTTGATATGTTTATGAGGGCAGATATCAAACGCCACAGAAATATTGAGGGAAGTGGACTGGGTCTTACAATAGCAAAAGAACTTTGTGAACAGATGGGAGGGCATATTCAGGCAGAAAGTATCTATGGAAAAGGAAGTAACTTTACAGTATATTTTCCATTAAAAGATGCAGGAACAGAGAAAATTGGACAGTGGAAAGTTGTGGAAGGGGAACCTGTGCAAGAAAAAAGGAAGGAGTTTTTTGCATCAGAAGCACAGATTTTACTGGTAGATGACAGTGAACAAAATATTCAGGTGATTACATCACTTTTGCGAAGAACAGGGGTACAGTTAGATACGGCGGCCAGTGGTTTTGAATGTATCGAAAAAGTTAGAAATAAAAAATACCATTTGATTTTTCTTGATTATATGATGCCGGAAATGGATGGAATTGAGACATTTCACAGATTGAAAAAAGAGGTAAATGGGCAGAGTGTTCCGGTGATTGCACTTACAGCGGATGTGTCCACGGGAATTCACCAGCATTTTCTTTCAGAAGGATTTTCTGATTATTTGTCAAAACCGGTGATGTGGGAGAAGTTGGAAGAATTGCTGTTACAATGGCTTCCAGCTGCTCTGGTCTCAATGAAGAACGGTGCGGGAGAAGACTGGAACATAACGGAAAAACAACTTTTAGATTTGAAGCAAAAATTAAAAAAATGGGATATTGAACTTTCCGAAGGGCTTCATTTATTAGGTGGAAGTATTGTGCAATACAGAAAACTTTCCGAGCTCTTTGTAGAATATTATGAGCCAAATAGAAAAAAATTAGAGGAAAGTTTTGAGACAACGAGAAAAACACAGCAGGAAATAAAAATATTGACAGGACAGATTCATACATTAAAAAGTAATGCCCGCGCGATTGGAGCAATGTCACTTTATGAATTAGCCGCTTCACTTGAAATAAGAGGGAAAATGCAGGATGAAAGCTATATAGAAAAGGCGATTCCTCTTTTGTTTTTTGAGTGGGAAAGAGCGTTAGATGGGATGTTTTTTTTCTTAGAAAATACAAAAAAATTTGTTCTGGAATCAGAAAAGAAAGAAAAAGAGAATGGGAAACAGAAGGTATACGGTGAGCTGACAGAAGAAGTAAATCAGGAGAAGTTATATGAGGAAACATATGACGGGATTTTGGAGGCAATAGGAAAATATCAAGGGAAATATGCAGAAGAACAGCTGGAAAAATTGTTGTCTTTAGAAAAGAATCCAAAGAAAAAGAAGATTTTGGGACAGGTACAAAAATCGGTGCAGAATTTGGAGTTCGAACAGGCAGAATCACTTATGAAAGGTACTTACTGGACGAATAAAGTTACGACAGAATGGGAGGACAGAAATGGGCAAAAATAGCATATTAATTGTAGACGATGATTTAATCTTATTAAAAACAGCAGAAGAAATATTGTCGAGTATTTATACGGTCAGCGTAGCGAAAAGCGGAAAACAGGCAATTACATTACTAAAAAAGGGTGTTGTGCCAGATTTGATATTGTTAGATATCGCTATGCCGGAAATGGATGGGTATACGACTCTGGAAAAAATGAAATCTATTCCGAATTGTCAGGATATTCCTGTAATATTTCTCACTGGATTTGCGGAGTCAGATTATGAAGTAAAAGGGTTAAAGGCAGGAGCAGTAGACTATATTGTAAAACCTTTTGTAAAAGAGGTCCTGCTTGCCAGAGTCGAAATGCATCTTGAAAGAAGCGCAAAAGAAACAGGAAAGTCTTTTGCAGATGCAGCAATTGAAAAAAATCGTGGAGAAATACAAAAGAAGCTGACACCAATTGAATGGAAGATTGCGCTGGCAGTTGCACAGGGAATGGAAAACCGTGAGATTGCGGAACAGATGAATTATTCCTATGGATATGTGAAAAATGTGATTGCCCGTATCTTTTCCAAGTTAGAAATTGAACGGCGCAGAGAGCTTCGAAAGCTGCTTATCGGATAATTTGACCTTGACAGAAAAACATAAAGCTGTAGAATAGTAGGGGTGTGTTATAAAAAGAAAAATTACAGAATATAGTGGAGGAATATATGAAAAAAGATTCTGCAAAAGATATAAAGATTGCTTTTTTTGACGTAGATGGAACGTTAGTTGATATGGAAAAAAAGGTAATCACCCCTGCGATGATCGAGACATTAAAACACCTGAAAGAGAATGGAATTATTTTATGTATGGCAACAGGACGCGGCCCATATCTTGTTCCATCTTTTCCAGGAATTGATTTTGATGTCTTTTTATCTTATAATGCGTCTTATTGTTATACAAAGGATGAGGTTATTTTTTCAAATCCTATCCCAAAAGAAGATGTAAAGGCAATTGTTGAGAATGCATCGGAAATCCATCGCCCGGTGTTCCTTGCCGGAGTAGAAGGCGGCGGTGCAAACGGTTGTGATAAAGATTTGGCAGATTATTTTGCCATTGCAAAGAGTAAAGTAAATGTCCTTGATAACTTTGATTTTGAAAAACTCATGGATAAAAAAGTTTACCAGATGATGGTCGGCTGTTATAAAGAAGAATATGCAGACATTTTAAGAGATGTCGACGGTGCGAGAATTACTGCATGGTGGACAAGAGCGGCAGATATTACACCGGCAAATGGAAACAAAGGTGTCGGCGTAAGAAAAATTCTTGACTATTATCATTTAGATAAAGAGAATGCAATCGCCTTTGGTGATGGAACAAACGATATTGAAATGTTAGAAGCTGTAGGCACTGGTGTTGCAATGGGCAATGCAACCGATGATGTAAAAGCAGTTGCCGATGCAATCTGCGGACATGTTGCAGAAGATGGCATTTATCATTATTGCAAAGAACAGGGATTGATTTAGGAAATAGATAAATTTAATTAGGGATTACGTTAAAGATTACGATAAGGAGAACAGATGAATATAAAATTAGTAGCCGTAGATATGGATGGAACTTTGCTTAACAGCAAAAAAGAAATGCCGGAAGAATTTATTCCGTGGGTAAAAAGCCATCCAGAGATAAAGACAGTCATTGCCAGCGGAAGACAGTACTATACATTAGAAAGAGACTTTCTTCCAATCAGAGATAACCTTGCATTTATTGCAGAAAATGGAGGGCTTGTTTTCGAAAAAGGCGAGATTATTTTTAAAGATGAGATAGACAAGCAGGACGTGTTAAAATGTCTTGATATCATAGATAAAGTACCTTATGCAACACCTGTTATCTGCGGTGCGAAGTCTGCTTACATAACAAAAAAAGATGTGGATGAGGAAATCTACTATAATGTAGAAATGTACTACGAGAGAAGACAGATTGTAGAAGATTTAAGAAAAGTGGCAGACAATGATACAATCGTAAAGGTCGCTATCTATTTTAAGAAAGAAAAAGCTGAAGAATCCATGAAATATTTTGAAAATATCGGTGAGAAACTTACAGCCGTATTATCCGGAGCAAGCTGGATTGACATTGCCAACAAAACAGAAAGCAAGGGGAATGCAATCAAAGCTATATGTGAAAAGTACGGCATTGCACATACAGAAGCTATGGGATTTGGTGACTATTTAAATGATATGTCTCTGTTAGAAAGCTGCGGCGAAAGCTACTGTATGAAAAACGGACATCCTACCTTAAAAGCATTGGCAAAATATGTAACAGAGAAGACCAACGATGAAAATGGTGTAATGGAAGTGTTGAAAACACTTTAATTTTTCTAAATAGACAGACGAACCTGAAAGAAGCTGCATATCGCAGATGTAATCTCAATTTTGTGAGAAAAGTATCTTATAAAAGTTTCTCCTTGCAAATATTGATTTTGACTCAGTTGTAAAAAACACAAAGTCGCAAAATCAATATTTGCAAGGAGAAACTTTTAACGATACTATGTTCGCGCAGAATTGAGATTACATCTGCAGTATGCAGCTTCTTTTGGGTTCTGTTTCTTGGCTTTTCAAGAAAATTAAAGGTTTTCAGGGGGAACTCGAATCTCGACTCAAGTATTGATTTATCAAAAAACTTATTGACATTTTAGTAAGTTACAACTAACATAAAATAGAAGAAGAATAAATATGTTAGTATAAATGCATAAGAAATAGGAATACCTAATGCAGGCTGTTTGGGGCTAACATAAATTTATTTGAAATAGAGGAAAGAAAGTTAAGAGGAGAGTTTGATTTATGTTTTTGGTAATAAAACAGATTAAAAAGTCTTTCGGTGTAGGTGACAGTCGGGTTGAGGTGCTAAAAGGGATTGATTTGGAGATTGAGAGGGGAGAGTTTTGTGTTCTTCTTGGACCTTCTGGTTCTGGAAAGTCTACGTTGTTAAATATTATTGGTGGAATTGATGGAGCGGATTCAGGCAGTATTACCATTGATGGAGAACGTATCGAAGATATGACAGAGAAGAAGCTGTCTTTATACCGAAGAAAGCATCTCGGATACATTTTTCAGATGTATAATCTGATTCCCAATCTTACAGTGCGGGAAAATATTGAAGTTGGTGCATATTTGAGTGACAAGCCGCTTGATGTGGATGAACTGTTACATACACTTGGTATTTATGAGCATCAGCGCAAATTGCCGAACCAGCTTTCTGGTGGACAGCAGCAGAGAACGGCAATCGGAAGAGCAATTGTGAAGAATCCAGATATTTTGCTTTGTGATGAGCCAACAGGAGCGTTAGATTATAATACATCAAAAGATATTTTACGCCTTATTGAGACGGTCAATCAAAAGTATGGCAATACAATCGTTATGGTTACTCATAATGATGCGATAAAAGATATGGCAGACAGAGTTGTCAAGTTAAGAGACGGTATGATTCGAAAGAATTATACGAATGAACAGAAAGTTCCGGCGATGGAACTGGAGTGGTAGGAGGAGCGAGATATGAAAAATCCTTTAAGAAAAAGGCTTCTTCGGGAACTACGGCAGGAAATGGGAAAGTATCTTGTTGTATTTATTTTGATGGTAGCAACGATTGGGTTTGTTTCCGGCTTTTTAGTAGCAGATGGAAGTATGCTGACTGCCTATGATAACAGTTTTGAAAAATATAATATAGAGGATGGAAACTTTGCCACAGAAGAAAAAGTTTATAAAAATCAGCAGGAAACAATAGAAGGCTATGGCGTAAAACTTTATGAGAATTTTTATGTAGAGAAAGCTCTTTCTAATGGAAGTACTCTTCGTATTTTTAAAAACAGGGAAGAGGTAAATAAAGTCTGTCTCATGAAGGGAAAAATGCCGAAAGAAATCGGAGAAATCGCCATTGACAGAATGTATGCAGATAATAATAAACTATCTGTTGGAGATACATTAAAAAGTGGAAAGAAGACATGGAAAATTACTGGTCTTGTTGCCTTGTCTGATTACAGTGCCTTGTTCCAGAATAATAATGATACAATGTTTGATGCGATAAAGTTCGGTGTGGGCATTGTCACAAAGGAAGAATTTTCTTCTTTTAATGAAAGCCAGCTTACCTATGATTACGCATGGAAATATAATAAAAAGCCAAAGAACGAAAAGGAGGAGAAGAAAAGGTCAGAAGATTTCATGGAAGATATCGGAAAAGATATCACGTTAGAGAGTTTTATTCCACAGTATGTTAATCAGGCGATTCATTTTACAGGAGATGATATGGGAAGTGATGAAGCAATGATCATTGTACTTCTCTATATTGTCATGGTGATTATGGCATTTGTATTTGGAATCACAACAAGTAATACGATTCGAAAGGAAGCCGGAGTCATCGGAACACTCCGTGCATCTGGTTATACGAAAAATGAATTGATAAGGCATTATATGTCCATGCCAGTTTTTGTAACTCTTATCGGAGCGGTTGTCGGAAATATTTTAGGTTATACCATCTTTAAAAATGTTTGTGCAGGAATGTACTATGGAAGTTATAGCCTGCCAACCTATGTCACAGTCTGGAATGCGAAAGCCTTTTTACTTACAACGGTTGTCCCAGTACTGATTATGCTTGTTGTCAATTACGGCATACTGCGCAGCAAGTTAAAGTTGCCGCCGCTTAAATTTTTACGAAAAGACTTAAGCAGGAAAAAGCAAAAAAGAGCATTGCGCTTAAGCTCGAGAATCAATATCTTTTCAAGATTCCGACTGCGTGTTATTTTCCAGAACTTTAGTAATTATATTGTATTGTTTGTCGGAATTGTTTTTGCAAATTTATTATTATTTTTTGGATTACTTTTGCCCTCTGTACTTGACCACTATCAGACAGACATTCAGAACAATATGTTGGCCAAATACCAGTACATGCTTTCTGTTCCGACCAGTGCAATGAGCGGCAATAAAATATCCAGTTTATTTTCTTTGCTGGAGTATTCGCTTGGAGCAAAAACAGAAAATGAAGATGCGGAAGAATTTTCTGCGTACTCCTTAAACACAACACCGAAAACCTTTAAAAGTGAAGAAGTCACTTTATATGGTGTGAAGCCCGATAGTAAATACGTCAAAATTAATTTAAAAGATAAAAAAGCAGATTTACAGGCAGATAGTAAGGTCACAGCCGATGCGTATATTTCTTCTGCCTATGCAGATAAATTTTCCTTGCAGCCGGGAGATATGATCACTTTAAAAGAAAAATACGAAAAAGATAAGTATACCTTCCGGGTAAAAGGTATTTATGAGTATAATGGGGGCCTTTGTATTTTTATGAACCAGAATCAGTTAAACCGTATATTTGACCTCGGCTCTGACTATTACAGCGGCTACTTCTCTGATACCAAAATAACCGACATCAGTAGTAAATATATCGGCTCCGTCATTGACTTAGATGCCTTAACAAAAATTTCCCGCCAATTAGATGTATCCATGGGAAATATGATGGGACTGATTAATGGATTTGCCATCGCCATATTTTTAGTACTTATTTACCTGCTCTCAAAAATTATCATCGAAAAAAATGCCCAGTCTATCTCTATGGTAAAAATACTTGGTTACAGCAATGGGGAAATCAGCAGACTTTACATCCTGTCAACATCACTCGTTGTCGTGCTGTGCCTGCTCTTAAGCTTTCCAGTTGAAACCATATTGATGAAAGGCATCTTCCGGGAGATGATGCTTCAGAGCTTATCTGGATGGATTGCCCTATACATTGACCCAAAGATTTATGTCAAAATGTTTGTAATCGGACTGGTAACTTATGCGGTAGTTGCATTGCTTGAGTATCGGAAGATTCAGAAAGTACCGATGGATGAGGCATTGAAAAATGTAGAATAAAAACTTTTGATTTGTAGAGTTGGCAAAGCAGACGCCGCTACAGAAAAGTGATGGTCGGATTGCTAGAAGAATTATGAAGAACCTCTAAAAGATTTATTGATTTTGTTCCGTTGTGCTAAATGCTCCATTTTGCATTTGCAGGAGGATATCTATAGAGAATTAGATATACCAGAAGAAATTACTGCTTACAAATGAAAAAGAAGCGTATTCGGTGGATTTAAAATAATGATTTTTCAAACACGCTCTAAGACAAAATGTTTTATTATACTTTGTTTATACAATACAAAGTATAAACACATAACCTCAATTAGCTGTTTCTAATAAATGTACAATACATAAAACTTTCAATAATTTTCTGATAAAAAACATCTTTTTTTATAATTGTATTAACAATATTTCTGTGGTAGAATAGTATAAAAAGAGAAGGGGGATTATTCATGTATTCATTAGTAGATGCATCTTTAAACACACTGTATACCATCAAGTGGAATATCTGCAGTGACGAGAAGATGTCATTATTAGAAAAACTGGGGTTAGTACAGGGAGCAAAGGTAAGTGTGATTGCTTCCTATTTTGGAAATGTAATTGTATCGGTCAATGGAAAAAGATACCGCAGAAAGGGTGAAGGTTTAAATTCTGAGTTGCCGCAGGCAAGGGAGACGCCCTCTGGCTGGAGAGGTGAAATTACAAATTTAATGCTAGAGCGTGTTTGCGTTCCCCAATCTTTTAACGGATTTATAGGATTGGAGTAAACAGAGCCAGCGAACCTTGTAATATATAAAAATGCGTCTTAGAGCAAGTTCAAATTGCGGTTGAGCAGTTTGAACGCAGTGATACGAAGCATTTTTATATATTACAAGGTTCGCTGGCTCGTTTGTACTTTAGTATTCATAGTGTAGAAAAAAATATGCATTTTCTAACAGAATATTTTTCTGAAAATAGGTATCAAACACAGAGATTGTGTATTATAATGGGATTTGGTAAAAGAGAAAATACATTTGATTGGAGGATTTATATGAAGAAAGTGCCAATAAAAGAATTGAGAGAAGATTTAAAAGAAGAACTCAAAGAGGAACTGGTTTCGGATTCAGAGATTCTTGATAAACAGACGATGGGAGAGGAAATGTATCATAAGTTAGAGATTCGCAGAGATGTGAAGGATTCGATTGTGGTTATCATTGCCTCGATTTTGTATGCGATAAACGTTAATGTTTTCGTTAATGCGGGAAATCTACTTCCAGGTGGAGCAACTGGAATTTCCCTGTTGTTACAGCATATTTGCAGGACATTTTTACATATCAGTGTGCCATATTCATTATTCAGTATTCTTCTTAATGCGGTTCCGGCAACGATATGTTACCGGGTAGTTGGTAAAAAGTATACACTTCGTTCGGTTCTTTGCATTTTTGTAATGAGTATTGCCGTCGATATGATTCCATCTCATTTTATTACAGATGATTTATTATTAATTGCGATTTTTGGTGGAATTATTAATGGCGTTTTGATTGCACTGATTTTAAATAGCCATGCGACAAGCGGTGGAACGGATTTTATCAGTATGATTATTTCTAAGAAAAAGGGAATCAGTGTGTGGAATTATATTTTCATGGGAAATGTAGCCGTTCTTTT
>ERZ827516.2296-NODE-2296-length-14356-cov-5.587441_pt1 | contig 14356 bp, 13 predicted proteins | sample MGYA00519703_ERZ827516 | MGnify/ENA primary metagenome ERZ827516 (study PRJEB31778, sample SAMEA3449337) | human gut metagenome | biome: human gut; feature: human-associated habitat; material: faeces | place: United Kingdom | collected 2010/2012 ...
GAACCCCCGCTGCCGGAAACAGCAGTCCGTAGGGGCCGGGCATGCCCGGCCCGCAGCTTTGCTATGCCACCCTTTTGCCTTTTGCATCGTAGGGAGGGGTCTTGACCCCTCCGCAGCTTTCCGCCGCCGCCCCGTCACCCCTTTGCCGCCCAAACCACTCCTAACTCCTCACTCCTAACCCCACCCCCCCTCCCTTTCCCCAAACTTTACAAACTTTACACGCTCTACACAAAACCTGCCCCCTCTTTGCAAAACTTTTACCGCGATTGTACCGTACTATGGTCGAAACCGGCGCAAAACCGCGGTACAATTAGCTTGCTTCCGGTGAAGCACTAGCAAAACATCCAAACTATACCACATAAATTTGGGAAAAAGGGAGAATACACACATGAAACGTACTTCTGCAATTGCTGCCGTTACCGCTGCTGCGCTGGCTCTGAGCCTGGCTGCCTGCGGCTCTGCCGATTCCGCCGCTGCTTCCTCTGCTCCTGCAGAGAGCACCGCCGCTTCCACCGAGGCTGCCTCCTCCGAGGCCCCTGCTTCTGAGGCTGCCCCTGCCGGTGACTTCGACGCCGACCAGGACATCACGGTCATCTCCCGTGAGGACGGCTCCGGCACCCGCGGCGCCTTCATCGAGCTGACCGGTGTCGAGGAGAAGAACGCCGACGGCAAGAAGGTCGATAACACTACCGAGGCCGCCGCCATCCAGTCCAGCACCAACGGCGTCATGACCGCCGTCGCCAATGATGAGACCGCTATCGGTTACATCAGCCTCGGCTCTCTGAGCAATGACGTCAAGGCTGTCACCGTCGGCGGCGTCGAGGCCTCCGCTGAGACCGTCAAGGACGGCAGCTACGTTCTGTCCCGTCCGTTCAACATCGTCACTAACGGCGACGCGACGGACCCCGTGGCCGTCGATTTCATCGCCTACTGCCTGAGCAAGGACGGCCAGGCCATCGCTACCGACAACGGCTACATCGGTGAGGACGGCGCGGACTTTACCTCCGCCAAGCCCGAGGGCAAGATCGTCGTCGGCGGTTCTTCCTCCGTCTCTCCGCTGATGGAGAAGCTGATCGAGGCTTACAAGACCGTCAACCCCAACGCCGAGCTTGAGCTCCAGACCACCGATTCCACCACCGGCGTCTCCGGTGCGCTGGAGGGCACCTACACCATCGGCATGGCCAGCCGTGAGCTGAAGGACTCCGAGGTCGAGGGCGGCGCCAAGGCTGCCGTCCTGGCGCTGGATGGCATCGCCGTCGTCGTCAACCCCGGCAACACCACCGACGACCTGACCGTTGACCAGATCAAGGGCATCTACACCGGCGAGCTGACCACCTGGGCGGATGTGCAGTAAAGTATAGCAGCACCGTAGGGGCGGGGCATGCCCCGCCCGCAGCGTACCCGTGACCGCGCGGTTATGGGAAGGCTGCGGGCCGGACATGTCCGGCCCCTACATGGCATAGAACCAAAGGAGTATAGGAAAATGACCTCCAAGCTAAAAGAAGGCGTTATGCAGGGTGTGTTCACTCTCTGCGCCTGTGTGTCCATCCTGGCGGTGGCACTGATCTGCATCTTCCTGTTTGCCAACGGCGTGCCCACCCTGTTCAAGATCGGCCCGCTCAAGTTCCTGCTGGGCACGACATGGAAGCCCGGCAACGACATCTTCGGCATCCTGCCGATGATCCTGGGCAGCATCTACGTCACGGCGGGGGCTATCCTCGTCGGCGTGCCCATCGGCCTGCTGACGGCCATCTACATGTCCAAGTTCGCGTCGCCCCGCATCAATAAGGTCATGCTCCCGGCGGTGCAGCTGCTGGCCGGCATCCCGTCCGTCGTCTACGGTTTCTTCGGCATGATCGTGCTTGTGCCCGCCGTGCAGGCCATGGTCAAGTCGCCGTTCTTCAAAACCGTGCTCCACGTCAAGAGCGGCAAGGGCATGAGCCTGTTTACCGCCGCCGTGCTGCTGGGCATCATGATCCTGCCCACCATCATCACGGTCAGCAAGACGAGCCTCGACGCCGTGCCCGACAGCTACTACGAGGGCAGCCTTGCCCTTGGCGCGACGCATGAGCGCAGCGTGTTCTACGCCGTGCTGCCCGCCGCAAAATCCGGCGTGCTGTCGGCAGTCATCCTCGGCATTGGCCGCGCCATCGGTGAGACGATGGCCGTCGTCATGGTCGCGGGAAACCAGACCTGGATGCCCAAGGGCCTGTTCCAGGGCCTGCGCACGATGACCTCGAACATCGTCATCGAGATGGGCTACGCCGCCGACCTCCACCGCGAGGCGCTGATCGCCACCGGCGTTGTGCTGTTCGTATTCATCCTGCTTATCAACCTCTGCTTCAGCCTTGTGAAAGGGGGTAAGGACTATGCCTGAGATTGCCGCAGCGCAAACAGCCGCCGATATGACCTACGCAAAACCGCATGAGTTCCTGCCCACCGGCGGCAGCAACCGCCGCGCCGCCCGTATGCAGGCCGCCGCGCTGCGCTGGCTTGTGCGCATGGCCGCCCTGCTGACCGCCGCGGTGCTGGTGTTCCTCATCGGCTACATTCTGGTCATGGGCATCCCCAATTTGAAGCCCGAGCTGTTTGCCTGGGAGTATAACTCCGAGAACGTCTCGCTGACGCCCGCGCTCATCAACACGGTGCTGATGACGGCCTTCTCGCTGGCGATCTCGACGCCGCTGGGCATCTTTGCGGCCATCTGGCTGGTCGAGTACGCCCACCGCGGCAGCAAGCTGGTCAAGGTCGTGCGCGTCACCACCGAGACGCTGCAGGGCATCCCGTCCATCGTCTACGGCCTGTTCGGTATGCTGTTCTTCGTCACCAAGCTGCACTGGGGCTATTCGCTGATCGCCGGTGCGTTCACGCTGGCCATCATGGTTCTGCCCGTCATCATGCGCACGACGGAGGAGGCGCTGATCGCAGTGCCCGACTCTTACCGCGAGGGCAGCTTTGGTCTGGGCGCGGGCAAGCTGCGCACGGTGTTCACGATCGTGCTGCCGTCCGCCATGCCCGGCATTTTGTCCGGCGTCATTCTGGCCACGGGCCGCATCGTCGGCGAGACCGCCGCGCTGATCTATACCGCAAGCTCTGTGGCAAAGATCCCGTCCAGCGTGTTCAGCTCCACCCGCACCCTGGCCGTACACATGTACCTGCTCTCCAACGAGGGCCTGTACATCGGCCAGACCTACGGCACGGCAGTGGTCCTGCTGGTGCTGGTGCTGGTCATCAACGGCCTGTCCGGGCTGGTAGCCGGGAAACTGGCAAAACGGTAAAGGAAAATGCACCGGTAGGGGCCGGGCGGCAGACACCGGCTGCCCGGAGGGGTCAAGACCCCTCCCTACGATTCGCCGTTCACGGGTGCCTTGTAGGGAGCGGTCTTGACCGCTCCGGGAACCTTCCGTCCGGCAGCCCCTTCCCCAGCGTCGCGCAATGCCCGGCCCCTACCGATATAGGGAACAGCTTTCCGGGTTGATGACGAGCATCGACCCCTATACCGTAGGGGCGGATTCCATATCCGCCCGTGGGAGTATGCGGCAGCGCAAACCCCGCGGAGGGGTCAAGACCGCTTGGCGGCGCACAACGAGCGCCGCCAGCCAGCAAAGCTGGCCCGCTCATGCGGTTGTTTGCCCCGCAGGGGCAAACATTGTTCGCTCCCCGGTTTCGCTACGCTCAACCGTGGTCCCACGCTTACAACCCCGCACCTCCCTACGATTCGCCGTTCACGGGTGCCATGTAGGGAGCGGTCTTGACCGCTCCGGGCACTCTCCGCGCAGCAGCCCCTTCCCCGGCGTCGCGCATGTAGGGGCCGCATATATGGCGGCCCGCAGGTGTACGGAAAAACGGGTGCTCGCGGTCCGGGCCGCGGGCCGGGCATGCCCGGCCCCTACCGCTATCTATAAAGCAAGCCCCTGACCATCACTCGGTCAGGGGCTGTTTCTTTTACACTTTTTTCCGCACAAACGCCTTTGCTGCAACCACACACGCGGCGTAGACCACGCCCGCAATGGCCCAGATGAACCAGCTGTACTGCGGCTGGCCGTTGCCGTTGGGGCCGAAGGTGTACCACAGGAAGATAGCAACCACCACCAACCAGTAGGCCGCAGTCAGCGCGGTCAGCCGCCCTTTCACGGCCTTGTGCCCGCGGGTAAAGTCCCCGTCCTCCAGCAGCCGGTCCATGGCGTCCTGCACCGTGCCCACCCGCACAAAGGTGTACACACCGCAGGCGACCAGCACCAACAGCAGACAGATGGACATCGACATCAAAAACGACACACCGACCATCACAGCCGTAAACAGGGGCACTGCCGCCAGAATGCAGAGCGCCGCACCAATGCGGTTGGCCCGGTCATACTCCGGCGCAAAGGCGGCGCGGCGCTCCCGCACCAGCGCTGTCACGCCGTGCTCGGTCTCGATGGGCTCCTTTTCCAGAAACTCATATTCCCGCACCGCCGCGCCGCACTGCATAAACAGCACAACGGCCACAGCCACCAGCACCAGCAGCGCGATCATCCCCAAGCCGCCCGCCAGATTGTCGTCCAAACCAAGCAGCCCGAGCTCCCTCACCGTACCCAGCGCCAGCAGCGGAATGGGGCTGACGATGCAGAGCGCCGTCGCCAGCGCCATCTGCGGCGCGTTGGCCTGTGCCTTGGTCAGGTAATCCTCCGCCTGCGTCAGCGTCACCCGGGGCAGGGGAGAGGGCGTCTGTGCCGCGGCAGGCTGCGGGTCGTCCTGCCCGTCCTTTAAAAGGCAGTCCGTCGTCACACTGAACAAACTGCTCAACTGTAAAATTTTGTCAATGTCGGGCATCGACTGTGCGCTCTCCCACTTGGAGACCGACTGGCGGCTGACATTCAGCCGCTCGGCCAGCTCCTCCTGCGACCAGCCCGCCTTTTTGCGCAGGGCAATGAGCTTATCGGAAAATGTCATGATGTGCCTCCTCCTTGGCAGCCTTATGGCAATCGTAGGGGCGCATTCTATATGCGCCCGTCAACGGCTGCCGACCTTGCGGGCGGATATGGAATCCGCCCCTACGGGTTTCGGAAATTTTCTGACCTTATCTTACCAAATTCCCCGGTTGCGCACCATACAGTTACCCCATCAATCTGTCAACCGTGGGTTGCGTTTGCGGGCAGACGCCAGTCGATTTCCGCTGCACCGTTGTTTTTTAAAAACGCATTCACCTTGCCGAACGGCGCCGAGCCGAAGAACCCGCGGTAGGCCGACAGCGGGCTGGGGTGGGCGGATTCCAGCACCAGCACCGGGCGATGGGCGGCAGCCCTGTTGAAAATCGGCGCGTACTTCTGCGCGGGCTTGCCCCACAGCACGGCGGCCAGCGGGGCGGTGCCGTGGGCGGCGGCGTATTCCAGCGCGGCACAGGTAAACGTCTCCCACCCGCGGCCCGCATGGGCGTTGGCCGCACCCTGCTCCACGGTCAGCACCGTGTTCAGCAGCAGCACACCCTGTCGCGCCCACAGCGTCAGGTCGGTGTGTGCGGCACAGCCGGGGCCAAGCTCGGCCTCCAGCTCCTTAAAAATGTTGCGCAGGCTCGGCGGAGCCTTGCAGCCGTCCGGCACCGAGAAGGACAGCCCCATGGCCTGACCCGGCTCATGGTAGGGGTCCTGCCCCAGAATGACGACCCGCACCGCCGACACCGGGCAGGCGCGGAACGCGGCGAAGATGTTCTCCGCCGCGGGGTAGACGTTTTTTTCCGCCGCAGCCGCCGTCACAAAGGCATCCAGCTCCGCAAAGTACGGCTTTGCGCGCTCCTGCGCAAAAAACAGCTGCCAGTCGGTGCCGGATAATTTGTCGAGTTCAGTGGTCAAAAGCATAGTGGATCTCCTCGGTAGTTTTGTAGGGCCCGCTCGTGTAAAACAGTCGGCCTTTCACGGGAAAACTGCGGGCCGCATATAGGCGGCCCCTGCATAGGTGCTCCCACACATTTTTCACAAGTATATCACACCCCCGCGGGGCTTGCAATAGCGGCAAAAATGCGGTATAATAGCATTTATGCTGCGGCGTTGTGCCGCAAAGCCAATCATAAAGGGGAGAACCAATTCATGCGTTCCATTAAAACCAAACTGTTCAGCCTTGCTATGGCTGTTTCCATGGTGCTGGCTCTGGCTGGCTGTGCCATGTCCGCGCCGTCCACCGTCGGCTCCATCGGCGGGGTCGAGATCCCGGCAGGCATCTATCTGCTGGCCCAGTACAACTCCTACAACACCGCCTCCGGTGTTGCGGAGCTGGCCACCGGCGAGACCGCGTCCGACGTCAAGGCCGTGCTGAAGGCCACCTGCACCGGCACGATCAACGGCGAGGATGTCACCGCCGTCGGCAGTGACTACGTTGCCCAGTTGACGACCCACGCCATTGAGTACTATGCTGCCGTGGAAAAGCAGTTTGCCGAGCAGAACGGCGTGCTGGACGACACTGCCACCGCCGAAGCCGCCAAGACTGCGGACAGCCTGTGGAGCTCCAACGGTGACCTGTACACCGCCAACGGTATCAGCAAGTCCAGCGTGGAGGCCTACCTGCTCAACGCCCAGAAGGCCAAAGTCCTGCTGAAGATGACTTACGGTCCCGACGGCACAAGCCCCGTGACTGACGCCGAGTACACCGACTACGTCAACAACGACTGCTACTACATCGAGGCCGTCCAGTTCCCTCTGGTCAACTACTCCACCTACTCGATGGCAGATGACGACCAGAAGGCCGCCATCATGGCCACGGCAGAGAGCTGCATGGCCGAGCTGAACGAGACTGCCACTGCCGAGACTGCGTCCAGCAGCGCCCTGTACACCGCCGCCATGACCTACGTGCCCGAGGCAATGGCCGCCATGGGCAGCACGATGGACGCCAGCCAGGCCGTCTACTACGCCGCATCCCAGCTGTACACGCCCAGCGATCTGAGCAGCTACGGCAGCGACGAGTACAACAACCTGACCGACCCGCTGGATGCCGCCGGTATGAACCACTGGACGACCATCGACCTGGGCACGACGGTTCTCGTCGCCCGCAAGATCGACCCGTTCAAGACCTACACCGTCGAGGATCTGGACAGCATGTACGACCTGCTGACCAGCATGAAATCTGACGCCATCCAGGATGAGCTCTACGCCGCCGGTGCCGCGCTGGATCACAACCTGAACAGCGCCGCCATGAACACCTACAGCGCATCCAAGATCAAAAAGAACGTCTGAACATGAAAATTCAGCCGGGAGCAGCATTGTTTGCTCCCGGCTTTTTTGTTGAGGAGGGTCCCCCATGACGAAAAACAAATACACAAATCTGCTTTTGCAGACCCTGGGCTGCTTCATCTCCGCCGCCGGTATCTACAGCTTTGCCGTGGCCGCCGAGGTCCCGGTCACCGGCGTTGCGGGCATCTGCGCCATCTTATACCGCCTGTTCGGCATCCCCATGGGCCTGAGCAATGTGCTCATCAACATCCCCATCATCCTCTGCACCTATAAATTGCTCGGCAGATCGTTCTTTATTCGCAGTGTCTACTGCATGGTGCTCTTTGCAATCTTTACGGACTATCTGCTGCCGCTGATGCCGGTCTACCAGGGGGACCGCCTGTTGGCGACGATTTGCGGCGGTGTGGTCGGCGGTATCGGCGACGCGCTGATCTACATGAACAACTCAAGCACCGGCGGCCTTGACTTCATCACCATGGGCATCAAGGCACGGCATCCGCACCTGCCGTTCGGCAACATCACATTTGCGGCGGCGCTGGCGGTCATCCTGCTCAACGGTGCGGTGTTCCAGGATGTTGATTCCATTATTTACGGTATCATGTTTAATTTTATCGTGTCTGCTGTCATCAACAAGATGATGTTCGGCTTCTCGTCCTCGATGCTGGCCATGATCGTGACCGATGACGGCAAGGCCGCCTGCGCGGAAATTGACCGCGTGGCGGACCGCGGCTCGACGATTTTGCAGGGTCACGGGGGCTACGGCGGCCAGCCGAAGGACGTCGTGCTCTGCGCCTGCTCCAACAAGCAGCTCTACGAGATCGAGCACGCCGTGCAGGCCATCGACCCCGGCTGCTTTATCATCATGCTGCAATCCAACGAGGTCCACGGCGAGGGCTTCCGGCAGTTGGAGTTGGGGAAGAGCGAGAACCGGAACGAATAAATTTCAGCGAAAGCGCGTTTGTTTTAGCAACTCTATGGAGCATAGGTTGCCAAAATGAGCGCGTTTTCTTTATAATGGGCACAGAACAAAAAGGAGGTTTTAGACATGGATGCCACAAAAATCGGTAGATTCATTGGAGCGGAGCGCCGCGCTAAGGGCTGGACGCAGCGCCAACTGGCAGATAAACTCCAGCTGACCGACAAGGCCATCAGCCGTTGGGAGACAGGTAAGGGGTTGCCGGATGTTTCTCTGCTTTTGCCGTTGGCTAACGTGCTGGATATAACCGTAGGTGAGCTGCTGGCTGGCGAACGCCGCCTACAGCCGCCTGCCATGCAGACGGCTGAAGCTGAGGCCCGCACTACGCGTCAGCTGGTAGACTACACGCGGGAACTTGGCCCCCAATTGCGCCGCCGCCGTTCCTACACCGTATTGGCCGGATTTCTGCTGTTTGCTGCGGCGTTCTTGACGCTGCAATTTTTGCGGTTGGTTCTGACAGGTGGGGCGGGCATCCATGGCTTTAGCATAGAATCTCTGTTATTACTCGTTGCTCTTCCGTTTGTTTTTACAACATCCGCCTTTTGGCTGCTGCGACTGCTTTGCACCGATGCCCTGACCGAGGTACGAGCCTTCCGTCGTGCATCAGCTATGGCCGTGGCTGGGCTGTGGCTGCTCGATTTGTACTTTGCTGGAGCGTTTGCCGGGTGTGTTGCGTTCCCTGTGTTGGATTTCTGGCAAGCCTCATCGTGGCAGGAAAATTTAAATCTCGTACCATTTCGGCAAATCGCACAATATCTACTCTGTCTCGTTCCAGGTCAAGGGTATCTTAACGGCTCCGGATATGCGTTTCGCGGGCATTTTGTCTTTTGGATGAACTTTTTTGTGTTTTCCTTGCCAGTTCTTCTGCTGCCGCGCATCTCACCCCGCTGGCGTGGGGCGGGTGCCGCCGTCTGGCTTGCTGTAGTGGGCGGTTGTGTGATAGAAGTTACACAGCTGTTCGTGCGCACGGATTCCGCGCCGTTCCGGTTTGACGTAGACGCGATTATTTTGCGCGTAGCCGGGGCCGTTGTATTTTGGTGGGTAGGCAGGATACCCGCTGTCAAAAAATTGCTGGTACGTTTGTTTTAGCCGCAGGGGAGGGATTCACCCCCCTCCCGGGAACGCTGCGGCAGGTGCAAGACTGCCCGGAGCGGTCAAGACCGCTCCCTACAGCCTGCCGTTCTCGGGTTCTCCGTAGGGAGGGGTCTTGCCCCCTCCGCGGGGCGTCGAGGACGCCGACCACTTCCGGTTTGCCGCGCGGTAGGGGCCGCCCATGTGCGGCCCGCCACATCCCCATAAAACACCCGCCGACGGGACACCACCGGGCCGGGCATGCCCGGCCCCTACCGCAGCACTATAGCATACAAAAACACCGCCGTTGACGATTTGGCTCGTCAGCGGCGGTGCGGTTTATTTTATGTTGGAATCAGTAGTTCTTAGCCTCTTCCTCGCCGGTCATGACGCGGAGAGCGCCCTGGCAGAGGGCGAGCAGCTCGTCCTCGCCGGGGTAGGTGGTGACAGGGGCGATCCAGCCGAGGTACTCGGTCAGGGTCTTGGCGGTGAAGGGGTTGTAGGCAATGCCGCCTGTCAGGATGATCTGGTCGACCTTGCCGTGCAGGACAGCGGCCATAGCGCCGGCGTCCTTGGCGATCTGGTAGAAGAATGCTTCCCAGACCTGCTTTGCCAGCGCGTTGCCGGACTCGGCCATCTTGCCGACCTCACGGGCATCGTTCGTGTGCAGATAGCCGTTAAAGCCGCCGTTGCCGCAGATCTTCTTATAAACTTCCTTCTGGGTGTACTTACCGCTGAAGCACATCTTGACGAGGTCGCCGACGGGCACGGTGCCGCTGCGCTCGGGGCTGAAGCAGCCCTCGCCGTCGAGGATGTTGTTGACATCCACGACCTTGCCGTGGTCATGCGCACCGACGGAGACACCGCCGCCCATGTGGATGACGATGAGGTTCAGATCCTCGTAGCGCTTGCCGTTTTCCTTGGCAAAGCGGCGGGCGACGGCCTTCTGGTTCAGCGCGTGGAAGATGGAGCGGCGCGGCAGCTCCGGCATACCGGAAATGCGGGCCTTATCAGTCAGCTCGTCAACAACGACGGGGTCAACGATGTAGCTGGGCACGCCCAGGGAATCGCCGATCTCACGGGCCAGAATACCGCCCAGGTTGGAGGCGTGCTGGCCCTGCACACCGGCCTTCAGGTCAGCCAGCAGGGCATCGCTGACGGCGTAGGTGCCGCCGGGGATGGGCTTGAGCAGGCCGCCGCGGCCCACGATGACGTTCAGGGTCTTGGGGTCGCAGTCTTTCTCCTTCAGGAAGTCCAGAATGATCTCCTTGCGGAAGTCCTTCTGGTCGATGACGCTGGCGTACTTGGCGATCTCCTCGGTGGGGTGGCGCAGCGTTTCTTCAAACAGCAGGGTCTCGTCCTCGAACACGCCGACCTTGGTGGAGGTGGAGCCGGGGTTGATGACCAGGGTTTTGATGGACATTGGTAACGTCTCCTTTTAAAATTCTTTGGCTTCCCCCTTGGGGGAAGTTGATGAGGGGCGGCCTCTCCATGATTGCACGCAAACGGGCAGCCACAGCAGGTACAGCCCTCATCCGGCCTCGCTAAGCTCGGCCACCTTCCCCCGATGGGGAAGGCTTTTTACAATTACTGATTCAGCCCCGCTGCGACCACAGCAGCCAGTGCGATGGAGTTGACCTTCGTCTGGAAGGAATCGGAGCGGCTCGTCAGGATAGCGGGAACCTTGGTACCGGTCAGGATGCAGCCGTTCTTGCAGTCGGCAGTGTGGACCAGCGTCTTGTAGACGAGGTTGCCGGCCTGAATGTCGGGGAACAGCAGGATGTCCGCATGGCCTGCAGCCGGGCGGTCCTGGGCACCCTTGTGGTGGGCAGCCTCGGGATCAATGGCAATATCCATGGAAAGGGGACCGTCAACGACACAGCCGGTGATCTTGCCCTCGGCGTTCATCTTGCGCAGCTCGTCGGCATCGACGGTGCAGGGCATCTTCGGGTTGACGACCTCAACGGCGGCCAGCGGCGCGACCTTGGGGCACTCGACGCCGCAGGCATGGGCAACGGCGACGGTGTTCTCGATGATATGTACCTTATCCTCCAGCGTCGGGTAGGTCATGAAGGCGACGTCGGTCAAGAACAGCAGCTGCTCAATGCCCTTGACCTCAAACACAGCCACATGAGACAGCGTATTGCCGGTGCGCAGACCGACTTCCTTGTCCAGCACGCTCTTGAGGAAGGTCTTGGTGTCCAGCAGGCCCTTCATGTACATGTTGGCCACGCCGTCGTGGGCCAGCTTAACGGCCTTGAGGGAGGCCTGCACCTTGTCAGGCTCGTTGATGATCTCATAGTCGGAGAGGTCGATGTTCAGCTCGGCTGCGATCTTGCGGATGGCAGCCTCATCGCCGACCAGAATGGCGTCGGCAATGCCCTGCTTGTGGGCGGCGTCGACAGCCTCCAGAACAGCGTCATCCTCGGCGGCGGCCACGGCCAGCTTCTGCTTGCCGCAGGTCTTTACTTTCGCGATCAGGTCCTCGAAATTCATTTTACAGCACCTCGTTTTGCTTCTTTCCAAAGGCGGGGCTGCTCTCAAAAAAGCCCCGTATGTTAAAATAATAACACGTTATGCGCCGTGGGTCAAGAGGGGGAAGGGGAGCGCGGCATCAAAAAATATTTTTCGCCTTTATTTCGCCTTTTCTGTGTCTGCCTATAAAATAGGTAGGAAACCCTCCTTTTTGCGAGATCCTGACCGAATTTTAACAAATTCGTCATTGACAAAACCTTAACAAGATGGTAAAACTATAGTAGCGGTTCGGGAAACACCGGCCCGCAGCGGCACCTTGCCGCCGTATTTCTGACCCAATGGAGAAGCCCCAAAGAGCCAGCGTCGGCGTCGGTGCCTTGCTTTACCCCTTATGTTGTTTATTTTTTAACAACTAAGGCGCAAATCCAACCGGAAAGGTTCACCACCCATGCCCACCATCGCCATGTATCCCGGCAGCTTCGACCCCGTCACGAACGGGCATCTCGATATTATCAAGCGCTCCAGCCGTATGTTTGACAAGGTGATCGTCGCGGTGCTGGTCAACAGCGCCAAGACCCCGCTTTTTACGGTAGAGGAGCGCGTTGCCATGCTGCGGGAGTCCTGCAAGAACATCCCGAATGTCGAGATTGACTCCTTCAACGGGCTGACGGTCACCTTCGCCAAGCAGAAGGGCGCTACCGTCATGGTGCGCGGTCTGCGTGCGGTCACGGATTTTGAAAATGAAATTCAGCTGGCCCACACGAACTTCGCCATGATGCCCGAGATCGAGACGGTGTTCCTGGCCACGGCCATCAAGTGGAGTTATCTTTCCTCCACCATCGTGCGGGAGGCCGCCCACTACGGGCAGGATGTTTCCCGCTTTGTGCCCCGCAACGTTGAGCGTGCGCTCATTGCCAAGCGCGAGGCAGGGGAGCTGTAAAACCGCATTCAAGCCGCGTCTTCCGTCGGCCTGAAAATAAATTGTTACTCAATAGTCCATCCAAAGAGAGAATTTTTAGGAGGCTACTTATGAAAAAGATCGTCATCGCCAGCGCCTGCCGTACTGCCATTGGCAAGTTCGGCGGCACCCTCGCCAATGTCCCCGCCGCCGAGCTGGGCTCCATCGTCATCAAGGAGGCTCTGAACCGCGCCAACGTCAAGCCGGAGCAGGTCGACCATGTCTACATGGGCTGCGTCATCCAGGCCGGTCTGGGCCAGAACGTCGCTCGTCAGGCTTCCCTGAAGGCCGGCCTGCCCATCGAGACCCCCGCCGTCACCGTCAACGTCGTCTGCGGCTCCGGTCTGAACTGCGTCAACATGGCTGCCCAGATGATCGAGGCCGGCGATGCCGACATCGTCGTTGCAGGCGGCATGGAGAACATGGACATGGCTCCGTTCGCCATGATGAAGGGCCGCTACGGCTACCGCATGGGCTCCCCCATGGGCAAGAGCGAGCTGGTCGACACGATGGTCAACGACGCTCTGTGGGATGCCACCGGCTTCAACATGCACATGGGCATGACCGCCGAGAATGTCTGCACCAACGAGACCTACCAGAAGAAGTACGGCTACAGCCCCATCACCCGTGAGATGCTGGATGAGTTCTCTTACCATTCTCAGGAGAAGGCAGCCAAGGCTATCGCTGACGGCGCTTTCAAGGATGAGATCGTTCCCGTTGTCATCAAGGGCAAGAAGGGTGACACCGTGTTTGATACCGATGAAGGCCCCCGCATGAGCTCCATGGAGGTTCTGGGCAAGCTGAAGCCCTGCTTCAAGAAGGACGGCATCGTCACCGCCGCCAACTCCTCCGCCATCAACGACGGTGCTGCTGCTCTGGTCGTCATGAGCGAGGAGAAGGCCAAGGAGCTGGGCGTTGAGCCTCTGGCTACCTGGGTTGCCGGTGCTCTGGCCGGTGTTGAGCCCGAGGTCATGGGCCTGGGCCCCATCGCCGCCACCAAGAAGGTCATGGCCAAGACCGGCCTGACCGTGGACGACATGGATCTGATCGAGGCCAACGAGGCTTTCGCTGCTCAGTCTGTTGCCGTCGGCGAGGCTCTGCACTTCGACCAGAGCAAGCTGAACGTCAACGGCGGCGCTATTGCGCTGGGCCATCCCGTCGGCGCTTCCGGTGCCCGTATCCTCGTCACCCTGCTGTACGCTATGAAGCATCGCGGTGCGCATAAGGGTCTGGCTACCCTGTGCATCGGCGGCGGCATGGGCTGCGCCACCATCGTTGAAATGTAATTACCGGAGGAATACACAATGTCCTTTGTTACTACCGAGATTCAGGACGCCGTTGCCGTCCTGACCATTGACCGTCCCAAGGCACTCAACGCCCTGAACCCGGAGGTTCTGGCGGATCTGAAGGCTGCCTTTGAAGCCATCGATCAGAACACCGTCCGCTGCGTCGTCCTGACCGGTGCCGGTGACAAGAGCTTCGTCGCCGGTGCTGACATCGGCTCGATGTCCACCATGACGAAGGCCGAGGGTGAAGCGTTCGGCAAGCTGGGCAACGACGTTTTCCTGATGATCGAGCACTTCCCGCTGCCCGTCATCGCTGCTGTCAACGGCTTCGCGCTGGGCGGCGGCAATGAGCTGGCCATGAGCTGCGATATCCGCATCTGCTCCGATAACG
>ERZ827516.2312-NODE-2312-length-14247-cov-10.237669_pt1 | contig 14247 bp, 10 predicted proteins | sample MGYA00519703_ERZ827516 | MGnify/ENA primary metagenome ERZ827516 (study PRJEB31778, sample SAMEA3449337) | human gut metagenome | biome: human gut; feature: human-associated habitat; material: faeces | place: United Kingdom | collected 2010/2012 ...
AAATATTTTAAAGACAAAGAAGAGATTAAACGAAATTTTAGCAGCCAATACAGGCAAGCCATACGAGACAATTGCAGCTGATACAGAGCGAGACAACTATATGTCAGCACAGGAAGCCGCAGAGTATGGTCTCATAGACAGTGTAATAACAAACAGATAATCAGAAGTTAGATGAATTTAAGAGGGTACCCCATATGGGATGCCCTCATGCAATAAAAGGAGTTAATAATGGCAGGAAAAAACGACGGAAAGATTCGCTGCTCATTTTGCGGTAAGACACAGGACCAGGTAAATCGTTTGATTTCCGGACCTAATGGAGCTTTTATCTGCGATGAGTGTATAGATATATGTGCCGAGATTCTTGAGGAAGAAGGCGTAGAGGGCCATGAGGACAAAAGCAGCGCTAAGGATGATATAAATCTTGTTACTCCGGAGGAGCTTAAGGCGTTTTTGGACGATTATGTAATAGGACAGGACCAGGCAAAGAAGGTGCTTTCGGTTGCTGTTTACAATCACTATAAGAGAGTACTGGCAGGTGATACATCAGATGTAGAGCTTCAGAAGAGTAATATTCTCATGCTTGGACCTACAGGCTCAGGAAAGACACTTCTTGCGCAGACACTTGCCAGAGTGATAAATGTTCCATTTGCTATCGCTGATGCTACAACACTTACAGAGGCAGGATACGTAGGTGAGGATGTGGAGAATATCCTATTAAAGCTTATTCAGGCGGCAGATTATGATATCGAGCGTGCAGAGCATGGTATCATTTATATAGATGAGATAGATAAAATTACAAAGAAATCAGAGAATGTCTCAATCACCAGAGATGTGTCAGGCGAGGGTGTACAGCAGGCTCTTTTAAAGATTCTTGAGGGCACAGAGGCATCTGTACCGCCACAGGGCGGAAGAAAGCATCCGCAGCAGGAGCTTATTCCTATTGATACTACTAATATACTTTTTATATGCGGTGGAGCATTTGATGGTCTGGAAAAAATTATCGACAGCCGTATGGATACATCATCTATAGGCTTCAATTCAGATGTAAAGTCAAAGACAGAGCTCAATGTAGGAGAGGCGTTCAAGCATGCACTTCCACAGGATTTTGTAAAGTTTGGATTGATTCCTGAGTTTATCGGACGTGTACCTATTACCGTTTCTCTCGAGGCACTCGACAGGGATGCACTTATCCGTATACTTAAGGAGCCTAAGAACTCGCTTATCAAGCAGTACACCAAGCTTTTTGAGCTTGACGGAGTAGGTCTTGAGTTCACAGACGATGCAGTAAATGCCATCGCTGACAAGGCACTTGAGAGAAAGACAGGAGCCAGAGGACTTCGTGCCATCATGGAGGCTGTTATGCTTGACCTTATGTATCGTATACCATCAGACAAGAGCATCAGCAAGTGTGTAATCGACAAGGATATCGTTGAGGACAACTTAAAGCTCGATGGTGATTGCGTGCCTGAGGCATATATCGAGGAAAAAGAGGCATCGTAAGTACATGGCGGTATTTTACAAAAGATACAGCATCGGATAATATAAATTGCACAGCGGTTTTTATGCCAGGCTGTGCAATAATACAGGAGATATAAGTGGAAGAACAGATTATTAACATGCCTGCAGTAGCGCTGAGAGGGCTTACTATTCTGCCTGGGATGATTGCTCATTTCGATGTCAGCAGAGAGCGCTCACTCCGTGCTGTCGAGGAGGCTATGGAGCAGGATCAAAAGATTTATCTTGTCACACAAAGGAATGTGGACAGTGAGGACCCGACTCAGGAAGACCTCTATCAGATGGGTATTGTTGCTGATATAAAGCAGGTTGTCAGATTACAGAATGATGTTGTGAGAATACTTGTAGATGGAATAAGCCGGGCAGCATTGCTTGGCTTTACCGATAATGAGAAGTACCTTGAGGCAGAAATCTGTTATTGTGATAGTAATGCAGACAGCCTGCCGGAGGATCTCAGGGAAGCCATGCTTCTCGGAGTCAGAGAGGCTTTTCACAGATATGCGGCAGTCGTCGGCAAAATCAGCAAGGAGCTTATCAGACAGATAGATCAGTATGAGGATCTTGAAAAGCTCATTGATTATGTAACCAACAATCTGCCGGTGTCATATGAGCTTAAGCAGCAGGTGCTTGAGGCAGAGGATATCAATGACAGATATCAGGTTATAGTATCATTACTTCTCTCCCAGGTGGAGGTTATTTCCATAAAGAATGAGCTTCAGAAAAAAGTAAAGGTTCGTGTGGACAAGCATCAGAAGGAGTATGTGCTTCGTGAACAGCTTGGTGTGATACGTGAGGAGCTGGGCGAGAATGCTGACTCGGAGGCTGATGAATATGAGAAAAAGCTATCTGAGTTAGATGCGCCTGACTACGTAAAGGAAAAGACGAAAAAAGAGATAAAGCGCTTTAGAAATATGAGCAGCAGCTCATCAGAGAGCACAGTTGAGAGAGGCTATATAGAGACTGTACTTGAGCTTCCGTGGAACAAGATGTCTGTGGACAACAAGGATCTTGACCATGCAGCACAGGTGCTCGATGATGATCACTACGGATTAAAGGATGTTAAGGAGAGAATACTTGAGTTTCTGGCAGTCAGAAATCTGACAAGCAAGGGAGAGAGTCCTATAATATGTCTTGTAGGTCCTCCGGGAACAGGAAAGACAAGCATAGCCCGTTCAATTGCGTCTGCACTGGAGAAGAAATATGTGCGTATTTCTCTTGGTGGTGTGCGCGATGAGGCAGAAATCCGTGGACACAGAAAGACATATATCGGTGCCATGCCGGGCCGTATAGTAAATGGCTTAAGACAGGCCGGTGTTGCAAATCCGCTCATGCTGTTGGATGAGATAGATAAGGTGTCAAGTGACTACAAGGGTGACACATCAGCCGCTCTTCTTGAGGTGCTTGACAGTGAGCAGAACTGCAAATTCAGGGATCATTACATCGAGATGCCTGTGGATTTGTCGGAGGTGCTTTTTATTGCAACGGCAAATGAGGTTTCAGGCATTCCAAAGCCGCTTCTTGATAGGATGGAGCTTATTGAGGTGTCAAGTTACACTGAAAATGAGAAGTTTCACATAGCAAAGGAACACCTGGTTGAGAAGCAAAAGAGCAAAAACGGAATTAAAAAGGAACAGCTTACGATAACAGACTCTGCCCTAAAGGATATCATCAGGCTGTACACCAGAGAGGCCGGAGTCAGAAGCCTTGAGAGGACTATCGGCAAGCTGTGCCGCAAGGCGGCTAGGGAAATCTTTAAGGACAGCGAAGCTGCTTTAAAGGTTACAAAGACCAATCTTAAGACGTATTTGGGCAATCCGAAGTACAGTCCGGAGAAGAAAAATGATCACGCAGAGGTTGGAATCGTTAGAGGCCTGGCATGGACCAGCGTGGGCGGAGTCACACTCGAGGTTGAGGTGAATGTGCTGCCGGGCAAGGGTGAGCTTGTGCTCACCGGTAAGCTTGGCGACGTGATGAAGGAGTCGGCACAGGCGGCACTTAGCTATGTGCGATCAATAAGCGAAGGATATGGCATTGATGCAGAGTTTTACACGAAGCATGATATCCATATACATATCCCGGAGGGCGCAGTGCCAAAGGACGGACCATCTGCAGGTATCACTATGGCGACAGCCATGCTCTCAGCCATTACAGACAGAGCTGTCAGGGCAGATGTAGCCATGACAGGCGAGATAACGCTGCGCGGCAGGGTGCTTCCGATAGGAGGACTCAAGGAAAAGCTGCTTGCAGCCAAAGTAATCGGAATAAAAACAGTGTGTATTCCAAAGGATAATGAAAAGGACCTGGAGGAGATTTCAAAAGAAATAACAGACGGCATGGAAATCGTGCCGGTGGAGAGATTTTCACAGGTGGAGAAGATAGCATTTGTAAAATAAGAATGAGGAAGAGATTATGGTAATTAAAAGTGTTAATTTAGAGACAGTTTGCGGAATTACAAGCACAATCCCTGACAATGAGTATAATGAAGTGGCATTCGCCGGCAAGTCAAATGTAGGCAAGTCGTCACTGATCAATGCGCTCATGAACAGAAAGTCACTTGCCAGGATCTCTTCACAGCCCGGCAAGACACAGACCATCAATTTTTACAACGTCAATGACGCCATGTATCTGGTCGATCTGCCGGGCTATGGCTATGCCAACGCCAATATCGAGATAAAAGCTAAATGGGGACAGATGATAGAAAACTATCTTCACATCTCAAAAAAGCTTCAGGCAGTGTTTCTTTTAATAGATATAAGGCATGAGCCATCGGACAATGATATCATGATGTATGACTGGATGGTAAACCAGGGCTTTGCACCGATCATCATTGCAACCAAATCTGATAAATTGAAAAAAAGCCAGATTGCCGCACACATAAAGACTATCAAGGATGTGCTTCATGTGAAGCCGGGCACGGTAGTTATACCGTTTTCGTCTATGTCAAAGGAAGGCAGGGACGAAATCTGGAATCTCATAGATTCAATCGTGTTTGACGAGGAGACACTTCTTGTCATGAAACAGGAGGAAGAAGCAAAGCGCGAGGCAAAATCAGCAGCAAAAAGAGCCGCTGCATCCCAGCCACACAAAAAGGAGCGCTGGAAGAAGACCGGAAAGCCGGTTGCCAAAAAGACTAAAGAACGCAGAGATAAGGCCAAGAGCAAAAAAAGCGTTAATAATCATAAAAAGAAATAAAGCTATAGAAAGAAAGGCGAATATTTAATATATGAAGAATAAATGCAAATTTGTAGGCATTATGTTTTTGTGTATATTGATAGTGTGTACGCTTGCGGTAATGGCATATGAGCACACAGCAGGTATGAAAGGCGCTGCCGGTGGAGCATCAAATGCTTCGGGCAATACAAAAAATACAGACGAAGCTGATGATATGCTTACAGTCGTGACATCCTTCTATCCTATGTACATTGCCACTTTAAACATAGTAGACGGAGTGGAAGGTGTGAGACTTGAAAACTTAAGCGAGCCACAGACCGGTTGTCTGCACGATTTTCAGCTAACACCGGAGGATATGAAGCTTTTATCCACTGCCGATGTTTTTGTAATAAACGGAGGCGGTATAGAGTCGTTTATGTCTGATGTGGCAAAGGCGTATCCGAAGCTTGATGTGGTTGAGGCCTGTGAGGATGTGGCACTTCTTTCTGAGGATGATGCAGACAGTGACTACGACCATGATCACGAAGCAGACACAGAATCGGACAGTGACCACGACCATGACCACGAAGCAGACGCAGAATCAGATAGCGCGCATGACCATGGTGATGAGAATGCCCATGCATGGATGAGCGTGCCGCGTTACCGCACCATGGTTCAGACAATCGCATCCCGGCTTGCCGAAAAGGATGCAAAGCATGCTGATGAATATTATGCAAATGCAAAAGCATATGATGCAAAGCTTGCAGTGCTCGAAGAAAAGATAAATAGCCTAAAGAGTCTTACCAATGGACAGAATATCATCATATTCCATGAGGCCTATGCGTATGTAGCTGATGATTTTTCCATGAATGCATGCTATCTGTTAGACCTTGACGAGGAGCGCTCAGTCAGCGCAGGTGAGATAAAGCAGGTAATAGGTGCCATAAAGGATGACGGAGTGTCGGTAATACTCGCTGAGGAGCTCTACGGAAAGAGCATGGGAGATACCGTATCGCGTGAGACAGATGTGCATGTGATTTATATCGACCCTCTCAACAGGGGAGAGTACGACAAGGACAGCTATCTTGATGGTATGGAGCACAATATAGAGCTTATCAAAGAGGCATTTACTAAATAAAATTGGAGAAAATATGCGGAAAATAATACAGCCATGTGGCTTTCATTGCATAAAAATAAATAACCTTGGAGTGAGCTTCGGAGAGCAGACGGTGCTTGAGGATGTAAATATGCACATACATTGCGGCTCCTTCAATGTCATAATAGGCCAGAACGGTGCCGGAAAATCTACACTCATAAAGGCGATACTCGGCGAGATACCTCACACCGGTACGATTGAGTTCAAGGATACTAAGGACGGACATATGGCTAAGCTTAAAATCGGCTATGTGCCGCAGTCTGTCAATATCGAGAAAAATACACCGGTCAGCGTGTATGACCTCATAGCAAGCTATCAGTACAATTATCCTGTTTTTTTGCCAAAGAGCAAAAAGATAGAGGCAAAGATAAAGGAGACACTCGAGGTATTTGAGGCTGAGGAGCTCATCGACAAGCAGGTGTGCAACCTCTCGGGAGGACAGCTGCAGAGAGTGCTTCTTTCCATGGCAATCATGGACGAGCCGAACCTGCTGCTGTTGGATGAGCCGGTGTCCGGAATAGACCAAAACGGCATGGAGCTTTTCTATAAGACCATGGATTATTTAAAGACTCACTATGACCTTGCAATCATACTGATATCGCACGATTTGGACTATGTGGCAAAGTACGCAGACCATGTTGTACTGCTTGATAAGACCGTTGCAAAGCAGGGAACTGTGAAGGAAGTCTTCGAGAGCAAGGAATTTGAGAGAATTTTTTACACAGGAGAGGAATCCTGGGTGAGAGAGGAGGAGCACAAATGAATATAACCTCCTGGCTTCAATATGATTTCATGAGAAATGCCCTTATCGCTGTGCTCATCATCACACCGCTTTTTGGCATAATGGGAACAATGATTGTAAACAAAAAGATGGCATACTTTTCAGATGCACTCGGACATTCAGCACTTACCGGAATCGCTGTCGGAGTGGTATGCGGCATGGCAGACACCTCGCTTGCCATGGTGATATTTGCGATAGTGTTTGCGCTTCTTTTAAATAAGATTGGCAGTCTGAACACAGCGTCAACAGATACCATTATATCTGTATTTTCATCGTGCTCTGTGGCTATAGGTCTTGCAATACTGTCAAAAGGCGGCAATTTCAGCAAATACTCAAGCATACTGGTGGGCGATGTGCTAAGCATCACAAAGACGGAGATAGTGTATCTCATCGTGATTTTTGTGGTCACTATAGTGTTCTGGGTGCTTTGCTTCAATAAGCTCAACGCCATCTGCATACACAGAAGCGTGGCAAAAAGCAAGGGCATCCATGTGCGTCTTCTAGATAATCTGTTTGCGGTGCTTGTAGCACTCATAGTTATGCTATCCATCAAGTGGATAGGTATACTTATAATAAATGCTCTGCTTATATTACCAGCGGCTTCATCAAGGAATATTTCGGAAAATATGCGTGAGTATCATTTCTTTTCAGTGATATTTTCAGTATTTTCCGGTATAGTCGGCCTCGCAGTGTCATACTACACCAATGTGGCAACAGGTCCGATGATAGTGATTATTGCATCGGTAATATATTTTTCGACATTTATATTTGGAAGAAAATTGAAAAAATAACGGCAAGGGCTATAAGAAACAGATACAAAACAGCCGATACACAATATAAGAGAAAGACTGTTTAGCTATATCAGACGCTATACAGGTTGATAATAGTATAGCGGGAAAGGATTCCCGCACGCACATTACCAGGGAGGGATGAGAGATGTTAGATGCTATTTCAAGTGTAGTTTCAGCAGTAGCGGCGCAGAGTGTCACAGCAAAGGACGAGGCGCAGACAAAGAATACCAATACCGCTTCAAAGAAGCAGGATGCAAAGACGGATAAGTCGGATGCAAAGACTGCAGGCTTCAGCGAGGAGGCAGCTGTATATGAGAAATCAGACAGCAAGGATGATTCAAAGGATACTGCAAAGAGCACAGTAAACCAGAAGATGAGCAAGGCAGACAGAGATGCACTGGTACAGGCACTTAAGGATGATGCCAACGCCAGACAGCAGCAGCTTATCGAGATCGTCAGAAAGTCCATGACAGGACAGGCTTCAACCTGGGATAAGTCACAGGGCTTAAAGAGTCTGTTTGAGAATCTGACTGTAGATGCAGACACAATAGCGCAGGCCAAAAAGGACATCGCAGATGATGGATACTGGGGAGTTGAGAAGACTTCAGACCGTATTCTTGACTTTGCAAAGGCACTGTCGGGAGGCGACAAGGACAAGGCTGATGAGCTTTTGAATGCATTCAAGAAGGGCTTTTCACAGGCAACAGGAGCCTGGGGAGACAAGCTGCCATCAATTTGCCAGGATACTTATGATGCCGTAGTCAAGAAGTTTGATGACTGGAAGAATGGCACAGAGGACACACAGGTACAGGGCTAGAAGCCGGATGTGTATGTAAAAGTGTCGTGATGGAACGAATATTATATAAGAAATCTGATTTATGAATTATGAAAAGTTGGCTGCACGCAGCGTGCAGTCAACTTTTTAGTGCTTGTATAATTTTTTAAGAGGTATATAATAGAAATATAGTATATAAGTATCATTATTCATGGGAGGAAATATCATGAAATTAGACATGTCAAAGTGGAAAGCACTTAGCATCAAAAATCGTTTAAAGAAAGGCTTCAGACTGACTACATTTGTAGCATCGGCATCGGGGGTTATCGCGGGTATTCTTATGATTCTTGTATCAATGAGATATTCCAGCGCACTAACCTTTTTCGGATTTTCACAGGGAGATATAGGAAAGGTTATGGTAACCTTCTCAGAGACACGAAGCGCTACACGAGCTCTTATCGGTTATACAGCTTCTGACACATTAAGTAAGATGTCTGATACACATGATTCTAAAAAGGAATCATTTCAAAAATACTGGAAAGAGCTGCAAAGCTCTATAAAGAAAGATGAGGAGCAGGCTATATATGATGATATAAACAGTAAGCTCGACTCATACTGGAGTCTCGATGATGAAATCGGACAGTTAGGTAGGAATGCTACAGATCCTGAGACACAGAAGGAGGCCGAGGAGAGAGCAGTAGCAGAGCTTGCACCTGCATATGATGATATATATCAGCAGCTTGTTTCCCTTATGGATATAAAGGTAACAGAGGGAGATAATTTAAGCAAGAGATTATCATTAGTATCATATGCCGCATTTGGTATTGTTATTGTTATCATTGTCAGTTCATATTTTATCTCGATGAAAATCGGGGACGAAGTTGCAGTTGGTATTTCTAAACCACTCGATGAGTTAAAACAGAGATTACGTACATTTGCACAGGGTGATCTTGAGGCTCCATTCCCGGCAGTTGATTCACAAGATGAAATTGCTGATATGGTAGGGGTTGCGAAAAACATGGCAGCAGACCTTAAGACTATCATATCTGACTCTGACAAGCTTCTTGGAAAGATGGCAGAAGGAGATTATACAGTTTCATCAGACATGGAAGATAAATATACCGGAGATTTTATTGGACTTCTCATGGCAATGCGTCAGATGAAGACACAGATGAATGATGTTATGTCACATATCAATGAGATATCATCACTTGTTACAGCAGGTTCTAACAACCTTGCTCAGGCAGCACAGGAAATCGCAGAAGGTGCTATGGATCAGTCAGCAGCCATTGAGGAGCTTCAGGCTACATTTGCAGATATCACAGGCGGTGTTGAGAAAACATCTGAGAAGCTCAATGATACATACAGGATTGCACAGGAGTATGCTGAGGAAGCAGATCACAGCCATACAGAGATGCAGGGCATGGTTGATGTTATCGGACGCATCAATGATACATCTAAGCAGATTGAGAATATCATTTCTGAGATTGAGGATATTGCCAGTCAGACAAACCTTCTTTCACTCAATGCAGCTATCGAGGCAGCGCGTGCAGGTGAGGCAGGTAAAGGATTCGCAGTTGTTGCGGGACAAATCAGAAGTCTTTCAGAGCAGAGTGCCAAGGCTGCAGTTGACACACGTCAGCTTATAGAGAGTGCCATTGCGGTATCTAACGAGGGTAATGAAGCTGCAGAGCGCGTAAGTACTTCTATTGAAAAGGTTATCAATGGTATGAAGGAAGTTGCAGATTCTTCTCAAAAACTCAGCGAGATTGCAGAGGAGCAGGCAAAGGCTATGGAGCAGGCAGAGGCTGGCATTAATCAGATATCAGATGTTGTACAGTCAAACTCAGCAAATGCAGAGGAAACATCAGCAACAAGTGAGGAGCTTTCAGCACAGGCGGAGACAATGAACGAGCTGATTAGCAAATTTATATTGGAAAAGAAATAGAAAAATTGTACATACGAGTTTAGAAAAACTTTTTAAAAAAAGCCCCACAAGCATTATTGATATGTGCTGTGAGGCTTTTTGTTGTGGTGCGTTAGAGGGTTACTTTTTAAATCTAGTAAACATGTACTATGTGAACATAGTTTTTTGTGCAATACGTGGAAAATCTGAAAAGTAATGAAAATGAACAATTAATGAGAATATTTAAATTTGCTCTTTTTGGCAGGGTGTGTTATAATCCTTGTATACAAAAAACAGAGGTAATACAATATGGGTAGTAATAACGATATTTCATTAAAAGCATTAGCCAAGATTAACCTGGGGCTGGATGTGGTGAGGCGTAGAGAGGACGGATATCATGAGGTCCGCATGATTATGCAGACCATTCAGCTGTATGACAGGCTCGATATCAAAAGGACACAGGAGCCCGGCATACAGATACAGACCAATCTGTCTTTTCTCCCTGTAAACGAGAACAATCTCATATATAAGGCTGCAAAGCTTCTGATGGATGAGTTTTCTATAACTGACGGTGTATCAGTGAAGCTGGACAAGCGTATTCCTGTTGCAGCAGGGATGGCGGGGGGCAGTACTGATGCGGCAGCCATGCTTATAGGTGTAAACAGGCTTTTTTCACTGGGACTGACAAAGAGACAGCTTATGGAAAGAGGTGTGCAGATAGGTGCGGATGTACCATACTGTATTATGAGAGGTACGGCGCTGGCCGAGGGCATAGGAGAGGCGCTTAGTCCTCTTCCTCCAATGGTAAAGTGTCCGGTGCTTATTGCAAAGCCGTCAATCTCGGTATCCACAAAGTTTGTGTATCAGAATCTGAAGCTTGATGATACGACTATTCATCCGGATATAGACCGCCTGATAGATGATATAAAGGCTAAGAATCTGCATGATATCGCAGCGCATATGGGAAATGTCTTAGAGACTGTGACCATACCAAATTATCCGGTGATAGATGAGATAAAGAAGCATATGCTTTCAAATGGCGCGGTAGGAGCCATGATGAGCGGTAGTGGTCCGACGGTTTTTGGTCTGTTTGACGATGAAGATACTGCAAAGAAAGCGTACAAAGCCATGAGAAGCTCACATCTTGCCAGACAGGTGTATCTGACATCTGTATACAATAATCGCAAATAACGTGATATCCGGATAGCACAGCGGGTGCTTTATAGTTGCTTTTTTCTTATATGTGAGAATGATAATACAAGAGATAGGAGAAGTTTGATGACTGATAATTTAACTTTAAATATGGATGCATATCTGCCACTGCGTGATGTGGTGTTTAATACACTTCGTGAGGCAATTTTAAAGGGTGAGCTCAAGCCGGGAGAGAGACTTATGGAGCTGCAGCTTGCGTCAAAGCTTGGAGTCAGCCGTACACCTATACGTGAAGCAATCAGAATGCTTGAGCAGGAGGGGCTTGCAGTCACAATGCCGAGAAAGGGCGCAGAGGTTGCCAAGATGACTCTCAAGGATATGGAGGATGTGCTTGAAGTGAGAGAGGCTCTCGATGAGCTTGCAGCCAAAATAGCCTGTAAGAAAATCAGTGATGATGAGCTTGCGAATCTAAAAACCATAAAGGACGAGTTCAAGAGGAGCATGGACTCGGGAGATGTGAAAAAGATAGCTGAGGAGGATGTGAAGTTTCACGATGCTATCTATGAGGCAACCAACAATGCGAAGCTTGTATCTATGATGAACAATATCCGCGAGCAGATGTACCGCTACAGAGTGGAGTATTTGAAGGACCCAAAGAATTATCCGATGCTTGTGAAGGAGCATGATGCCATCTACAGGGCGCTTGAGGCAAGAAATATGGAGCTTGTGACGACGGAGATGCATACGCATGTGGCTAATCAGGCGGTTGCTGTGAAGGCTGTGATACAAAAGCAGGATGAAGAGAAGAAATAAAACAGAAATAAAACAAGATTATAGCAGACAAAGATAATAAAATACAAAATAATATAACAAAACCAGGGGCTGCCGGTCGCACTGACGTGTGAACGGCGGCCTTTTTTAGTGGCTTAGATAATAGCAAAAAATAAGTAATCAGGGATATTTGCGAGCTTGTATGGTCATACTATATCAGGGATTTTAAATCTGACGGGATTTATTGGGTATATAGGAGAGTTAAAGATGACCACAAACATAGATGAGAACATAAAAAGCTTCAGGCAGATATATTCTGATTGCTCAGATATCAAGATGCAGGAGATGTATCTGGGGCGTGATGCCTCAATAAAGTGTTTTGTTGCTTATATTGAGGTGACATGTGCAGGCTCAGGTATCAATAACAGTGCATTTGGACGATTTACCTCATACCTTGAGGGGATAGAACGGGATCAGGTTAAGGAAGTACTTGACAAAAATCAGGCAGCTCTATCTGAATTTGCACATCTGCACACGGTTAATGAGGCGGCCCAGATGATGCTGACAGGAGACGTGATTTTTTTTGTGGATGGTTATCCGGATGCTTTCAAGCTTCCTGATAAGGGATATCCTGCCATGTCAATTCAGGAGATTGATTCGGAAAAGGTCATAAGAGGCTCCAATGAGGGTTTTGCTGATTCCATAAAGATAAATACAGCGCTTATCAGGCGCAGGTTAAGGAGCACACGCTTAAAGTGTAAAGAGGTGAAAAAGGGACTTCGAGGACACAGCAATGTGGACATACTATATGTGAGAGACCTCGTAAAACCGGGGCTTGTAGAGGATGTGGAAAGAAATCTGGACAGCTATGTAATAGACCATGTGGGTGATTCGGGAGTTCTTGAACAATTTGCTGAGGCAAAATGGTATTCACCGTTTCCACAGCTTCAGACCACAAAGCGGCCGGATGTGGCGGTAAATGCGCTCCTAGAGGGGCGGGTGGTGGTGCTGTGCGATAATTCACCGATAGCAATAATATTGCCAACCACCATGAACAATTTTTTAAAAACCGCAGATGATTACTATAACAGAACGATAGCGGCAAGCTTTGCCAGATTGATAAGGTACGTGGCAGCCTTCATGTCATTTACATTGCCGGGGCTTTATCTGGCGGTCACAAATTTTCATACACAGATACTGCCGACACCTCTCATACTGGCATTTTATGAAGCCAGACTCGGCTGCCCGTTTCCGCAGCTCATAGAGGTGCTCATGATGGAGCTGTCCTTTGAGCTGCTTCGCGAAGCCGGCATAAGACTTCCCGGAGCAATGGGAAACACGATAGGTATAGTCGGAGGTCTCATAATCGGACAGGCAGCAGTGGATGCAAATTTAGTAAGCCCTATAGTGGTCATTCTTGTTGCATTCACCGCACTCTGTTCGTTTGCCATACCGAGTGAGGAGTTTGCATTTTCATTTAGGATACTCAAATTCGCTGTAATAATGATGTCGGCATGGCTTGGATATTTTGGATTTTTAATAAGTCTGATGGTGATACTTTTGCATCTCGCAAAGCTCAAAAGCTGTGGTTACCCATACATGATGCCATTTGTGGGCAGCGAGCTGACAGGCGGCGAGGATGAAAAGGACAGTATCATACGATTTCCGCTTCGCAGACTATGGAGGCGGCCTGTATTTGCAAGAGAAAAGGAGTGCAGGAAGCTGAAAGAAAATCGGACAAAATAAGTTGATGAAAATGGTAAAATTGTATTATTGTAATTAAACAATACAAATGATAACATATATATTATGTATGAATTTGCGCGAAAGGGAGAGAGGTTATGGAACAAAAAAGAAAAGAAGAAATAAGAAAAAGTATAATTGCCTGTGACAATGATATAGTTAAACTCAGATCACAGGCTGAAAATCTTGAAGAAATCATAAAAAATCAAAAGTGCACGCAAAAACGTTTTGAGAGTGAATGCGATAAGTATGAAATCAAAAGGCAGAAAAAAAAGATAAAATTAGAGAATATGTCATGTTTAATACAGAATGTTAAGCTAGTTGAAAGATATGTAGGAAGAATGAGCGATCGAGTATCTGGCAATTGTTATAATGTTAACAGTAATAGATTATTGAATATGATGAAACAGATGGACAAAGAGATTCTTAATAATGAAAATATGTTAGAAGAAAAATATGACATGATTTCTTCAATAATGTATAAAAGACAAATCTTAAAGTATGAAC
>ERZ827516.2319-NODE-2319-length-14213-cov-3.522814_pt1 | contig 14213 bp, 10 predicted proteins | sample MGYA00519703_ERZ827516 | MGnify/ENA primary metagenome ERZ827516 (study PRJEB31778, sample SAMEA3449337) | human gut metagenome | biome: human gut; feature: human-associated habitat; material: faeces | place: United Kingdom | collected 2010/2012 ...
CAGCGGGTCGCCCAGCTTGACGAGCGGGTTGCCGCCGATAAGCGTTCCAGACTCGCCGACATGGTCGATGCTCTTAAGACGATCGAGCTCGGAGACGATGACGGTCACGATGTCCTCGTGACCAGCGGCCTTAATGGCCTCGCGGTCGAAGCTGATGAGCGGCTGGCCTGCCTTGACCACATCACCCATCTCGACAAAGCGGGCAAAACCCTTGCCGTTCATTTCCACGGTGCCCAGGCCAACATGGATGAACACGCGCAGGCCGTCCTCGGTGATCATGCCGATGGAGTGGTTGGTGACAGTGGTGGCACCGATGCGGCCGTTGGCGGGCGCATAGATGGTGCCGGTAATGGGCTCGATGCCATAGCCCTGGCCAAGCATGCCCGAGGCGATCGTCTCGTCGGGAACCTCGTTCAGGTTGACGAGCACGCCGTTGACGGGGGCATAGATGACGCCTTCGCGGGTAGCGAAGCTTGCTGCGGGCGGAACGGACGCCTCGCCGGTCGAGGTGAAGGTGGACTTAAGCGAATCGAGCAGACCCATAGTTGCCTCCAACTTAAATAGGCGCATATCGCGCGTTTGGTTTGCCGGAAACGTTTCACATGTGTTTCGCGGCTTGGTCAACGCCCCTATTCTACGCTGCTCAACGATACCTCTGAACTGGGATTATGTGATATATCAGTTGAAGGGAAACTTATTGCCGGAGTGTTTCTGCGCCACGGGTTCAAGTGGGGTACGCTTGAAGGCGAAAAATAAGGGCGCATAATTTGCGCGAAGGGAGCACATATGATTGTCGAGAACCATGCGCTGTGGGGCGAGGAGCCGACCGAGGATTATCCGGCGACGTTTACGTATTTGGGTGCCGAGCCGTTGCCCGATAAACCGAATGGCCGCCGCCCCGCGGTGATTATCTGTGGCGGAGGTGCGTTTACGCATATCGCTCCGCATGAGCAGGATCCTGTGGCGTTTGCGTTTTTGGATCACGGTTACCAGGCCTTTGTGCTCAACTATGTCACGAGTTCTACGGGTGACGTGAGCTTTCCGCACCCCCAGGCAGATCTTGCCAAGATGGTCGCCACGGTGCGCGCCAACGCCGACGAGTGGCATGTCGATCCTAAGCGCGTGTGCGTCGTGGGCTTTTCTGCTGGCGGCATGATTTGCGCCTCGCTGGCAACACAGTGGAAGACCGGCCCCTTTGCGGCACTTGCCGGGGCGCGTCCGGACGACATTCGTCCCGATGCCGTGGTGCTGGGCTATCCATTGCTCGACTTTGCCTATGTGCGCGACATGCAGACGCGCGATCCGCGCATTGACTTGCGTGTGCCCAAGACGGGCGGCAAGGCGGGGCGCGATTTGCTCAACGACTACCTGTCGATGGTGACGGGCGGCGAGGCAACTGACGAGCATCTGGCCGACATCTGCCCCACCACGCATGTTTCGCGTCAGATGCCACCGACCTTTGTGTGGGGCGTGTCCGACGACAAGACGGCGCCGATCGCGCAGGTCTACCCGTTTGCGCAGCGCATGGCCGAGGAGGGCGTTGCATGCGAGATGCACGTCTTCGACCAGGGTGGTCACGGCCTTTCGCTCGGCAACGCCAACACCGCGGTCGACAACGAGGACAAGCAGGTGGCGGTCCGCCCTTGGATTCGCCTAGCCTTCCGCTTCCTGGAGCGCCATCTGTAAGAGGACGGGCATCCCAGCCCTTCAATAACTTGCGGTGAAATAGTTCCGATCTGGGGCATCAACCAGCCCATCCAGGAACTATTCCACCGCAACTTTGTTTTTGATGCCCCGCCCGGAAACTGCGTCCCAGTTTTGCCTTTCAAGGTGGGACACGGTTTCCCATAGGGCCTCGACTGGGAAAGTGCGTCCCGTTTCGAGTGGGGATTCCGGGATGCATTTTCCGTAAGAGGCCTGTTTGGGAAACCATATCCCGTTTCGAGCCAGAATTCTGGGATGTAGTTTCCCCGAGAGGCCTCATCGGGAAACTATGGCCCTGAACTCTCCTGCCTGTCCCCATTGCGCCAATCTGCTGATTGAACGTCATTGTGTGTTCACGCTATCATGTAAGCTTAAAATTGGTTAGCCATGGCAAACGGTTAGTCATGGTAAACAAAATGCAACGCCCTGTGGGCGCCGGGGGAGGAACACGGACGTGAAGCTCGATACGCTCGAGATTGGAAAGGACGCCGTTGTCGCATCGGTGGCATCGGACGACCAGGCACTCCGACAACATATTTTGGACATGGGCCTAACACCGGGCACCGAAGTCACCATGATGAAGTACGCCCCCATGGGCGACCCGCTCGAGATTCGCCTGCGTGGCTACGAGTTGACGCTGCGCAAGGACGATGCCGCACGGATTGAGCTCGTGGGTGTTCACGACACAGATACGGGTCCGCGCGCTAACGCCGCAATCGGCACGACGGAGCACCCGGCACTCGGCGAGGGGACGTATTCGCCCCGCGCGGCAAAGACGGCCGTGCCCGAGGGTGCGCCGCTGCATTTTGCCCTTGCCGGTAACCAAAACTGCGGCAAGACCACGCTGTTTAACCAGCTGACGGGCTCCAACCAGCATGTCGGTAACTTTCCCGGCGTGACGGTCGACCGCAAAGATGGCACTATCCGCAACCACCCCGAGGCGGGCGTTACCGACCTGCCTGGCATCTATTCGCTGTCGCCGTACACGGGCGAAGAGATCGTTAGCCGTCAATTCATCCTTGACGAAAACCCCGACGCCATCATCGATATCATCGACGCCACCAACATCGAGCGTAACCTGTACCTGACGCTGCAGCTTATGGAGCTCGACCGCCCCATGGTCATCGCGCTCAACATGATGGACGAGGTGACGACCAACGGCGGCGCCATTGACGTCAACCTGCTCGAGAGTCTGTTGGGCGTGCCGGTCGTCCCCATTAGCGCCGCACGCAACGAGGGTATCGGCGAGCTGGTGGACCATGCCCTGCATGTGGCGCGTTTCCGCGAGCGTCCCGGCCGCCTGGACTTCTGCGCACCCGATGGCCCAGACGGCGGTGCACTGCATCGCTGTATTCACGGCATTGCCAACCTTATCGAGGACCATGCCGCGACGGCGCACATTCCCGTGCGTTTTGCGGCGACCAAGCTGGTTGAGGGCGACGAGCTGGTGACCGAGGCGCTTCACCTGGATCGCAACGAGCTCGACGCCATCGAGCACATCATTACCCAGATGGAGGGCGAGGCCGGCACCGACCGCCTGTCCGCGCTGGCCGATATGCGCTTTAGCTTCATCGGCGACGTGTGTGGGCGCTGCGTCGTCAAGCCGCACGAGAGCCGCGAGCACGTGCGCTCCGTCAAGATCGACCGCATCCTGACAGGTCGTTACACGGCCATCCCGGCGTTCCTGGTGATCATGGGTCTCGTTTTTTGGCTGACGTTTGGCGTGATCGGCGCGGCGTTGCAGGGACTCATGGAGGACGGCATCGCTGCCATCATCGCCTCGGCCGATGCGGGCCTCAAGGCGTTCGGCACCAACGACGTGGTGCGCTCGCTGGCTGTCGACGGTGTGCTTACGGGTGTGGGCAGCGTGCTGACCTTCCTGCCGATTATCGTCGTGCTCTTCTTGTTCCTCTCCATTCTGGAAGACTCGGGCTACATGGCGCGCGTCGCCTTTGTCATGGATAAGGTGCTGCGTCGTTTTGGCCTGTCGGGCCGCAGCTTTGTGCCCATGCTCGTCGGGTTTGGCTGCACCGTGCCGGCTATCATGTCGACCCGTACGCTCCCATCCGAGCACGACCGCAAGATGACGGTCATGCTCACGCCGTTCATGAGCTGCTCGGCCAAGTTGCCGGTCTACGGTCTGCTGTGCGGGGCGTTTTTCCCACAGGCGACGGTTCCCGCCATGGTCTCGCTCTATCTGATCGGTATCGTGGTCGGCTGCATTGCGGCTTTGGTGCTCAACCGCACGGCATTTAAGGGCGATCCGGTGCCATTTATCATGGAGCTTCCCAATTACCGCCTGCCGAGCATCAAGACGACAGTGATGCTGGCATGGGATAAGGCCAAAGACTTTATTACCAAGGCCTTTACCATTATCTTTGCCGCTACGGTGGTCATCTGGTTCCTTCAGACGTTCGATATCCGCTTTAATGTGGTCGCCGATCAGTCGCAAAGCCTGCTTGCGGGCCTCGGCAGCATCATCGCGCCGGCGCTGGCGCCGCTTGGCTTTGGCGATTGGCGCGCATCCACGGCGCTCGTCACCGGACTTATCGCCAAGGAGAGTGTCATCTCGACCCTCACCGTGCTTTTGGGCGCGACCTCGCCCGCGGCACTGTCGACCATGTTTTCGCCGTTTACCGCTTACGTGTTCCTGGTCTTTACGTTGCTGTACCCGCCCTGCGTGGCGGCCATCGGCGCCGTCAGGAGCGAGTTGGGCGCGCGCTATGCCGTTGCCGTGTTCGCGTTTCAAGTGACGGTCGCCTGGATCGTGGCGTTTGTCGTGCATTCGGCGGGCATATTGCTGGGGTTGGCTTAGTATTTTATTGACGGCGCAACCTCTGTGTATCGAATTGTTTCGGTCCCGTGTCCGTTACTGACGGATGCGGGACCGTTGCTATATAATCCCCTCCGCTCAAAATGATTGGAGATGTTATATATGAGTCAGGCAAGGCAAGACGGTATCACGCTCAGGCAGTGGCTCCCACTCGTCGGGCTCACCTGCTGTGCGTTCGTGTTCAACACGTCGGAGTTTATGCCCATCGGCCTTTTGACTGATATCGCCGCGTCGTTCTCGCTCACCGAGGCCCAGGCGGGCATCATGATCTCGGTCTATGCCTGGGGCGTCATGCTGCTGTCGTTGCCGCTCATGGTGTTCGCTTCGCGTTTCGAGTTTAAGCGGATGCTGCTGGGTGTGCTTGCCGTGTTCTCGCTCGGTCAGTTCCTGTCCGCTGTGGCGCCGACCTATCCCATCCTGGTCTGCGCGCGCCTGGTGGTCGCTTGCGCACATGCCGTGTTCTGGTCAGTCGCCTCGATTATGGCCTCGCGCCTGGTCGACACTCGCCACGGCGCGCTCGCCATCAGCATGATTGCTACGGGCTCGTCCATCGCGCAGATCTTTGGCCTGCCTCTCGGTCGCGCCATTGGCTTGGCCGTGGGCTGGCGCATGACGTTTGCCGTGGTCGGGGGCCTCTCAGCCATCGCGGCCGTCTACCAGGCAGCGGTGTTCCCGGCCATGCCGGCGGGTGAGCGCTTTACCGTCAAACAGCTGCCCGAGCTGCTCAAGAACCCGCTCCTCATCGCGCTCTACGCAGTCACGGTCTTCATGGCGACCGGCTATTACGCAAGCTACAGCTATATCGAGCCTTTCCTGGCTCAGGTCGCCCATGTCGACGCAAGCGCTATCACCATGACGCTGACGGCGTTCGGCTGCTCCGGTCTGCTCGGAAGCTGGCTGTTCGGCTGCCTGTTCGATGGGCATCGCTTCCCGTTCTTGGCTATCACGCTCTCCGGCGTGCCGGTGGCCCTGCTGCTCATGGGGCCGGCCGCATCGTCGCTCGTGACAGTGCTTGCCGTCTGCGCACTGTGGGGTTGCTGCGCCACGGCCTTTAACGTGGCGTTTCAGGCCGAGCTCATCAAGCACACGCCGGCAGATTCGTCGGCCGTCGCCATGTCGATCTTCTCGGGCCTGTTCAATCTGGGCATTGGCACGGGTACCGCGATCGGCGGAGCCGTGGTTTCGGGTCCCGGTATCGCCTGGATCGGCTTCGCGGGCGGGTCGATTGCCGTCGTGGGCGTCATCCTCGCTATCACGGTGATGTTCCCGGCCATTCGCCGCGCAAAGCCCGTTGCCTAATCACGTTTCCTCATCAGTTGCGGTGGAATAGTTCCTGTTTAAGGCCTCTGAAGGCCCAAGCAGGAACTATTCCACCGCAACTTATTTTGGGGAAGAGGATACAAGCCGGGCATACAATGGATGTCGTTGTGTTGAGCTTACCGGGAGGTTGCTATGTGGGCATACGAGACGACGTTCTATCAGATCTATCCGCTGGGCTTCTGCGGAGCTCCGCGCGAAAACGCCGCCCCCGTCGCCGAGGATGAACTCGCCCAGGCTGCCAACGCCGCGCCCAACCCCGATGCGCCCATCATGAAGATTGCCCAATGGGCCGACTACCTGCAGGAACTCGGCGTTGGCGCTGTGCTCATCAACCCGCCGCTCGAATCCGACAGCCATGGCTACGACACGCGCAGTCTGCGCCATATCGACCGCCGCCTGGGTGGGGACGCCGACTTTGCCGCCGTGTGCGAGACGCTGCACGCCCATGGCATCCGTGTGGTGCTCGATGCTGTCTTTAACCACGTCGGTCGTGGCTTTTGGGCCTTCCGCGATGTGCAGGAGCGCAAGTGGGACTCGCCCTACAAGGATTGGTTCCACATCAGCTTTGACGGTGACTCGTGCTACGGCGACGGCTTTTGGTACGAGGGCTGGGAGGGCCATTTTGAGCTTGTGAAGCTCAACCTGCAAAACCCTGCCGTGGTCGATTACCTGCTTGAGTCCGTGCGTCGCTGGTCCGAAGTCTTTGGCGTCGACGGTCTGCGCCTGGACGTCGCCTATATGCTCGATCGCGTTTTTATGCGCCGCCTGCATACTTTTACCCGTGAGCTCAAGCCCGACTTTGTGCTGATTGGTGAGACGCTCCACGGCGACTACAACCAGATCGTCAACGACGAGATGCTCGACTCCTGCACCAACTACGAGTGCTACAAAGGCCTGTACTCCAGCTTTAACTCGGTCAATATGTTCGAGATCGCGCACTCGCTGCACCGTCAGTTTGGCGGCGATCCCTGGTGCATCTACCGCGGCAAGCACCTGCTGTCGTTTGTCGACAACCACGACGTGCCGCGACTGGCAAGCATCCTCACCGACAAGTCGTGCCTGCGTCCCGCCTATGGCATGCTCTTTGGCATGCCGGGCATCCCGTGCGTCTACTATGGCAGCGAGTGGGGAATCGCTGGCGAAAAGGGCGGCCCCGATGGCGACTGGGCACTTCGCCCTGCGCTCGTCGAGCCCGCGCCCAACGAGCTGACGGCCTTCATCACGCAGCTCGCGCACCTGCGCTCGGCCGACGACGCGGCGGCACGCGCTCTCAACTACGGCGCGTACCGCAACGTGGTGATCCAGAACAAGCAGCTGCTGTTCGAGCGCGCCTGCGACGACGCGACGGTGCTCGTGGCGGTGAACGCCGTGGGCGAGCCTTACACCTTTGGCGCCGGCGAGCTCAACGGCTCCTTTGTCGACCTGCTTGTCGACGATGCACCCACGGTCGAGCTGACGGGCGCGCTTGAGCTTGCGCCCTACGAGGTGCGTTATCTGCTGAGGGCCTAGGCCATGGCAACGTTTGACGAGGGCTATCAACATATTGAGCATGGGTTTGAGCCCGTGTTCGACCGGCACTCGCGCGTTTTGGTGCTGGGGTCGTTTCCCTCGGTGCTCTCGCGTGCCAATGCCTTCTACTACGGCAACCCTCAGAATCGTTTTTGGCGCGTGATGGCCGCGTGCCTTGGCGTGCCCGTGCCGCCCAACGAGGGTGACCCTTTGGCAGGCGGTGAGCCCGCGACGCTCGACGCCTCGATTGTCGCCAAGCGATCCATGCTGCTGAACGGCGGCGTGGCCCTGTGGGATGTGATCGAGAGCTGCGACATTAAGGGCTCGAGTGACGCGAGCATTCGCAACGTTGTGCCGGCACATATCGAGCGCATTACCGGCGCAGCTCCCATTGAGCAGGTGATATGCAACGGTGGTACAGCTGGCCGGCTCTACAAGCGCTATCTACAAGAACGCACCGGGCTGCCTGCCATCGTCCTGCCCTCGACAAGTCCCGCCAATGCCGCCTGGCGCCTGGAGCGTCTTGTTGAGCGTTGGAACGGCGCCGCCGATTGGCGGGCTTCTTCGATTTAGCAGTTTGAGTGTTTGGCAAGACGTCTCATAACGGCGTGCCAGATCGGTGTGGGCAGTGCAGGCTCGGCGCGTACCATGCCGTCGGTGTCGGCGCCGCCCGTTGCTGCGCCACCGAGCTTCTGCGCGTGTTCGACGGAACACCCCATGCGAATGGCGCCCACGAGCTTGTCCATGGCCTCCGAAAACGGTCGTCGCAAGAGTCCCATGCGCGGGGAGCGACGAAGCGCCGCAATGCCGCTGCCGGCGCAGATGACAACGCCGCCACACCACAATTGGCCCTGGCGTTCGCATGCCTTGTGCAGACGAACGGCGGCCCCACGCGCCTGTTCAGCGCCCTCTTGTGCGGCTCGAATCACGGCATAGACACGCGTTCCCGTACCGCCAAAGCGATCGAGTATCTGCTCGACAGCGATCATGGCCTCATCATCAAGTGCATCATCAACAGCGAGCACTATGCCATCGACTGCACCGGCATCATCCACCCCCAAATCGACCGGGCGGGGGAGTGCGGTGCCGGAAAGCTGTGCATAGGCGGCGATGGCATCCTGCAGGTCCCAGAGCAAAAACTCAAGATCGGCACTATTGGGAATGCTGATATACGCAATGGTTTGCAGCGTTTTTGGTACATCGCTGCGCGCGGTCGGCTCCATGCTGCCTCCTTTCCGGTTGGTTTCCGTTTAGGTTACACCGTCCGGCGGCGCCCCACCGCGCTATCCTAGTGCAACCCTTACGAAAGGAACGCCATGCGACTGCCCATGAATACCTCGCTTGCCACGCTCAAGCCCTCCGGTATCCGCCGAATCAACGCGCTCGCCGCCCAGCACCCGGGGTGCATCGCGCTTGCGCTTGGCGAGCCCGATTTTCCCACGCCCGATGTGATTAGCGCCGAGGTGACCGCCGCACTGGACCGCGGTGACACGCACTATCCGCCCAACAACGGGCGCCCCGCCCTGCGTGAGGCGTTATCTGCCTACATGGGGGACGCGGGCCTTACGTTTTCCGCCGATGAGGTCATCCTGACCGACGGTGCGACCGAGGCACTGTCGGCAACATTCATGGCTATGCTCAACCCCGGCGACGAGGTCATCATCCCCACGCCTGCCTTTGGCCTGTACGAGAGCATCGTCGTGGCCAACCACGCCAAGGCGGTCTTTTTGGATACGGAGCCTGCGCAATTCCAGATTGACGAGGACGCACTTCGTGCTTGCGTGACGCCGGCGACCAAGGCCATCGTCATCTGCACGCCCAACAATCCTACGGGTTGCATCCTCAACGCGGCTTCGCTCGACGCCGTGGCGCGCGTGGCAGAGCAGGCGGGCATCTACGTGATCTGCGACGACGTATACAACCGCCTGGTCTACGTGGACGGCTACGAGCGCTTTGCCCAGCGCCACCCGGAGCTTCGTGAGCAGACGGTAGTCATCGAGAGCTTCTCCAAGCCCTGGGCTATGACCGGCTGGCGCCTGGGCTGGCTCGCAGCGGCAACCCCCGTCATCGCCGAGATCGCAAAGGCCCACCAATACTTAGTATCGAGTGCTGTCTCCTTCGAAATGGACGCCGCAGCCCGAGCCCTGACCGTCGACCCAACCCCCATGCTCAAAGTCTACCGAGCCCGCCGCGAACGCGTACTCGCAGCCTTAGACGCCATGGGCCTCGACGTAGTAGAGCCCGCAGGAGCCTTCTACACTTTCCCGAGCATCAAAAAGTTCGGCCTAACCAGCGAAGACTTCTGCATCAAAGCCATCAAAGAAGCAAACGTAGCCCTAGTCCCGGGCGACTGTTTCGGCATCGAAGGCCACATCCGCCTCAGCTACTGCGTCTCCGACAAAGATTTGGACGAAGGTCTCCACCGCCTGTCCACCTTCGTTTCAACCTTATAGCCCAACGGGACGCAACACATCAGCCCACCGACCCAAGCATTATGAGTGGGGCGCGTCGCTCAACGGACACGAGGATTCGCAGCAAAGGCAACGTAGCTCCGGCCGGGAGGGGCAGGGCGAGTTTTCCGTAGATTCCGCACGAGCCGAAGGCCACTTAATGTGGCCTTCGTGCGAGCCCAGGACTTGACCGAGCGGAAAACTCGCCCTGCCCCTCCCGGTCGGAGCGTATGCAGGGTTTGTGTACGAATCCTCGCGCCCGTTGACCGACGCCGGGGTCCCCGCCATAATACTTTCGGTTCACGCACGAATCCGCTGCCAGAGACAGCCGGCGCAAACGGGTCTTACCCGCGAGCTTAATGGGACTTCCCGCCAGCCGAGGTGGTCGAGTAGATATGTCTTCTCGCCCCCGTCGCTCATGCAGCGCGGGGGCTTTCTTTTTGGACATGCCCCCGTCACGTCCTTGTGGCGGACCGTGCCCGGAAAGAATTCGAGGAGGTGTAATTCATGCCCCAGCAGTACAAAATCGACAAGGTTGCAGAGATCGAGTCCCGTATCGCCGAGAACGCCGGTCTGTTCGTCGTCAACTACAACGGTCTGACGGTTAAGCAGGCTCAGGAGCTGCGTCATCAGCTTCGCGAGTGCGGCGCCGAGATGAAGGTCTACAAGAACAACCTGGTCAAGATCGCCCTCAAGAACCAGGAGCAGCCCGAGCTCGACGAGATCCTCGCCGGCCCCGTCGCTTATGTGTTCTACGAGACCGAGCCGGTCGAGGCCGCTAAGACCCTTAAGGACTTCTCCGCTAAGTCCAAGGGCGTCCTTGAGATCAAGGGCGGTATCTCCGACGGCAAGGCCGTTTCCGCTGATGATGTTAAGGCTATCGCCGAGCTGCCCACCAAGGATCAGCTTCTCGGCCAGATCGCCGGTCTCATCTCCGGTTTCGCTCGCGACATCGCTGTCTGCGTCAACGGCGTTTCCTCTGGTCTCGCTCGTTCGATCCAGCAGGTCTCCGAGCAGAAGGCAGCCTAGTCGCTGTTTTCACCCGCGGCGGCAACGCCGCACCCCTGGCGCATTCGCGCCGTGTTTTAACTGATCTCCGTGCATTCGCACGGAAACCGAAAGGACTTAGAAATGGCTAAGCTTACCACCGATGAGATCATCGATGCTCTTAAGGAAATGACCCTTCTCGAGGCTTCCGAGCTCGTCAAGGCTATCGAGGACACCTTCGGCGTTTCCGCCGCTGCTCCTGCCGCTGTTGTCGCCGCTCCCGCTGCTGGCGCTGCTGAGGCCGAGGAGAAGACCGAGTTTGACGTCGTGCTCGAGGGCTTCGGCGACAACAAGATCCAGGTCATCAAGGCCGTCCGTGAGCTCACCAACCTTGGCCTGAAGGAGGCCAAGGAGGTCGTCGAGGGCGCTCCCAAGGCTGTTCTCGAGGGTGCCAAGAAGGAGGACGCCGAGGCTGCCAAGGAGAAGCTCGAGGCTGCTGGCGCTGCTGTCACCCTCAAGTAATCAGGCTTTCTCGCCAGATTTCTTTGCAGACGGGGTTCGCATTGCGAGCCCCGTCTTTTTTGTTATTAGCCCCTCTATTTTGCTGACTCGGTATGCAAATTGCTTTCGTTTGCGGTGCTTTGGGGTCGCTACCGTTGGGCGATAAAATTGCACCATTCGAGCAATAATTTGCGTTGACCTGCTGAAGAATGGCGCTTGCCTGCATTAACGTTAATTAGCAGCGGTAAGATAATTCGGTATCGCAATTTGGTCTGCGGCCGCCGTGCCGCACGCACAGGGCGCATCCTGCGCCTGCGAAAGGATCCTTGAATAATATGAAGGCAATCATCCCCGCCGCCGGTCTTGGCACGCGTTTTCTGCCTGGCACCAAGTGCACGCCCAAAGAGATGCTGCCGGTTCTCGACAAGCCGGTCATCCAGTATGTCGTCGAGGAGGCGCTCGACCCCGAGGAGGTCGACGACGCCCTCATCGTTACCTCGCCCGGCAAGCCCGAGCTGCTGAACTACTTCCAGCCCGACCGTTCGCTCGAGAACCTGCTGCGCGAGCGCGGTAAGGACGCCTATGCCGACGCTGTCGCCCATGCGGGCGGTATGCCGGTCGACTTCCGTTATCAGTACGAGCCCAAGGGCCTCGGTCACGCCATTCGCTCTGCCGCCGACGCTGTGGCAGGGGAGAACTTCCTGGTTCTTCTGGGCGACTACGTTGTGCCTAACCGCGACATCTGCGACAAGATGCTCGCCGTTTCCAAGGAGCACGGTGGCGCTTCGGTTATCGCCGTCGCTGCTTGCTCGCCCGAGGAAGTCAGCCGCTACGGCGTTATCGCCGGTGAGCGCGTCGGTTCGCTCGAGGGCGCCGAGGACGTTGCCGATGCAGAGCCGGGCGCTGTCTGGCGTATCGGCGGTCTGGTCGAGAAGCCCGCTCCCGAGGCGGCTCCGTCCAACCTGTACATTGTCGGCCGTTATCTGCTGAGCCCGCTGGTCATGGACCTGCTCGCTGATCAGCAGGCCGGCAAGGGCGGCGAGATTCAGCTCACCGACGCCATGGCCCGCTCGCTCGATCGCGAGGCTATGTACGCTGTCGTTATCGACCCGCTGTCGGGCTACGACACCGGCACCCCGTCTGGCTGGATGGCCACCAACGCCCTCATGGCCGCAAGCGATCCTCGCTTTGCCAGCGCCTTCTGGGACGCCATCGACGAGCGCGGCGGATTGATGCGCAAGTAAGCCTTCGGGCATCGACATTTACGGGCGCGGACCTCGGTTCGCGCCCGTTTTTTATAAGAGCTGCGATTGCCGGCTCTCTGTTCACAGAAAATATATGAACAGATGTTCGATACAGATACATCTACCTGCGTGTTTTCTGTCGAAAAACTTTGCTACTCCAAAAACTCAATCGCGTCAAGGCTTTTCTTGCCCAACGGTCGGTACCTGATAAACTATTAGGTTGCGATAACTGGCGAAGCTATGCCTCGCCAACCCACCGAGCATTTCCGTGAAGGAGGAAAAACCTGGTGACCTACGCATACACTGCCACTGAGCGCAAGCGCGTCAGCTTCGGGAAAATCCCGGAGGCCATGGAGCTCCCCAACCTTATCTCTGTTCAAAGGGAATCCTTTGAGCGTTTTAAGGACGAGGGCCTTCGTGAGGCGTTCAAGGAATCCAGCCCCATCCAGAGCCAGAACCATGTTCTCGAGGTTACCTTCGGCGAGCATCAGTTCGGCGACCCTGCGCACACCGTCGAGGAGTGCCGCGAGAAGGACATGACCTATCAGGCCCCGCTCCTGACCGACGTCCGTCTCACCAACAAGGAGACCGGCGAGATCAAGGAGCAGCTCGTCTTTATGGGCGACTTCCCCATGATGACCGATCAGGGCACCTTCATCATCAACGGTACCGAGCGTATCGTCGTCTCGCAGCTCGTCCGTTCCCCGGGTGTGTACTACAGCTCCGAGATGGATTCGGGCAAGCAGATCTACAAGGCCCAGATCATCCCGTCCCGCGGTGCCTGGCTTGAGTTTGAGGTCGACAAGCGCGACCAGCTCATGGTCTCCATCGACCGTAAGCGTAAGCAGAGCGCCACGATGTTCCTGCGCGCCCTTGGCATCGCCGTCACCAACGACGACATCATCGAGCTGCTCGGCAACTCCGATGTGATTAAGCGCACCCTGGAGCGCGACACCGCTCTCACTCGCGAGGACGCCCTTATCGAGATCTACCGTCGCTTGCGCCCGGGCGAGCCTCCCACCGTGGACGCTTCCCGCAGCCTGCTCGAGGGCCTGCTCTTTAACCCGCAGCGCTACGATCTGGCCCGCGTCGGTCGTTACAAGGTCAACAAGAAGCTCAACCTCACCACCGAGGAAGAGGTCACGGTGCTCACCGACGAGGATATCGTCGCTACGCTGCGCTACCTGCTGTCCCTCGCCGCCGGCGAGCAGGGCTTCAAGGTCGACGACATCGACCACTTTGGCAACCGCCGCATCCGCACCGTCGGCGAGCTCGTCGCCAACCAGTTCCGTATCGGCATGAGCCGTATGGAGCGCGTTGTCCGTGAGCGCATGAGCTCCCAGGACATCGACGAGATCACCCCGCAGTCGCTCATCAACATCCGCCCGATCGTGGCCTCCATCAAGGAGTTCTTCGGTTCCTCGCAGCTCTCGCAGTTCATGGACCAGGCGAACCCCCTGACCGGTCTGACCCACAAGCGCCGTCTGTCCGCACTCGGCCCTGGCGGTCTTGCCGGCCACAAGTCCGGCTCCAGCCGCCGCACCAACGTGCCGACGGCCGTCCGCGACGTTCACAACTCGCACTACAGCCGCATGTGCCCGATCGAGACCCCCGAAGGCCCCAACATCGGCCTGATCGGCTCGCTCGCCCTCTACGCCCGCGTCA
>ERZ827516.2320-NODE-2320-length-14204-cov-5.146795_pt1 | contig 14204 bp, 9 predicted proteins | sample MGYA00519703_ERZ827516 | MGnify/ENA primary metagenome ERZ827516 (study PRJEB31778, sample SAMEA3449337) | human gut metagenome | biome: human gut; feature: human-associated habitat; material: faeces | place: United Kingdom | collected 2010/2012 ...
AGTTATTTTCAGTCTTCCCATATAGCGATAATAAGTATTTGTCAAAGTATCTTTCATATTCATATCATAACTCACACTGTATTTCTTACCATTTTTGAGGATTTTAACAATCTTCCCTGTCGGAAGTCCTGTTCCCCAATCTCCACCCACATAACAACTCGCATTATCTTTGTTTACAATCAAATCTGAAGGCTGTTTCCATGTATAACCCGAGAATTTTTTCAGTTTCATTTTTTTGTTTCCAAAATAAAGTTTCATATCTGCGGCACATTTATTTTTGGCATAATCAAGCGATTTCCCATAAATGGATGATAAATTCTTATAGTACACCATCGTGGTTCGCATATAGATGTCATACTTGAATTTCATGCCCTCTCCAAAGCTGTAGCCAAAATACAGATCGAATTTCTTGAGCATTTTTGAAACTGTTTTCTTATATTGTGCTGTCACATTCTTTGATGCTGCCTGCGTTGTAATTGTCGCTGCATTGCTAAAATTCAGTGCAAATGCTATGAGCAACGTCAGTATGATCCGTTTTTTCCATTTTTTCATTCCATTTTCTTCCTTTCCTATTTCACTTTTACCGTGCAGACTGCTTTCTTCTTACCGGAAATTACTATAATTTTTACTTTTCCTTTCTTCTTTGCTTTGATCTTCCCTGTTTTGCTGACTGTTGCAATTTTCTTATTGGAAGTCCTGTAAACAATCTTATCCTTGCTGTCTTTCGGTGTTAAGGTAACTTTCAGTTTAAAGGTCTTGCCCTTCTTCAAGGTCAGCTTTTTACGGTTCAGTTTGATCTTTTTGGTTGTCTTCTTAACTGTCTGAGGTTTCTGATTCTGATTCGATTTTGTATTCGGAGTTTCTGTCTGCTGTTGATTCTTGTCCTGATCTTTTACTTCTGTTTCTTTCTGATCTTTGTCCGAATCTTTTGTTTCCGTTTCCTTCTGATCTTTGTCTGTATTGTCTTTATCTCCTGATTCATGCACACTTACTGTCGGCATATTTGCTGCTGTCAACCCGTACAGTGATGCCGTTAATGTCGTTGTTCCTTCTGCAAGTCCTGAAATCTTTCCATCATTATAGGAAGCAACGGAAACATTATCCGTAGAAATGGTCGGTGTATCTGTCACAATTCTGTCCACTCCTGCAGGCCACTGACCTGAAACTGTAATCATAGATTTTGTAAGATTAGCTTTTGTTGATTCACCTGCACGAAGAGTGTACGAAGTTTTTTCAAATGTTGCCTTAAAATCTGTAATCTTGCTGTTGTCTACTGAAAGAGCCGTAACCTGCTCACTGTCATTTGCTGCTGTTCCTGTTGTATTGACAGACGTTCTGTATGCAAACTCTTCTACCCAATAGTGATAGCCATTATAATAAACATGACCAATTCCAACACAGTTAAAATCAGCACTCAGCATATTTCTGCGGTGTCCCTGTCCGACATAATTCTCGTTATCTTCACGCCATCCCATATTTACCGCTTCTGCCGAAAGATATCCTGCTGCAATATTTTCTCCCAATGCACGCCAGTTCGTAATGCCTTCTTCTGAATAAACGCTGAAGCTTCTTCCGTCGTTCGGTCTGGTATGACTGTAGGATAATGCAATTTCTGCTGCCCGCTTCATTGCAAGCCGTTCCAGATCATAGTCGTATGCAAGCTCACTCAGAGCACTGCACGTAGTTTTTGTGGTATCATCCTCATTCCAGTACCATGCATCGGTACTGCTTGTCCTCATCTCATTGATCATGTTAAAGATCTTCCGAGCTTCTGTCTGACCATACTTTACTGAGATGTTGACCGGAATGATTTCTGCTGCATTTGCTTTCTTAGGAATCACCATCAGAAAACTCATGCAAAAGAAAAATAATAGTAACTTTGAAGTTGCTTTTTTCATAGATTCACCTGTCCTTCCTTATTATCGTTTATTCTTCACCATTTTCATATTGTGCTATCAATTCTTCTCTAAATACTACGCTCCTTTCTTTGAAATCCTCTGAAAAACAGAGTTTTTCATTCTGTCTTGCAAAGGATTTTCTGTTATTTTTCCTGATAGTTTCGTCCCAGGAATTTCTTTTCTTTTGTAAACACGGCCACCTGATGTTCATCAATATCCATTCGAATCAGTTTTCGCTGTTCTTCATTTTCAATTTTATCTCGATTCAACGTGAGAATATATTGAAAATCCTGATACTGTTCTTCCTGACTGTAAATATAATTCAAACACCGAACCAGTGTATCCTGATCCACATCAAAAATATTGTCATGTACCAAAAACAGCGGATGTCTGTCTCTGGTATATTGATTAAATAATAATGCCATGTCATAAATAAAGACTTTTGTCCTATCCACGCTGCGGCTTCCATCATCATAAATCCGAAGTACTAATTCGACCGGTGTTTTACTCTGAGCCTTATCGATTGTCTGGATGCTGAACGAACATTCTCTATTTCCCATAATAAATTCATGGATCTGCAGAATCGTTTCCATGAAGGAATCCATCATTTCCTCATTCTGTTCTATCTCCGTTTCAATTTCCATAATCTGCTGGGTTTTCTGCAAGTTCAATATTCTTTTCTTCTTCTCATGTTTTTCATATTGCTCAAATAAAAACTTTGTACGAGAAATGGATTCTTTCTTTGCCTCATAAATTTTCAGGCTTATTTTTAGATTCTTCAAGACTCCCTTTTTATCAATGATCTTCAGTTTCTCCGAATATTCATCATCCAATATTCGTATCTGCTCTGCAATGCTTTTTAACTGGCTTTCCAGTTCTTTTGCTTTTTGATTCACCAGTGTCCTTTGGAAATCTTCTATTTTATTCTTAAATCCTACCACTTCATTCAATGATTTTACTACTGCATTTCCCAGTTCACTTTTAAACTGGTTATAAACCAATTCAATCTCCCTGTCATCAATCTGCTCCGGTTTTGGCATTTTTCTGATTTTTTCATAATCATGTCGTAAAGCCTTTTGACGCTTTCGCAGCTGATCCAACAATTCCTCCAGCTCAATCAAATCTGCTTCCATGGAATCAAAAGTCTCATTTGTCTTAAAACTTTCAATCGCATCTTCTAATTTCTTCAGTTCATCTTCCAATGCGTTTAATTCTGCTCTTACATCCGAGATTTTCTTTTGTCCATCCTGCGTCAGTTCCCTTTTTTCCTTTGAAAGAACAGTAGTAATCTTCCCAATCTCCTTGATAGTTTCAACCGTATTTTTATAGGCTTCCAAAGAGAATCCCAGTAAAAATAAATGTGCATTCAAATCATCCGGAATCTTTTTTGTCAAATCGTGACATTTGATGATGTCTTTAAACTCTGAACGTTCATCACGCATTAAAATTGAAAATAAATTTCGAAAACTCGGTACTGTTTTCCCATTTAACTCCGAAAAAATAATACCTGTCAGATAATCTCTCGCATCCTGGAGTTTATCAAAAGAAACTGTTTTTCCTCCTCTGATAATCACAGGCTGATCTGCCTGCTCACGATTTCTTTTTATAATGATGGTTTCTGCTCCTATATCCAGATCCAGTATTACATTTTCTTCCAATGGAAAAACTTCTTTGGGTATTTTTGCGACTCTGGACTTATCATAATCACTCAAAAAGCAAAAATCCAGGAATTCAATACACATAGATTTCCCAACACCATTTGTTTTCCGACCTTTTACAGAACTGTCATCGTACTTTTCACCTAATATAATATTAACTCCATCATGAAAAGAAATTTCTTCAAAAACATTATTTTCTGAATAAAGCCGGTTGAGGCGAATCCGCTTTATTTCTTTACCCATATATTCGCCCCCTCAAATTCAACAATGTCAACCGAATATAAAAAAGAAAGCCCCAGGATCAGCTGTCTGCTGCTTGTAATTCCTGCTTTTTTCAGTGCTTTTGATACATCATAAATAGAAATCTTTTCTGCTCCTCGCTTTCGTATCTCTTTGAGTATGAGATAGCCGATATACATTGCAGAAGATTTCAGTGCATTGCTACTTGCCAGCATCATACTCACTCCCTTCATTTGGAAATACTCTGCATTTGATCATTTCATTCACAAGATAGAACCGAATTGCAGAATGATCATATTTCTTTCCATTGCTGCTTAATTTTTCCTCAAAATATGCAACCAGTTTATTTAATGCTGCAATCGGATTATCGTGTTCTTCTTCCAGAAATTGTATACTGATATCCTGTAGATAGAACATAATAATAATGTCCTGAGCTTCGTCTATCCCCAGTGTTTCATTCACAATATTTAATGCTTCTCCATAAAGGGTATAAAGCGTTGTATATTCTCTGGTTAATCGATCCGCAAATTTTCGAAACCTTTTATATATCTTATACTCTGGATCCACTGCCGTTTCACGAGATTTATTCACTTTTCTGTGTTTTGAAATATACTCTATCAGATCTATGATCGTATCTACTTCACTGGCCTGCGTTTCTCTCACCGAATAATATTTATTACGCAATTTCTCTGATAGATAGGTACTGATTGCTTTTATTTTTTCCGTCTGTAACTCACGGATATCTTTCATCAATTTTTCAACATCCCAAATATCTTTCGTTTTTTCAAATGTGAACATTCCCTGAGTATCAAAATTGGAAGAATAATTTTTCTTTTGTGTCAAAATCAATACAACCAACCTGTCATATAGCTGATATGCCTGATTCTTATTAAATTCCTCTATCGTATGCTTAATCTTTGTGCTGCTGTTATCTGATGTGACTTGAACTGCTATACGATTCTCCGGATCTACTAAATCAATCGCAGGAGCATTTTTCTCCAGATGATTCGCATTTTTTAATTTATATCCATAGATAAGATTCAACAATCCTGGGAAGAAATCTTCTGCAATAATATTAATATCATAGAGATTTACCGCATTCAAAATCGATACTTCCCGACTTAATAAGGCCAAATCTTCAGCTATATTTTTTAAGTAAAACTCTTTGTTTATCATGCTCCTTCCCTCTCCTCATTTGTTGTTTTCTTTATTCTACCATACCTTTTTCTATATTTCTATTGTTTTTTTGTACAAATTGTGTTATGGACTTCTCTTATTATTTAGCATCATCATTACCTATATAGAGCAAATATTTATTATAGTCATCAAGGATAGTATTTTCCCCATAAAAAATCCCTTGCGAAACAGATTGTTTCATTCTGTATCGCAAAGGATTTCTGTTATTTTCCCATTTTGGAAACTTTTTGTTTCATAAGCTCTTTATTTTCTGTTTTAGGAAAATATATGGACACTATTTTTTTATCTTCACGCTTTTTGCCTGCCCTTTTCCTTTCAGAATTTTTTTATAGTCATTCAGTTTCTTTTTCGGCACTTTAATCACTGCTTTTTTATGGATACCTTTGAATACATTCTTACCAACAGATTTCTTTGTCAGAGAAGTCGATTTGATTTTGATATTTTTTAAGTTTTTACAACCGTAAAAAGCATTCGCACCGATTTTTCTGACATTCTTGCCAATAATAACTTTCTTAAGCTGAGGAGTCTTTTTGAATGCATTCTTTCCTATTTCAGTTACCTGAAATACTTTTCCCTTTTTGTTTCTAACACTTAATGGTACTCCAAAAATGGTAGTCGCCTTGTTATGTAGTTTTTCCAGCTTCACCTCATTGCCGTCCGCTCCTACCTGTATAACACAATATGATGCGTCTCTCGTTCGGATTGTCTCTCCCATCCCAGGCTGTTTTTCCGACGACATCTGATCTTCTGTTTGCTGCTGACTTTCTGTCTGTTTTATTGTTTCGCTCTCTTTAGAGGGTTCACTTTCTTTTACAGTCTCGCTTTCTTTTGCTGTTTCACTTTCTCTCGTGCTCTCTGCTTCGCTTTCTCTTTCACTTTCAGACGGAATATTTGACTCTGATTTATATAACACTGCATAGGCAGTATTATTTCCTTCTTCACTGTCTCCCCCCTGCACTTCTGCATATACGGTAAGATAAGCAGCATTATTTTCATTATATGCGATGCTGTTTTTATCTACTGTCAGAGTCACTTTTTTTCTCACTGTTTTCCGGAACTTCAATTCCGTTTTGTCTCTTCATTACTTTTGTTTTGTCTGCATCTGCATAAAGAATGAGATCTGTCTTTGTTGCTGTTGTGCTCTGATTTTTCAGCTTTACAGTCACGTAAACCTGATTTGTTTTTTCTTCTGCTGATGCTTCAACTGCGATATCCGCTCTTCCAACTGGCACTTCAAGTGTATTTTCTTCCTTTTCATCCTGTCCTTCTGCCGTAATACAAAGAGATGCATTCTGTGAACCTGTCACTTCTGAAAGATCCACGTATGCTGTTCCCGCACTGCTCTCGCCCGGTTCCAGATGAATCGGAATGGTTTTTGTAATCTTGCTTCCATCTGCCATTCTGATTTCAATATCCATATTTTCTACTGCAACATCTTCTGTATTTGTCACAAGATACCGAACTGCTGTCAGTCCATCCACTACATCAGTTTCGTCAATCGATGCACTGTCCACTTCCAGCTTTTTCTGCTGTTCTTTTTCTATGTACACCAGTTCATTACGGTTACTTTCTGTATCAAGTGCATTGGTTACAACCGTCCATTTTCCCTCTTCATCCAGAAGCGGTGAAAAATAACGCCACATTTTATTTTTTTCTTCTCGCAGAATAATTGGAGTGGAATAACCATTTTCTGTCTTCATGGACGCCATCAGTTTTCCTGTATTTGTGTCCTGATCATATACACTCCAGATATAACCTTCTTTTTCTCTGTTTCTGCAATATCTCACCTGGCCGCCAAAAGAATCTTCCCCTGCATCATAAGCTTCCAGTTTCTTTTCAGCGATATCATACGGATACAGTTTTCCATTTAAAATGCAGCCAATTTTTCCACTTGCATAATGCAGACTGGTAATTGTCCCATCGTCCGCTTCGGTCATCAGTTCTGCAAACTCCTGGAAAACATTTCCGTTTGTATCAAATACCGCTTTTACCTGATTGCTTTCCCCTACAAATGCAGACTGTACACCTGTTTCATCCTGATAAATCATATAGTTATCAATCGTGCCGGATGCAGTTGTCAATGTTTCTTCCTTTTCAAATCCAGATGCACTGCATTTTGCCATACAGATAGAGTTCGTTCCCTCTTCCTTCATCAGGCTTTTTGCATCATTTCGCACCCACGCTACTATAATTTCATCCCCATTTTCTATAACACGAGGCATCATATCACATTCTGCATTATCCGTAACTTGTGTGATATTTCGGAATGTTCCTGCCGTCTCATCAAATTCTGCATAATAAATTTCTGCATTTTCTGCCATCTGCTCAAATACACCTGTACTGTCCAGCTCCACACTTCCGGTAATCTGTTTTTTTACTTTCTGCCATGCCAGAACCAACTTGCCATTTATAACTTTCATGTCTGCATACGAATCTGCATATCCATCATCATACACTGCCTTTGGCTCTGACCAGATGCCATTCTCACATACCGAATATTTCAGAACCGTGCTGTTCAAAGTACTGCGGTTTTCATCGTATGCCTGGAAAACCATGACATCTTTCCCGTTAATCCGAGCCTGTATCGGAAGCGTGGACGGCAAAACGGACTGCTGCAGAGAACGGGTAACATTTTTCGTACTTCCTTTTGTACTTCTTGTCTTGCGGTTTGTACCACCATTCCATGCACTGGTATCTTTTGCAAATGCAGTATCGATTTCTTTCATGGAATCTTTTGATATCTGAAGCGTTTTTCCCTGTTTCTGATTCTTATTTTGGCCCCAGAGCGGTATTGTACATTTTGCCAGTTCTTTCTTATAATCCACCAACATAACTGCCTGAATTTCATAACCCGCTGCCGCTGTAAATTCTCCTTTAAAAACTGGAATCAAAGTAACCGGAATACTGGCTTCTCCATATGCTCCTGCTGCTATAACCTTCTCTATTCCATATCCACCTTCTACTGTTATTTTAGGAATAAGCTTCAGGTTTCCATCCACCAGTTTCATCTCTTTCTTTTCCCAATCGTATACCGGACCTGCTTTTCCTGATATTTTTCCGTCTGCCTTCAGATTGAGATACCATGGACCTATCGGTGTTACTGTCTGCCAGGATAAACTTCCTGACCATTTTGCAGCAGCATTGATTTTTCCATCACTGTTGATCAGATTTCCATTTTTGTCATATGTATTTTCAAGATAGCCCACAACAGAAACCTTAGGTTTCGTTTCAAATTTCTTTGTTTTAAATTTTGAAACGCTTTTAATACCCCATTTTTCATAATAAAATGACATTTTATCAAAATTTTCCATTTCATCATGATAATCTTCTATATACTTCTTATACTGATTCCATAAAGTAGGCGAATCTTTGTCCAGTAAATCCTTTCTTCCAATTCCTACCGACACTTTAATCTTATACTGTCCATTTTCTCCCTCCTCTTTAGAGGCTTCCACCAGAAACAACATGAAACTCATATTAAAGTCATCTGGGAAAAATTCTACAACAGCTCCTCCCGCTTTGCCAGATGCAGTATCTCCCAGCTGCAATGCTCCTCTACCGCCGCTTCCGCCACTGTCTTCTTCCGTTTCCAAAGCAGGATCAATTTTAATTTTCTGTTTTACAATGGTTCCATCTGAAGTTTTTCTACAATAGTAGTTTCACCTGTTTTATCTGCCGTAACATCAATTTTACCATATGCTTTCCAAACCAACATTTCTTCCATGAGTCCAATATTTTCCGGAGCATTTGCCATGACAACAGATCCCTGTTCAATGGTAAGATTGTTTTTTTCGTCTGTCCAAGACAGACTTCCTATGAGCTCTTTTAATTTCTCTTCTGTTTCCGCATAAAAATAAAATGGCAAAGACTTCGTCTGACCTTTTCTGAAAAACTTTCCTGACAGACTGCTCACATCCAGATACAGTTTTCTATTTTTATCAGCTTCTTCTGTTTCACCGGAATTTCCGCCAGTGTCCGGAGGTGCCTGTTCATTTACTGTTCCATCAGAACAAACTGTTCCCGCATAAGACCAGAGATTAGGATTTGACAAGTCCAAATTCAGTACAGGACTTACGGCATCCCACTTATAAGTCACATTATTACCCAGGATAACACTGCCTGTCATATCAACTATTAAAGCTTCATTCGCATTATCGTCTGGTGTGCGAAGCCACCAGCAGCACACTCCTGCATATCGACGATCATTAGCCTCTGTGCTAAATGCTCCTTTTGCTTTAGTATATGTGCTGCTTCTTTTACGTCTGGCTTCATCGCTTTTCCATTCTCCAACAAAACCATAATCAGCAGTCGTTGCTTCCTGTTCAGATAGCAGAAAAATTTTATCTTTGGTATCATTTCCTCCGTTCCATATTTTGTATTATCGTCATTTTTTACTTCTGTCAGCTGAATCACTTGCTGCTGTACAATACTAAAGGCATTATTCGAAAAACTATTTTTACTATAATCTCTTCTGTCCTGATTCTTTTCTGCATCATAACCATTTAACCAACTCCGTATACCGCTCGTTTCCCAAGTAGTTTCACTATCCAAAATAGAATATACACAATTATCTATTGCTACATCCGTCTGAATAAATGCACTATTTCCTTTTACATTTAGAACACGCCATTTAATTGGTTCATATTTGAAATAATGCCAAGACACACTATCCTTCCATTGATAATATCTGGCTGCCACATTACTATTACCGATATAAAGTGCATCTCCCTTTTTCATCCGCCGATACTTTTCCCCGTTTAATATAATCTCGTTATCACTCCAACCACTGGCATTCTCCAACTTCTGAAATAAAGAAGCATCTTCAATTACATCTGTCTGTGGATTGTAATAACTTTCGTCTATAGCAGCATATGTATCCGCATCCTCCACCACTTCTCTTTGTGGATAACTTCCAAACCAGATACAGTCCCACGTCACTTTCTGTCCAGACTTCATACTACTGTCCTTTACAATGCGTGGATTTTTCAATGTTACGGTTGCTGCTTCTGCTTTTGCCGGAGTTAACAGTGCAATTGATGGCAGTGCTGTCACAGTAAGTGCCGTCAATAATATCCCTGCCAAAATCCTTTTCCAGATATTTGCTTTCAATTCTCCATTCCTCCTTTGCTTTCTCATAATCATGCAATTATGAAATAAATTTTCCAGTTGCTTATTTAAAACAAGCAACCAAAGCAAGTTTCTTGTTTTGATTGCCTGTTCTTTGTAACTATTTCACTTTTACAGTACAAACTGCTTTCTTCTTACCGGAAATTACCATAATTTTTACTTTGCCTTTTTTCTTTGCTTTGATTTTTCCAGTTTTGCTGACTGTCGCAATTTTTCTATTGGAAGTCTTGTAAACAATCTTATCCTGACTGTCTGCTGGTGTTAAGGTAACTTTCAGTTTAAAAGTCTTTCCTTTTTTCAAAGTCAATTTCTTACGGTTCAGTTTGATCTTTTTGGTTGTTTTTTTGACCGTCTGTTGATTCTGATTTGGTTTTGTATCCGGAGTTTCTGTCTGCTGCTGATCCTTATCTGTATTGTCTTTATCCTCAGGTTTCTGTTCCGTTTCTTGATTGTCCGGCTTCTGATCTGGATCTTTATCAGGGTCAGTTACTTTTGGTATTGTCACAAATTCTGCCTTTCCACATACGCTGCAGTTTCTTACCAGTATGCCTTCCTCTGTCTCTGTTGCCTCTTTGACAATCTGATACTCACCATAAGTATGTCCTGCTGCCAGAATTTCTTCTGTGTAACTTTCTCCGCATGCCATACAACTAATCTTTTTCATTCCTGCTTCTGTACACGTTGCTTCCGTTACAATCTCTCCATCATCCCAGCTGTGGTCTGTTTGCGGGATTACTGCCTGCTCCTGAAGCACTTTGTTACATACACTGCAGTGACTTCCTTCTGTCTTTCCGGTTGCTGTGCATGTTGCTTCTACTGCTTCATCTTTTACAACTGTATGACCTTTTTTCGGTATCACTTTCTGTTCCTGAAGCACTTCATTACATACATCACAATGACTTCCTTCTGTCTTTCCGGTTGTTGCACATGTTGCTTCTATTGCTTCATCTTTTACAACAATATGACCTGCCGGTGCTACTTTTTCTGTTTTACTTTCTCCGCATACAGTACAGGTAATCTTCTCAATACCTTCTTCTGTACAGCTGGCTTCTTCAACAATAGTTCCTGCATCCCAGCTGTGTTCTGTTTTTGGTATGGTTTCCTGTGCCTGAATTACGGTGTTACATACGCTGCAGTGACTTCCTGCCGTTTTTCCGGTCTCTTTGCATGTAGCCGGTATCGCTTCATCTCTCACAATCGTATGAACTTTCTGCGTAATAATTTCTATCTTTGTTTCTTTACAAACGGTACAGGTAATTTTCTTTATACCGTCCTTGGTACAAGTTGCTTCCCTGATAATTTCTCCGGAATTCCAACTATGTTCTTTTTTCGGTACAAACTCCTGTTTTTTGATTACAGTATTACATACACTGCAATGGCTGCCCTCTGTTTTGCCTTCGATTTCACAAGTCGCTTCTACTGCATTATCCTTTACAATCGTATGCTCTTTTTTCGGAATTGTTTCTGTTCTTGTTTCCTCACAGATGGAACAATGATAAACTATCGTTCCTGTTTTTGCACAGGTCGCTTCTGAAATTACAGTTCCTGCATCCCAATTATGATTTGTTTCTGCCTTCCACACAGCATACAAGGTGATATTTTTTGTGATCTTAATTTCATCTCCTGCATGGTATTCTGCATTTTCTGCACTTTCCTTAAGTGCCCATCCGACAAATTCATACCCTCTACGCGTCGGTTCCACATTTGTTACTTTCGCAGTACTTCCCTGTTCATAACTCTCACTCTTTGGAGGATTCACTCCTTCATTGGCATCATATGTTAACGTATAATTTTCGATATAATCATATTCACATATAACTCCAACCACATCGGTGTTGAAAAAATCCAGTTCATTAACCAGCGTATTGCTGTTATTGATGTCATTCCAATAAAAACGTTTACCACCATTTGCCGGATTTGTTTTGTTGTAAATATGTGCACAATATTCTCTTCCAGGATAAGATATATCCGCTCCGCCATTCGTTGGCTCTCCTGCATCCCAGTGTTCATATTCACTGTTTTCGCCCGTAATCCACGCAAAATTTCTACCATATTTCTTAAATCCCAGCCAGTACTGGTTCATGGTTCCATTAGTAAGAAGTTTTTCAATAAACTCCTGCTCTCCTGCATCTGTAATTGTAACCAGATGTCCTCCTCTTAAAATGCAGGAACGTTTTGCATCTGTCCAGTTCATTCCCTGATCAAACACTTCATAGCGATGTCCGTTATAATTGCCTGTTGCAAGTAGTTTTTCCTCTGACAACTCTACCTTTACCGGATCCACCTTAACAATATTCATTCCTGTTCCATGGTCTGTATTATAAGAATAAATCTGTGCATTCCTTTCTCCGCTCTGTCCTCCCGGAACATCCAGAACTCTGGTAGAAGAACAGCATGGCTGAAGGTAATACAGACCATCCTTTTTGCGTATATACCATTTCTGTGCATCAGAACGATTTTCTACCCATGTTGTAACATTCCTTTTTTCTGCATCAATTCCACCTGATACATCTAATACCAATGCTTCATTTCCTTCACAATAAATTGTATATGGTTCATTTCTGCTGTTTCTCACAAAATGCCACATCTGTTCTCTTGTTCCATCTTTATCTGAAAAAATCGCATCTTGTGTCTGTCCGTTATGAATTTTCTTTAATGCTGTGTGTACATACGCATTTTCAACAATTGCAAAAAAGTCATCTCCAAGATCATACTCTATCTCTGGTAATTCCAAAATCTCAACCCTATCTACGCGTGCTGATGAACAGTTACCATATTTATCATATGCATAGATATGAGTAGCATAGATTCCCCTGTCATTATTATGATCCGCTATATTTACAGTATATGTATAGATATCTCCGTTTCTTGTACCACTTGCTGCAGCATTCACCGGCCAATTTTGTACGATATCATCCTGTCCATTTACTGCAGACCATGTCGGAAACTGCACTCGGTTTACTTCTGTATTATCCGTAACTCTACACGAAACCACATAACTGTTTGCTGTTATATCCATAACCTGAATGTCTGAAATAACCGGTGCTTCTTTGTCCTGACTGATCGTAACTTTCTTGGATGCCAGAAGAACAGACGGTGCACCACCTCCAACATTGATTGCATATATATCCAGCGTGTGCTCTCCTGACAGACTGGCATCTACTTCTGTTTCGAAAGCATATCCATGATAATCTCCGCATTTATAAACATTGTTTACATCTGGTCTGTATAAATTCGCAACCGTTGTTCCGAGAAGCTTTCCATCCATATAGACATGAATTTCCAGTGCTGTACCACAATTATCTGCATCAAATGCCCATCCTGCTGCTCCAACTTTGCTGAATCCGCCACCAGCCGAATCTACCATTCCCTGCGGGTTATGGCCTTGTTGAATATTATTTTGGGATTCATATGTATATGTAGTTCCTGGTAAATATAATTTGGGATTTAATGCATTTTTATATGAATCTGCTGAATTACGCACTTCATAATGCAAATGTGGTCCTGTGGAATTTCCTGTTGAACCAGACTTACCAATAATCTGTCCAGCTGTTACATGCTGGCCTTCACTTACTAATATTTGATTTAAATGACAATATCTGATATAAACAGTCTGACCGTTCACCTTAGCTTTAATTTTTATATGTCTGCCATAAGAAGTTGTCAAATACTGAACAGAAACCACATCTCCGTCACAGCTGGAATATACATCCGTATTTAATGGCACCGGAAAATCTGTTCCACCATGATAACTTCCACTGGCATAATTAGGCCAATCATTTTTAAAAGTATGAACATATGTTGGCCATACCCAATTATTAGATTGTGAAGCTGCTAACACATTTTTTGACATTAGAAGCAAACATATTATGCCAAAACATATCAAAATTATTTTTTCCCTTGTTTTTTTCATACATTTCATCCTTTTCCTATTTTTTCAAAACGCACTATTTAAATATTAACATTCTCTGTTCTTACTCTTTTGATATCTGTAATCACAAAGCCGTCTTTGTTTTTCGCTTTCTTCAGAGTTATTTTCAGTCTTCCCATATAGCGATAATAAGTATTTGTCAAAGTATCTTTC
>ERZ827516.2325-NODE-2325-length-14173-cov-3.889857_pt1 | contig 14173 bp, 19 predicted proteins | sample MGYA00519703_ERZ827516 | MGnify/ENA primary metagenome ERZ827516 (study PRJEB31778, sample SAMEA3449337) | human gut metagenome | biome: human gut; feature: human-associated habitat; material: faeces | place: United Kingdom | collected 2010/2012 ...
TATAACCCTGCGCCTCGACCAGTACCTGCCATGCCTTTTGGTTGTCGGACTGCCGGGATCCGCGCGATTCTGTTTTCATTTCGATACATAGGCCGTTGTAATTACCTCGTGCAACCAACAGAATCAAATCCGACACTCCGGGCGTTACACCTTCACCCTGCATGATCGCCGCCTCGACTTTCGAACGGCTACCGCCATTCGGCACGGCAAAGAGTAGTTTTGCCAAACTCCGGTACTGCATTCGGAACCATGTAACGCAAGACGTTTGTAGCCTCGATTCGTTGTGCCTACTCATTTGCTTGGTTTGTAGTATTTCTGATTTATCGTGTCGCCGGTACTGATCTCCCCAGCGGCGACCAGTTCTGCGCCAATCCGCTCGACTTCCGCGCGGGAAAGTTTCAGAAAATGCACCAACTCCATAGAGAGCGCCGCAGACGGCACGATGCGACGAGCCTTTTTATCCTCGACGATATTCTGCATTGCCGCAAGAAAGCGGATATGTAGGGGTTTCAAAATCATTTGTTCCTGCGGTTACTTTCCCCGGTCATTAAAATCGTTGTCATGTCTTTGAGCCGATCAAACACCCGTTCGCCGTACTTTGCAAGGAAATCCGGCTCCCCGAAGTTGCTGACGATGATTGTCGGTTTGTTCTCGTTGCTCCGGTGCAGGATGATATCGGTAATAGGTCGCAACTCCGAACCGTAATATTTGATTTCCGTAGCTTCGACCCCCACGTCATCAATCGCCAATACGGGGATCGACACAGCCATATTAAGATCAAGGTTTGCATCCTTACGTTGGAAAGCATCTACAATCATCAGAGCCGGATGTATGCGCAGGCCAACTCGCCCGAACGGTTGCGTTTGGTTGTAGCGCCAAATAAACTCCCGAATAGCATAAAGTAGCGTTGTTTTCCCGGTACCCGGTGTGCCGAGTATCTTGAGGCTTACCCGCTCGGGATTTACAAGCCAATGCGCCGCCTTTTCAATTGCTTTGACTACCATCGGAGAAATATCCGCAACTTTGCCCGTCTGCGCACACTGGAGCGAAAACAGGTACGTTATAGCTTCCGCAACTTGCGGTTCCCGCATGTCGATTTCAAAAGGCCTCGCTATACTCGCCCGTGAAGCACTTTCTTTGATCCCCGCCAGCAGTCGTTCGGCCGTTGTCATATTGTTTTGTTTTGTCATCGTAATTCCGTTCTAAAGTTTTGATGAAATTCGTAGGTTTAAATAGCCAGTCGAAAGTGGCCGTCCATTGATGGGTGTTCTGCCCGGCAAGAAATTTCGAACGTCCTGCAATTTCGAGCATTTCCATAACCGCGGCCTCGCCGTGTTCCTGCATCCGCGCCATGATGGCCTGTTGACGCTTCGGCGTCATGGTTCTTATGGGCGGAAGCCCTTTGCAATGCCGATGATATGTTTCCCGTACCCGTTTGCATATCTCCGCCCTTTTTTTTAGGGGATCTTCTGAAACAATACCGAGCGGTAATTCACCGTCACCCGCAGGGGGACAATCAGGAGGAATATGTTTCTGTTTCTGTTTTAAGCCGTCTTTATCGTTAGATAAAGACCTATATATAGGTGTGTCGTCCTCTTTACTCAGGTTTATACTTGGGTTTATACTTGGGTTTATACCCCGGCTTATACTTGGATTTTCAAAGTATAAAATGGAGTAAACGGGAGATTTCGCCTTACGACAACCACTTACGAATTTGATAAAACCCTTTTGCTGTAATCTATTGCGCACATCTATCAAAGTGGATTCGCTCACACCGATAGTCGCGCAGATTAACCCGTTGGGACACTCAAAGGGATTGAGCCAGCCGCGGATGTTGCACTCTTGCAGCAGGCAGAAGTACAGGTCTGCCTCCGCGCTGGTCAATCGCACTCTACGTCGTGTTTGCCAAAATTGGTTTATCAACTCGATGTAGTTCATTTCCTATTTTCCCTTTTCAGCTTTGGCCAATTCTATTTCTGCAATACGGGCGTCGATCTTTTCCTTGCGGCGCAGGTAAACCTCTCTGTACTTTAATTCCACCTCCGGAATAATAGACTTATCCCGGCTGTTCACCCAGTCGAAGAAAAGGTCTGTTTTGAAATCCCGCCGGAAATGGTCGCCCACTTGGTTGAGGATATTGCATCGGTGGATGTAAGCGATCTGCTCCGGCGTGACATTCATCACGGCATTCCACGCTTCCTCGTCGGACATTGAGTAATGCTGAACCGTCCCTAATTTCTCCTGTTGCTCTTTATTGAGGTTTCGAACCAAGATAAACAATGTCAGTTGCGACTCGTAGGCTGTAAGCTCTCCGGCAGACAGCGTTTCGATATCCATTTTTTTGATGGTGTCGCGTACTTCCGATACGGTCTTTTCCTCTTCAAGCTCCTTGTTTCGCTTGTCCTTGTTCTGAAGATCTTTTATTGTGCTGTCTGCTTCGGATTGGATGCAGGCACCATTCATTTCGATATATCCGAAATATGGATCATCGCTATACAACCAGATGGCAAGACGTGCGGTGCCGTTCTCGACTTTACTTCTGAGTTCCTTGGTTACAACCGCCCCTATACGGTTCGGCCATCCCGGCCAAATCTTGACTTCGTGGCCTTGCTTCTCCAATTCGGCCTTTTTGGGGCAATCCTTGTGCATCGTGTAGAAATCTGCTTCGGGGTGCTGCTTTTGAAGTTTCAAGGCAATGCCAAGTTCATATTCGCGCTTTTTCCGTTGCAGGCAGGAATCGTTTTGACATGTTACCTCGCCATCCCCGCCAGCGAAAAGGCTGAAATTCTTGGAGCAGTTCGGACATGTATCGCATTCGCTCTTGTCGAATTTGTATCGATCCAGTATTTTCGTATAAGACTGAACCGTCCGCTGATATAAAGCTTTTGCATTTAAATCATGCCATGAGTTATAGTATTGCTGGGCAAAATGCTGTTCGTACATTCTGCCTTGAATGTCCACGTCGAATTTGGCGATTTCCATTGCTTGAGAGATTGAGATTTCCCCGGCATCGAGCATCTTGCGGAAATCGTCGCTTATGGCAAGCAGTTTCATGCGCCCCCGAACATAAAACTCACTCTTGCCGAAGCGTCCGCACAGGTCGGCGATGCTCTGCCCTTTATTGAGCAGATATTTGAATGCGTCGGCCTCTTCGAGAGGCGAAACGTCTTTACGTTGCAGGTTCTCCGTGATGGCAACATCTACGGCCTCGTCGTCGGTCAGTTCGCGGATAATCGCGGGAATCTCTTTGAGGCCGGCCATGGCCGCAGCACGCCAGCGGCGCTCACCGCATACAAGCTGGTACTTTTCACCGTGTTCCTCAGTAGGTCTCGGCCGCACGGTGATGGGTTGTAAAACGCCCACGACTTTGATGCTGTCCGAGAGTTCACCCAGCGCCCGCGGATCGAATGTTTTACGCGGGTTCATAGGGTTGATCCCTATCGACGTGATGTCGAGAAATACAAATTTGTTTTCCATAATGTCAATTTATTTTTGGTTAAAAATGTTCATGATGGCATCGATAACATTTTCTTCAACCTGATCCACGGTGCCGGTCACGGTTTGCGCGATGCTTTTTTTCGTTTGGATGATTTTGTAAATGTCCTCGTCGATCGTCTTTTCGCCGAGAAAGTAGTAGCACGACACATTGTTTTTCTGCCCGATACGGTGGGCGCGATCCTCGCATTGCTCACAGTCCGCATACGTCCACGGGAACTCTACGAACGCCACGCGGGACGATGCGGTGAGGGTCAAGCCGACCCCGGCAGCTTTGATATTGCAAATTGCCAGTTTGCAGACGGGGTCGTGCTGGAACAAATCGACGGAGCGCTGTTTATCTTCGGCCGACATCCCGCCGCGGATTACAACTGCATTCGGGTACAGTTTTTTGAAAGCATCGCCCAGTTCGATCAGGTTCATAAATAGGATGAGCTTCTCGCCCGATTCGATCAGGTCGTCGATGAATTCCTTTACCTCTTTGACCTTGCCGCGCGCACATATCTGACGCAGGACGTTGATACGTACAATCACCTCTCCCCGTTTAGCCCGGCGCTGCTGTTCATCCGAGGCATCCCGGTATTCCCGCAGGTACTTGATAAGGTCGCGTTCGGCATCCATATACTCCTTGCGGTTGGAAATATCGCAAAGAATCGTCTGCCGGGTCTTGGCCGGGAGGTCTTTCAGAACGTCCTCCTTTGCCCGCTGGTAGAAACAATGCAGGTTCAGCAGGTAATTCAACTCCCGAAGATTGCTTGCTTCGTTCGGCCCGGAGCAATACCTGTTCACAAAATATTTGTATCCTCCGAACTTCGACAGCATACCCATGATATGCAACTGCGGTATCAGGTCTTTCGGCTTGTTCACCAAAGGAGTACCTGACAACAGGTATGTTACGGGTTTTTCTTTGCTGATACCCATGCAGAACTTAGACTGCTGGGCAGAACCGTTTTTGCATCGGTGGCTCTCGTCGATAATCACCGACTTGAAAATGTCGATCGTCGGCCGGAACTTGATATGCGAAAGCATCAGCTTCTGCCCCTCTTTGTTGGTGAACTTCTCCACGAAGTACTTTTTGAGGCTTTCGTAATTCACCACGAAGAACTGCGCCATCCCGGCTTCATAGAACAGATGCCATGTCCGGCGGTTTTTGTCGTTGATGATTATGGTGTTTATCTTATCGCCGCCCCATTGCTTTACCTCGCGCGCCCAGTTGATTTTCAGCGTCGCCGGCGCGATGATAAGGCACGGGAACGCGCGTTGAGCAATCACAGCCGCGATGCTCTGCGCCGTCTTTCCAAGTCCCGGTTTATCGCCTATTATCGTGTGCGGATGCTCAAGACAGTACGCCACGCCCTGCTTCTGATAATGATATAATTCCATAGCAAGGGGAATTTCAACCTGCAATTCCGGCATCGGAGGAATCTCTCCGACCATTTCAGCCCGCGCCGACTGATCCCCCATCCGAAAGCCATACCGCCGGGCAAAGGCCTCGACCGCCGCCCGCTCCCGCGTCGGCACGACCCAAAATTTATTTACTGGGTCATACCGACGACCGGGCAGGTTCTTCACCGCTTCAACCAAATGCCGGCAGTAGCGGAATGCAATGTGGAAGTCTGTATTTACTTGGGTGATCAACATGGTGTTCTATGCCTACGGTTATGCGGACAGTTTTACCGACTTGCCTTTCTTGCGGCCACGTTTGGGGAAATGTGTGTCCTCGGTTTCTGCGGGTGCTTCGGCCGCGGGCTGCTCCGCGGGTTCTGCCGCCTCTTCCGGCGCATCACCCTCGACGCCGGAGATATCCTCGTCGAAATCAAATTCGGCCTGCTTGACGGCGCATTTGCCCTCAAACAGATAGGCGTTGATCTCCGCGCGGATATTTTCAAGCACCTCGAAAAGTTCACTCACATACGGGTATTCAGCGTCGATATCCGCCACACTCGGCGCACAGAGATTCAGCACCCGGCCTTTGTCCGTGGTCTTACCGCCGATGATCGTCAGCACTTCGCCCTTCAGTCCATAGGACACCTTGATGCCGCTGATGAATACTTTGTCGAGACTTTCCCCGAAATCGTAACGGTCAAGGTCGATAATAACCCCTTCGATGCCGCCTACTTCCTTGAGGTCGCACAGCATAGCCATGTGAGGTTTGAGCCGCTCCAGCGCATGGATCAAATCTTCATGGCAGAGCGTACCTTTGTTTACCGTGTACTCATTTGTTACGGTCGCCGTGCCGTCCGAGATCGTTTCATCGTAAGCCACCTTGAGCGTACGGGCCGAAAGTGTGGCACTTTTAATTTTGGTTGTTTTCATCTAAATTCTGTTTTTGTATTGTTCTTCGAATTGGTAGAAAAATTCATCTTCCGGAACCGGTAGCAGTATTCCCATTTCGGCCGAAGCCCAAACCTGCACTTTGTTCATAAACTCGGACATCTGTTTCGTATCGAGGGCAGAGGTCGAGGGCAGCGAAAATGTTTTGTGGCCGAATAGTCCGTATTCCTTATAGCCGAGAAACATTTCTTTGAGCAATATTTTGATCCGGGCCTTATCTTCGCCCGTTTCGTCGGCTATGCAGGAACACCACAAGTGAAAAAGGTTGTTTTGGCTCAGCGTCCGTTTCTCCCGATGGAGTTTCACGACCACATCGTAACGCTTGCCGTCCGGCAGACGGTCGAGGTAGGCCTTAACAGCCTCTTTGTCTTTGGGTGTCGTGATACGGAAATCTTTCATCGCTTAAAATGGGCTTTCTTCGTACGGTGGGAAAGGAGCTGCGACGGGTGCCGGGGCAGGCGGTCGATACCCCTGCGGTGCTTGGCCGTACTGTGGTTGCTGATAGCCTCCGGCGGCGGGTGCCTGCGACCGGGCTGTGCCCTGCTGGTCGCGGGGTTCCTGCTTGAAGCCTTGCAGCACACCGTCCCACCAGTTGCCCATCGGCAGGGCGTTGATATTGATAAGGTATGAGCCGTCGTCGAATGTTACGGACGTGCCGACCGGCACCCACTGGGTCTTTACCTCTCCCTGCGAGGTGGTGTATTCTTTCGCCGCGCATACGTTGTGGCGGCCTATGATCTGTTTTGCCATGATTACTCTTGATTGAAGATTTTTTTGTCGGTGATCTTATCGCGGTTGGCCTCGATAAACTCGATGAACTGCTCGCAGTGCGTCGTCAGCAACATGCGCGTTTCTTTCGGCAGATAGGGGTAAAACTCCGTGAAACTTGCTGTTTTCACTGCGCCGCTTTGCAGTCGCCTGATCTCGCAGATGTTGTACTCGAAGTATTTTACAAGGGTTCCCATCTGCTCCATGCAGAATGGATATGCGTGGTGCTGCCAATGTTTACGGAAGTTCCCCGCTTGATAACCGCCCGTGGTCTTGATGTCATGAATGCCGAACGGCATCAGCTCGTCGATGTACCCATAAAGCCGGACATCGCCGTATTTGGTCGGCAGTACGCCCTCGCAGAATACCTGCGGCAATGCCCCTTTATAGTACTTGGCGAATTCCCAGCAAATCGACATCGGAAATTCATAGGTCTGTCCCCGAAAGTCGGCCGAGAAGATTTGACGCTCTTTGTCTGAACGGAGTACCATATCCTCGCGGCATGTAGCCTTATTTAGTATAAGGCAATCGACAATCTCATTGAAGCATGTCCCCTGATCGGCCGCGGCACTTTGGAATGGCACGCGGTTGATGCGGTCGAGGACATCCTGTTTGCTTTTCTCACAGAACTCGTCCGGAGTGAGGGTTTCGGGTTTTGTGGAGCTGCCCCAATATTTCTCCCAAATCTCGTCACTGCTCAAATAGCTTTGAAAGCTATCGAGCAAAGTGGCGTAGAACTGATACCGGATGTTAGGCACCTTGCTCATAGCGACGGGTCGTTTTGTTGAAGGTCAATTTGAGGGCGCGGCATTTCTCGCTGAGAAGTTGGCCGGCGGCAACTTTCGATGCGCCGACGTGGTCGAACGTGTCGATGCGATCAACAAAATCGTTGGCCGAAATATCGTCCGTGATGGCCGCGATGTTCTCCCTGAGTTGCGACATAATCGCCGCGTACTTGTGTCCCTGCTCCTGTAAGCGTTTCAGATGATCGTTGTATGCCTTGATTACCGCGTCGGAAAGGAAGCGGTTCGGCAGGCCGTTGCCCGTGGCCGGATCGACGACACACGGAATGTCAAGCATGGGCGGCAGGTTGCAGGTATTCTTACCGTCGTTGCGGCTCGTGCCGTTGAACGTAATCGTGCGCTTGTTGCCGTTGGCCTCAATGTATCCCAGCAGGTCAAGTTCGGTTACAACCGCGTCGTAATTGGAACCGCTGAACAGCGGAACATAGCGCGTTTCGTCACCTTCGGTACGGGTCTGACGGTGTGCTACAAAAATCAAGTGCTTGTCTTTTGACATCACCAGCTTGCAGAACTGTGAGAACTCGGCCTTGATTTCGCCGTAGCCCTGCAATGTCGGCGCACCGTTGGCCCGTCCTAACTTCGGATTGCGGGCTATGACGTAAGCGGCGATAAAGTCGAGGAGCTTGCCCGCCGTGTCGATCACGAGGGACTTGTACGGACTTAAATCCTCGTTCAGAACTGCCAGTACGTCGTTGTAGGACGAAACCTGCACAGTGTCGCTGATATGCGCCGGATTCACGCGCTGTACGCCGTTGTCGCAGTCGATAAGCAGCGGATCGGGGGCAGAAAGTGCCATAGTGGTTTTACCCATACCGGGCTGACCGTAAATCAACATCTTGATTTTGCCCTGAATCTGAATCTCATTGGGTTTTCTGATTAAAGTCATAGTGTTTTGATTTAAATGGTTGAACAATATTGTGGGGAGGGCGGGAATCGAACCCGCAACCGTTGCAATCGGTTTCATATGATGAGTAAGCGCGGACTCTTGTGGGCCTTATTTCCGGATTTATCCCACTCGTGCCGGACACGTGCCGCTTTATATCTGCGAATAAATGAGCTTGGATCCCATCCCTGACGCTCTCGGTTATCCATCATCATATGGCGTCTGCCATTCCACCACCTCCCCGATTGCCCCGTGTCGTGGGGCTGACGGCTTGGGCGACCCTCACGGGCGGCTTACACTTTGAGTACCCGTTCGTACTCCCGATGTTGTAAAAGGTTTGTTGTATGGTATTCCATGATCGCGGAGCTTTTCGGCATCGAAATCATTTTGCAGTTCCTCTTCATCATCCGAGAACCACATATGAAACTCCGCCCAAATTGGGACAATCTCTTTAAGGCGAGTAGCGTCACCGTCCGGGCGGCGATCTACCTCGTAGTAAGCATAGAATTTGATTGAATACTCCCAAGCATAGGTGCCGTTGTCCCGCTCGATTTTCATTTCATAGTACGGCCGACCTTCTACCTTGTCGATAATCTCCTCGGCAATCGTCTCATAGACTTTTTGCGGGATGCGGATAACGGGCATTCCCGACGCCGTGCGCTGCCGTTCGCTATTGGTGATTTGCTTCGTTCCGGTGCTATTCTCGTGAGTATTCATGGCTTGGGGTGTTTTGGCGTTGATTTTTTACGATGGTTGTGTGTAGGCGCGTCGGGCTTGGTTCAGATTGTAGAGGGTTTTGCACCCTTCTGTGTGTGTTTTGCGTATCTTCGTCTTGAAAATTCCCGCATTAGCATATCGAAGCGCCGTACTTCTGCTAATGCCCAACTCTTTATAGAGTTTCGTTTGTGTTACCCATTCAATCGTTTCCATGATGTAATTTTTCTACTTGAATAAGATTGTTAAACTGCAGGAAGAAGCCGCGAGGCTCAAGACCTTCCTTTTTGCGTTGCATGGCCACTCTGTCCATGTCTTTGATCGCGTGATTCAGAATTGCCTTGCGTTTGCGCCTTTCCAGTGTGTTGAAGTCAATGATTTCGAAGTTGTCCATAGTGTCGTGTCGTTTTAGTTTACAGTTTCGGGGAACATTTCAGAGGTCGGGACATCAAACAGTTCGGCGAGTATTTCCCGGCTCTTGGGTTTGGGTTTCCGGCATCCGGACTTCCATGATTGAATCGTCCAAAGGCTGACGTTGCACCGATTTATGATTTCAGCCGTGATGCGGTTCTTTTCTGTCGGTGGCAGCGCGTCGTAGAGCGCCGCGAATGTTTGAATATTCTGTTCCATGATAAATTTATTTGAGCCACAGATCGCGTTTGGCGCGGCAGCAGTCGAGCGATGGCCCGGTGGTGCTGAATAGGCTTCCGTCCGTGTGACGGTAGTCATACTGGTAATAGGTTTTACCGTAATGTGCGAAAGTCGTGTACTTTTCTTTCCCGACCTCACAAGTCGAACATCCGTTTTTGTTAATTGAAGTTTCCATAGCGCAGTGTCAAATTTTTAGTTATATTTGTATTGTACTTTTGTTTGACATTGCAAAGTTAAAGAATTATTCTTGAATATTCAAAATTAATTCCATAGTAATTCTTGAATAAATTATATTATGACTGATAATCAAAGAATTGAAGAGATAAAAAAATATGCTAACTTGTCAGCAAATGCTCTGTCAAAGGAAATAGGATTGAAAAATCCGCAAATTTTTTATGATATAAAAGCTGGTAAGTGCGGTATATCGAAAGATTTAGCTACTAAAATTAAAGATCGATTCTTTAATTTTAATTTTACATGGATTCTCACGGGCAAAGGTGATATGCTGGAAGCTGAAAATAAATTGTCAGCACCTGACTACAGCGATATCAAGATGATTCCATTACTCCCCCTTGCGGCGCAAGGCGGGTCGCTGAATGAATTTATCGTATCGGTAAAGGCTGATGATTGCGAGAAAATCGTATCACCCATAAAAGGCGTCGATTTCGCTATGACAGTGAGCGGTGACAGTATGGAGCCGGAATACCCAAGCGGCGCGAAAATACTGCTCAAGAAGATTAACGAAAAGGCATTTATTGAGTGGGGTAGGGTTTACGTGCTTGACACGTGCAACGGCTCCGTCATAAAAAAAATAATGCCCGGCCCAACAGCCGAGTCGGTCACTTGTATATCTCTCAACCAGCATTATCCCCCGTTTGAGGTCGCATTTGGCGATATGTACGGGATGTACCGCGTATTGATGCTACTAAGCGAAAAATAAAATACCGCCCGTGAAGTGTTGGGGGCGATAATTTCAGGCTACAAATCCACTTTAAACTCATACCTATATGAAAAAAATTCGCCTCACCGCTATTGCCGCATTTTTCGCATTAGCTTTTTCATCATGTGCAGTAACCACACCTTATCAAGAGAGTCGATATATTTTAGACTTTCGGCCATACCTTGAGGACGGCTTCAAAATATATTCGACTCCACTGATCAACGAGCCGTATGAATGTTTGGCAAATATTACACTTGAAGTTATGCCCGGCACAAAAAAGGAGATAATCAGCGGAAAATCTATAGTTGGGGAAGATTTTAGTCAAAAGGTAAATGTGAATGTAAAAGTTTCCCCCGACGCGCTTCTTAAAAAGTTTGTCATATACGCCAAAGACCTTGGCGCCAATGGCATACTGGATATGCAAATGAAATCGTACTACGAGGACTCCCATAAAGTATATATTCTTTCCGGAAGTGCAATTAAAATAAAAAACAATTAGACCACGTGCAAATTTGCGTGAAAGTAGTATAACGGTTCGTGTATATCACACAAATACAGCCCATTAAACCATTTAGCTAAATTTTCCCAAGCTGAGGGTCGCGGGTTCGACCCCCGTTTCCCGCTCAGAAGAGGCCTTTGAAGGGCCTCTTTTTTTTGCGCACGGCGCTACGGCGCTGCATGAGGCTGTCCGACGAGTAGCCCAAAACAAAAATCACCCCCATCCGCAGTATGTTCGGACGGGGGTGAAGCCGTAAATCGGGGACTTGTTACGCTGTCCCGTTCAATGGCAAGGCAGTGTCGGCCTGTCAGAAGGTACGGCCCTGGAAAATATTACCCTCCGAGAGCGGCAGGAGTTCGCCCCGCAGCGTGATGCGCCGCGAGTTGAAATTGGGCGAGATGTCCACGCTGGCCTGGTTGCCCCCGTTGGGCAGGTTGATATAGACCTGTGCGGAAATCCCCGTGCCGATGACGTTCATCGACACCCGGATGTTCCCTTTCTTGTCCACGCTCTGCCTGTAATCCGAGGTGCTGCCCGAGACCGTTACGCCGCCCAGGCCGTTGGGGCCGCTTACGGGGATGTCGAAAGCCACCTGTACGACGGCCTTGTCACCCTGCACGGCGACGAAATTGGTATTGGACGAAACATGCGCCGTCGAACCCGACTTGAAGCTCACCTGGTCGGCTTCGAGTACGAACTCCTTCGCCTCGACAGCCTTCCGGGCCTCTTCGAAAGCGAGCCGGTCGCGTGCGTCCTGTTCGGCCTTCATTTGCTTGCGGGCCATTTTCCTGGAATTCGCGTCCTGCGGCTGGGCATAGCCCGTACCGGCGCCGGCAAGCAGGATTGCAACGGTTAAAATCATCAGCTTTTTCATATCCGTTCCGATTTAATCTATTCTATCTCATATACAATAGCGTTGCCGGAGTCGGAATTATTATATAAAAAAACGATTTTATTGCCGGCAACAGCAGACAGGAGTGCCGCCGGGGGCTGAAACCGCATGCCGCAAAGCCTCCCCGCCACCCGCTCGACGGCGGCAGCAGGGGCGGCAGAGGCAGCAGCAGGGGCGGCAGAGGCAGCAGCAGGGGCGGCAAAGGCGGCAGCAGGGGCGGCAGAGGCGGCAGCAGGAGCGGCGGATTATGCCCGAAGCGATTATTTGATTATCTTTGCCCGGTCTGCCGGGAGTTTCGGCAGGCGCGAACTACTAAACACAAACAAACGGATGTCAACTATTTCGGCGGCGGCATTTGCGGACACGAAGCCGCATTACGACATACTCGACGGATTGCGCGGAATTGCGGCGCTGACCGTCGTGTGGTTCCATATCTTCGAAGCCTTTGCGACCAGCCACCTGGATCAGAGGATCAACCACGGCTATCTGGCCGTCGATTTCTTCTTCATACTCTCGGGATTCGTAATCGGATACGCCTATGACGACCGGTGGAAAAAGATGACCGTCGCGGAGTTCCTCAAGCGCAGGCTCATCCGCCTGCATCCCATGGTCGTGATCGGTGCCCTGATCGGTGCCGTCATGTTCTATTTCCAGGGCTGCTCCGTCTGGGACGTGACCAAAGTCACGGTGCCGATGCTGCTGGCGGCGACGCTGATGAACGCCTGCCTGATTCCGGCAAGCCCCGGCACGGAAATCCGGGGGCTGAGCGAGATGTACCCGCTCAACGGCCCGAGCTGGTCGCTGTTTTTCGAGTACGCCGGAAATATCCTGTACGCCTTCTTCATCCGCAAACTTTCGACCAGGGCCCTTTCCGTCGTGGTTTTCCTGGCCGGGTGCGGGCTGGCGGCATTCGCCGTCTGGGGGCCGCTGGGCGACATCTGCGTCGGGTTCGCCATGACCGAAGAAAATATGGTCGGCGGTTCGCTGCGCCTGATGTTCGCGTTCTCGGCCGGCCTGCTGCTCTCGCGCGTGTTCAAACCCGTGCATATCCGGGGCGCCTTCTGGATATGCAGCCTGTGCGTCGTCGCCCTGCTGTCGGTTCCGCGCATCGGCGGCAGTGAGAATTTGTGGATGAACGGACTGTACGATACGTTCTGCGCCGTCGTCGCCTTCCCCCTGCTGGTTTTTCTCGGGGCGTCGGACAAGACCACCGACAAAGTCACCGCCCGGGTGTGCAAATTCCTGGGGGACATATCCTACCCCCTCTACATGGTGCACTATCCCTTCATATACCTCTACTACGCCTGGGTCAAGAACGGCGACCTCACGTTCCGGGAGTCATTGCCCGGTGCCCTGGCGCTTTTCTTCGGTTCGGTAATCCTGGCCTGGCTGTGCCTGAGACTGTACGACGAACCGGTGCGCAAATTTTTATCGAAGCATCTGCTGCGGAAGGGATAGCCCCGCAAGCGCCCCGGCCAGGAGCCATCCCGCAACGCCGAGGAATTCCCCGCAAAGCCACCGGGTTTTGCGGGGATTATATATGTATATAGGTACACGGCAAACAGGAGTGGGCGGCAGGGAACGCCCCCGGGAGGTTTCGAAAAAAAACTTATCGCTTTCGTTTCGAATCCCGGATATTTTTCATAGATTTGTAAAGGCCGCCGCAGGGAAGCCCCGGCATGGGGACGGAATGCGGACAAAAAACGGCAACGACGCATCTATAACAACTCGAATATATGGAACAGTACATTTTGTCATTGGATCAGGGGACGAGCAGTTCCCGTGCGATCGTATTCGACCGGAAAGGGCAGATATGCTCGATGGCACAGCGGGAATTCACGCAGATATTCCCCAAGCCGGGATGGGTGGAACACAACCCGCACGAGATATGGTCGTCGCAGGCTTCGGTGATCGCCGAGGCGATCGCGTCCATCGACATCAACGGCCTGAACATCGCGGGCATCGGCATCACCAACCAGCGGGAGACCACGATCGTGTGGGATTCGGAGACCGAAGAACCGGTCTACAACGCCATCGTCTGGCAGGATCGCCGTACCTCGGAGTACTGCGACCGGCTGAAGGTCGAGGGGCAGACCGAATTCATCCGGGAAAGGACGGGGTTGATTGTCGACGCCTATTTCAGCGCCACGAAGATCAAATGGATTCTGGACAACGTGGCGGGGGCGAGAGAGCG
>ERZ827516.2335-NODE-2335-length-14142-cov-3.715766_pt1 | contig 14142 bp, 10 predicted proteins | sample MGYA00519703_ERZ827516 | MGnify/ENA primary metagenome ERZ827516 (study PRJEB31778, sample SAMEA3449337) | human gut metagenome | biome: human gut; feature: human-associated habitat; material: faeces | place: United Kingdom | collected 2010/2012 ...
TTCGCTTTTGGGAATCAGAAAAAACAGAATGTTCACGTTATTACCTCATTTCCGCAAAAATTATAAATAAATCTGCAAGATGTTTTAGAGAAGCTGAAGTCCGTGTGCCTCTGCAGCATCTGTGATTTCTTTTGGCCAGAGAGATACATGTACTTCTCCGATGTGCGCTTTACGCAGGAAGAACATACAGATTCTGGACTGTCCGATACCACCACCGATGGTGTACGGAAGCTCTTTGTTCAGGATGGCTTTCTGGAAAGGAAGCTCTCTTCTGTCATCGCAGCCTGCTTCTGTAAGCTGGCGGTCAAGCGCAACCTCGTCAACACGGATTCCCATGGAGGAAAGCTCAAGTGCAATGTCAAGTACCGGATAGTATACAAGGATATCACCGTTCAGTTCCCAGTCATCGTAGTCCGGGGCACGTCCGTCGTGGCGCTCTCCGTTTGTGAGGGTTTTTCCGACTTTCATAAGGAATACGGCACCTTTTTCACGGACGATCTTGTATTCACGTTCCTTTGGTGTGCAGTCCGGATACATGTCAAGAAGCTCCTGTGTTGTGATGAAGAAGATGTCTTTCGGAAGGATTTCTTCGATGTAGTCGTACTGTACAGCCATGTATTTCTCAGTTTTACGAAGGACACTGTAGATGGTGCGTACGGTCTCCTTGAGAGTTTCCATAGTGCGCTCTTCCTTGGAGATGATCTTTTCCCAGTCCCACTGGTCTACGTAAACAGAGTGGATATTGTCCAGATCTTCATCCCGGCGGATGGCTACCATATCTGTGTAAAGACCCTCTCCGTGAGAAAATCCGTATTTTTTCAGTGCGTAGCGTTTCCATTTGGCAAGGGAGTGTACGATCTCGGCGTTGCTTCCTTCGATAGCCTTGATATCAAAGCTTACCGGGCGCTCTACACCATTAAGGTTGTCGTTAAGGCCGGATTCCGGTGCTACAAATGTTGGAGCGGATACTCGAAGAAGGTTCAGCTTCTGTGAGAGTGTCTGCTGGAAGAAATCTTTTACTGTTTTGATCGCAATCTGTGTGTCATGGAGGTTGAGGTCTGCATGATAGGTTGCGGGGATTGTGATTGTGTTCATTATCGGCTCCTCCTGATGATTTTTGGGCTTATTGCTCTGTGGGGTATTATAGCAGAAAATGGCCAGGGTGGCAATATAAGGAGATGTGAAGTCCGGTCCCGGACCAGGGAAAAATACTGGGTATTGAGAGCGTGATATGATATACTGAATGTAAATTGTGAAGCGATCGCATTCAGGGACATACAGCAGGAAAGAATGCGAATGTCCGATTGATAAAAAGAAATGTGAATGTCCGTTTTAACGGACAGAATGGAGGGAGTTTATGGCAGGTGAGAAGTGTCAGGTTTGTGGCGGCAGGGTTGTAAATGGCAGGTGTTCGCTGTGCGGGATGCCTTACAGAAATGATGAAATACTCTACCATCTTAATGAACCCCGGGATGTACATTACAGGCATGCTTCCGCAAAAGTGCGGGATATGATGCGACAGTATGGACAAACTGTGGACAAAACAGCACAGCGCGGCGGCAGAGTGAACCGGAGTACAAATATGGGCCGGAATACGAATGCAGGCCAGAATATGAATACGGGCCGGAATATGAATACAGGCCGGAATGCAGGTGCGAACCGGAATCCAAACGGAAATCGAAATACAGGAAATGCAGCTGCAACTGTAAGGAAGACCGTACCGGCAGGTAACACCATGAATAAAACAACGGCAGACAGGAACCGTACAGAAGTTCCAAACCAGGGGAAAAAGCAGCAGAACGAAGGACGGAAAAGAAACAGTATAAGCTGGATCATATGGCTTATAGTGGCACTGGTTGCTTTGTTTCCCCAGTTATGGGATTTTATCGTAGAATGGATCAGAATGAATTTGTAAGAATATTTCCGCAGTGAGATCATGCGGTGCTAAGAGTCTGTATTTTCTTGTATACAGAAATACCCCTTTTCTTTTCCTCCCAGCTGTGGTATACTCATGCCTAGCACAATATATAGAAAAAAACCAAGATATAGAGAATAACAATACTATATATAGTATTCGGGAGAGATGAGTCATGTTATATGTGATTAAGAAAGACGGAACAAGAGAGGAGTTTAATCCTCAGAAAATCGTGGCTGCCGTAAATAAATCAGCAGAGCGTATCCTTTATACTTTTTCCGATGAGGAGAAGGATTTTATCTGCCGTTTTGCTCAGGAGCATGCGGATTCCCTTGGGAAAAATGAGATCGAGATCCAGGAGATGCACAACATCGTGGAGGGTGCACTGGAGCGGGTGAATCCTGCAGTTGCCAAGAGCTACCGCGATTACCGGAATTACAAGCTGGATTTCATCCACATGATGGATGACGTTTACACCAAGAGCCAGGCCATCCGCTACATCGGTGATAAGAGCAATGCCAATACAGACAGTGCGCTTGTTGCAACCAAGAGAAGCCTGATCTTTAATGAGCTGAACAAGGAGCTTTACCGGAAGTTCTTTATGAACCGTAATGAGCTTCAGGCATGTAAGGACGGTTATATTTATATTCATGATCAGTCTGCACGTCTGGATACTATGAACTGCTGTCTGTTTGATGTGGCAGCTGTTTTAAGCGGCGGTTTTGAGATGGGTAATGTCTGGTATAATGAGCCGAAGACTCTGGACACAGCCTTTGATGTTATGGGCGATATCATCCTCAGCACAGCGGCGCAGCAGTACGGTGGTTTTACCGTTCCGGAAGTTGATAAGATCCTGGCACCGTATGCGAAGAAGAGCTATGATAAATATATTTCCGAATTTCTGAAATACTCCGATGAGAGCTGGAGCGGCCGCGAGGAACGTGCGATCGAGTATGCCCTTGACAAAGTCCGCAGGGATTATGACCAGGGATGGCAGGGAATTGAGTATAAGCTGAATACGGTTGGTTCTTCCAGAGGCGATTATCCGTTTGTTACAGTAACACTTGGTCTTGGAAATGAGCAGTTTGAGAAGATGTGTACGGTTTCTCTCCTTGAAGTTCATCAGGGAGGCCAGGGAAAAGCCGGACATAAGAAACCGGTACTGTTTCCGAAGATCGTATTCCTCTATGACAAAGAGATCCACGGTCCTGGAAAGTGCTGTGAGGATATTTTTGAGGCTGGTGTGGAGTGCTCCTCCAAGACCATGTATCCGGACTGGCTGTCCATGTCCGGAGCAGGCTATATTTCCAGCATGTACAAGAAATACAAAAAAGTCATCAGCCCGATGGGATGCCGTGCTTTTTTAAGTCCGTGGTATGAGCGTGGCGGCATGGAACCGGCAGATGAGAATGATACGCCTGTTTTTGTGGGCCGTTTTAACATCGGTGCGGTAAGCCTTCATCTTCCGATGATCCTTGCCAAGGCCAGGGCGGAGAGCAGAGATTTCTATGAAGTTCTGGATTTCTATCTGGAAATGATCCGTAATCTGCATATCCGTACGTATGAGTATCTGGGACAGATGCGTGCGTCTACCAATCCTCTTGCCTACTGTGAGGGTGGTTTCTACGGTGGACATCTGAAACCGAATGAAAAAATCGGCAAGATCCTGAAGCCGATGACAGCTTCCTTTGGTATTACAGCACTTAATGAGCTGCAGGAGCTTTACAATGGCAAATCCATTGCAGAGGATGGTGCGTTTGCCCTGGAAGTCCTGAAATATATCAATGACAAGGTAAATCAGTACAAGAAGGAAGATGGCTATCTTTACGCAATCTACGGAACACCGGCAGAGAGTCTCTGCGGCCTTCAGGTAGAACAGTTCCGTAAGATGTACGGAATCATTGAGGGTGTTTCTGACAGACCATATGTGAGCAACAGTTTCCACTGCCATGTAACCGAGGATGTAACCCCGATCGAGAAACAGGATCTGGAGGGTCGTTTCTGGGAGCTTTGCAATGGCGGTAAGATCCAGTATGTACGTTATCCGATCGGCTACAATAAAGAAGCCATCCGTACATTGATCCGCAGAGCCATGGATCTGGGGTATTATGAGGGCGTGAACCTTTCTCTCGCATACTGTGATGATTGTGGTCACGAGGAGCTGGAGATGGATGTGTGTCCGGTCTGCGGTTCCAGAAACCTGACGAAGATCGACCGTATGAACGGATATCTTTCCTACAGCCGTGTCCATGGAGATACCCGCCTGAATGAGGCGAAGATGGCTGAGATCGCTGAGCGAAAATCTATGTAAATGCTAGCTGTCCGATCAACTGTGGAACAGTGATCGGACAGCCAGACAATATAAAAATATCCCGCAGAGCTGCCGGTAAGACCAGCAGCCGTCTGCGGGATATTTTTATGTAAAGTGAAGTTTTATAGTTCACTTTGTATTCTGAGTCCGTAAAATGATCATTTAATGATAGTTCCGGTCTTCTCACGGTAGCCGTCTTTTGCATGGGCCATGTCTGTGATGATGGTACGGCGTCCGGTTCCCTTCTCCACGAAGGAAACACCTGCTTCGATCTTAGGAAGCATGGAGCCTGCCGCAAACTGTTTGCCGGCAATATATTTCTTGGCATCTTCTGTGGAAATAGTATCCAGATAAGATTCGTGATCCGTATTATGGTCAAGGCTTACTTTCTCGACGCTTGTAAGGATCATCAGAGTGTCAGCGTTCAGTTCTTCTGCAAGAAGTCCTGCTGCCAGGTCTTTCTCGATGATGGCGCTGGCACCATTCAGCTGAGTTCCCTGCTCAAGAACCGGGATTCCGCCACCGCCTGCGGCAATGACGATCTGCTCTGCTGCAGAGAGGACCTTTACGGTTTCAATCTCTACGATCTTCTGTGGCTTCGGTGCTGCAAGGATACGTCTGTACTGGCCCTCGCCCACCTTTGTGACAAAGTTTCCTTTTTCTTCTTCAGCCTCGGCCTCTTCTGCGTTAAGAACACGTCCAATGATCTTCTCCGGCTCTGCAAATGCTTCATCGTATGGATCGATGACAACCTGTGTCAGAACTGTGCTGACCGGTTTGTAGATCCCTCTGGAGATAAGCTCAGCACGGATGGCGTTCTGAAGGTCATAGCCGATATAACCCTGGCTCATGGCGGAACATACGGACATTGGTGCAAATGTATAATCAGGATGTGCCTTACCGAATTCATTCATTGCGGTGTGGATCATCCCTACCTGCGGACCGTTGCTGTGGGAGATCACTACGCGGGTTCCCTCCTCTACCAGATCTGCGATTACCTTCGCTGCGAGTTTTGTAGCTGTTTTTTGCTCTGGAAGTGTGGTGCCAAGTGCCCGGTGGCCTAATGCAACTACTACGGTTTTTTCGCTCATAGGAAATACCTCGTTTCTCTTAAAAATTGGAATGAAATCAGTTACTGTATTCAGTAACGAGTACATCGAAAATGATGCACGAATATTATATTTTATTATAAAAGACCTATGTGGGAAATGCAATAGAAAATCGAGTGTTTTCCGAGACAGGAAAAACCGCCTGATCCAGTCAGACGGTTTGATTCCTACTATTTTTTGAGGGGGGAGATAGAGAGTGGTTTTTCATCTATCCAACACCTATTATATAGAGAAAATATGTTTAAAATATGTCGTTAATCTAAAAGAAATGGAAAATTTATAAAGAAAGTTTAAACAAACTTTATAATTTTTATATCCGGTTGCGCATGGTCTGAAAATGTGATACATTGAAAAAGTCTTGATCCTGCATTCTGCGGGATCTGTTCACGCATCGTTTCGATGCAGAAATCCATTTTATTTTATCGAAAAAAATATTGATCATGCACCATTTGCCGGGGAGGGATGCCTTTGTCTGTGGAAAAGTAAGTTTCTGTAAAAAAACATGTGTATAAGAAATGCCAGATCAGGCAGAAATGAGGAAGAGCCATGAAAAACAGAATATGGAAACAGATGAAGAAAGCCGGAATTGTGACAGTGCTGGCAGGAGCCATGCTGGGGGGAACAATAGAACCGAAGCTGACTCTGGGAGCAGATTTTTTGCCGGGACAGGCACCGTTTATCGATCAGAGTGTGTTCTGGAAAGACATAGAATCCGGACAGGCGGAGCTTGGGATCCGGATTCGTGGCCTGAATGAATGGCTGTCCGGGAGAAGGTTTTCGGAGGATAAGGAGAAAAATGAGAAGTGGGACGATGAAATTCAGAAGATTGAAGATCCATCGGTGGAGCAGGAAGAAGAGATAGAACAGGAGCTGCCGGAGGATGACTTGCAGCAGGAAGAAGAGCCAAAACAGGAACTTCCAAAGGATGAGGATGACTTGCAGCAGGAAGAGAAGGCAGAACAGGAATTGCCGGTGGATAAGGTTGTGGAAGGAATCGGAATAGAAATGGAGGAAGGATATGAGCACGTGGAGCAGCTGGCATCCGGGGAAACAGTACAGCCGGAGGATGAAGAGCAGGAGAAAACGGGTCCGCTCACACCGGAAGGAACGTCGACCGGAGGGGAAAATGTAGGGAATGAAGAGGAAGGTGAGTTTGAGGAGACGCAAAAGCTGACGCTGGTCACGTATATTTCGGAGTATTTTGTTCCGGAAACGGATTCTGTCCCGAAAAATATGGCTGCACAGCAGATTTCTGTAAGGAGCCAGAGCGGTGAAGCTACAGAGATCACAAAGCTGGAAAGCGTGCTGAACGTGGAGCAGAACGGGCAGGATGAGATTTTTTTCCGTATCCCGCTGATCCTGCGGCAGGAATACCGTTTTCCGGCAGAGAAAAGCAGTTATCCTGTGATTCAGGAGGAACCGCTTCAGAAGGACTGTACCGGTGCGGGAACCTTTCTCATGACAGAAGAAAACGGGGAAAAGCTGGTGATCGCAGAGGGGATCTCGCCTATGTTGGACGTGGAGGCTGCTGAGGCTGATATGGAATTGTCGGTAATTGCACAGAATAAAAAAATGAAAGCAGGGCAGACCATCCGTTATCAGGTAGAGATAGCCAATACCGGAAAGCTGGATCTTGCAGATATCCGTCTGACCAGCAGCCTTTCATGCCCTAAGATCCGGCAGCTGTGGGAAGATGCAGAAGGCCTTCTAACAGAAGGGGCTGTGGCGGAATTTGCAGAATTAAAAGCCGGAGAGAGCAGGAGCTTTTATGTACAGGCGCCGCTTCTGGATGAACAGGAAAAAGATCTGGAGCACCAGGTGGAAGCAGAGGCCAGGGTGAAGGACAGAGTGGAGGAGGTGATCCGGAAGAACGCTTCCACTATAAATGGTCTGGAGGCACTGAAGGCGGATCTTTCTGTAAAGAAAACTGCAGACAAAGAAACCGCTGCACCGGGTGAGACTGTGACCTATCAGATCTGTATCGTGAATACCGGTGAAAAAACGCTTCATTCGGTTGTGGGAACGGAGCGCTTTCAGGCAGCAGGGATCCATGCACAGTTTCTGGAGCAGGAAGGTGTAACGCTCAACAGCAGCCGTACAAAGGCAATGATCCAACAGATCCCGCCCGGAGAGGCAGTTTCTCTTCAGGCTGTGGTGAAGATCCCGGGAAAAACAGCGGATCAGAAGCTTTTTAACCAGGTGACGGTCACAAGCCAGGAAACCGGAGAGCGATTGATGGAGGCCTCCGCTTCTGTCATGGTAAAAGGAGAGGTGGCTATTACGCCGGAAGAAGGGCTGCCTTTGCAGGGAGATGACCAGGGTCCGGCTTCCGGTCAGATACAGATGGCAAGAACTGCGTCCACACATCCGAAGACCGGAGATGATACCAGGAGGGATTTGTGGACGCTTCTGGCAGTGACAGCTTTGGTGACTGTGCTGGGCGGCATCTGGCTCCGGAAAAAATATGCGGATATTTATGGAAAAAGCTGATGTTACTGAGAACGGAGTGAACAGTAACAAGCTGATATTTTACAAGGCGGCCGTACCTCAAAGAAACGTTGAAAACAGGGGGGAGGTGTGCTATTCTATATGGTATGTACAGAAAATAAGAACAGTATATTTCCCGCCTCCGGTGTGCTGCCCGTCAGACCGGAAAAAGGGAAGATGGAGGAGAAAAATGAATCTTTTATCCTTATTGGAACATCTTGAATACAAATGCCTTCAGGGAAGTACAGAGCAGGAGGTTTCTTCTGTTGTATATGATTCCCGCAAAGTAGAAGAAGGGAGCCTTTTTATCTGCATCAGAGGTGCGGTCGTGGATGGACATAAATTTATACCTGATGTTGTGGCAAAGGGTGCGAAGACACTCATCGTGGAAGAAGCGGTGGAGGCACCGGAGGATGTGACAGTGATCCAGGTAGAGGATACCCGTTACGCCATGGCCTTTATTTCAGCAGCATGGTTCGGACATCCGGCAGAAAAGCTCAAAACCATCGGTATCACTGGAACCAAAGGAAAAACAACTACAACCTATATGGTGAAATCGATTCTTGAGAATGCCGGATATAAGGTTGGTCTGATCGGGACCATCGAGGCTGTTATCGGGGAGAAGCATATCCCGGCAGCCAACACGACACCGGAATCCTATATGGTACAGAAATATTTTCATGATATGGTAGAAGCAGGCTGCGATGCGGTCGTTATGGAGGTTTCCTCACAGGGACTGATGCTTCACAGAACCCAGGGATTTGTGTTTGATTTTGGAATTTTCACAAATATTGAACCAGATCATATCGGACCGAATGAGCACAAGGACTTTGATGATTATCTGCACTGCAAATCCATGCTTCTCAGACAGTGTAAGGTTGGTATCGTAAATCGTGACGATGAACACTTTGACCGCATTATCGAAGGCCACACCTGTAAACTTGAAACCTATGGATTTTCCGAAAAAGCAGATCTCCGTGCAGAGGGCGCCAGACTCGTTGGAAGAAAGGGCTATCTGGGAATTTCCTATCATGTTAAGGGACTTATGGATTTTCCTGTGGAGATCGATATTCCAGGTAAGTTCAGCATTTACAATTCTCTGACTGCCATTGCCATCTGCCGCCATTTTAAGGTATCCGAGGAGAATATCATCAAAGCTCTGAAGGTGGCCAGGGTCAAAGGCCGTATTGAGATGATCAAGGTATCTGACGAATTCACACTGATGATCGATTACGCACATAATGCCATGGCGCTGGAGAGCCTTCTCGGAACACTGAAGGAATATGATCCGCACAGACTGGTATGCCTGTTTGGCTGTGGCGGAAACCGTTCCAAGCTGCGCCGTTATGAAATGGGTGAGGTTTCAGGAAAGATGGCAGATCTGACCATCATTACTTCAGATAATCCGCGAGATGAGGATCCACAGGCCATCATCGATGATATTAAGATCGGAATGGCAAAAACAGATGGAAAATATGTAGAGATCCCGGATCGTAAAGAGGCGATCGCCTACGCGATCCATCATGGTGAGCCGGGAGATATCATCGTCCTTGCCGGAAAGGGCCATGAGGATTATCAGGAGATCAAGGGTAAGAAATATCCCATGGATGAGCGTGTACTGATCCGGGAGATCCTGGAAGAAGATCAGAAAGCGTAAATGGATGATCTATGCAGATGTGATCATTGACATTTCTCATGAAAAGCTGGACCGGGATTTTCAGTATCGTGTACCTGAGGAGCTGGTGCAGGCAATAAAACCCGGAGTTGTGGTCACAGTGCCCTTCGGAAAGGGAAATACCCTTCGGAAAGGCTATGTGACCGGGATCTCCGGAACGGCAAAATATGATGCGTCAAAGCTCAAGGAGATCCGGGGAGTGTCCACAGACAGTGAGACAACAGAATCCCGGCTGATCGCACTTGCGGCCTGGATGAAGGAGACCTATGGCTCCACCATGATCCAGGCACTGAAAACAGTTCTGCCTGTAAAAGACAAGGTCCGTGCAAAAGAGAAAAGACTGATCCTTTTTACAGGGAAAAAGGAAGAGGGGCAGGCACTTCTTGGCAAGCTGGAAGGCAGCCGCTTTAAAGCACGTGAGCGGTTCCTTCGGGCAATCCTGGAGGCCGGGAGCCTGGATTATACCTATGCCTCCAAAGAGCTTGGAGCCGGCATTTCCGTTCTTGATTTTTTTGAGAAAAAAGGTCTGATAACTATTGAAAGTCAGGAAATGTATCGTATTCCCGATGGGTTCGGCCTGGTGAAGGAGAACATGGAGCTGAGTCTGAACCAGGAACAGCTTTTGGCGGCAGAGCAGATCTTTCGGGAATGGCAGGAGCCGGACCCAAGGCCTGCACTTCTTTTCGGAGTGACCGGAAGCGGAAAGACCCAGGTTTATATGCGCCTGATCCAGAAGGTACTGGAGGAGGGAAAACAGGCGATCGTGCTGATCCCTGAGATCGCGCTTACTTATCAGACAGTCAGGCGCTTTTATGCCATGTTCGGAGATAAGGTTTCGGTTCTGAACTCCAGACTTTCCCAGGGAGAACGTTATGATCAGTTCAAAAGAGCAAAACGTGGTGAGATCCAGGTGATGGTAGGACCCAGATCCGCACTGTTCACACCGTTTTCAGATCTGGGACTGATCGTTATCGACGAAGAGCATGAACCCACCTACAAAAGTGAGAATACGCCAAGGTACCATGCACGTGAGACTGCCATTGAGAGGGCACGAATGGAACATGCCCGTGTGGTCATGGGATCAGCCACTCCGTCATTGGAAGCCTACAGTCATGCCTGTGACGGAGAATATCTTCTGGTAAAGTTAAACGCACGTTATGAGGAAAGGCCTCTTCCACAGGTATCAATCGTGGATCTTCGGGAAGAATTAAAGAAAGGAAACCGCTCGGTACTGAGTCTGGAGCTGAAGAGGGATCTGGAGCAGGTCCTTGAAAGAAGAGAACAGGCCATGCTGTTTCTGAACCGGAGAGGATATGCGGGCTTTGTTTCCTGCAGAGCCTGCGGTCACGTTATGAAATGTCCCCACTGTGATGTATCTCTAAGTGAACACAATGGCAATCGTCTGATCTGTCATTATTGCGGCTATGAGACTGTGAAACCGGAAATCTGTCCGTCCTGTGGTTCACCGCACATTGGTGGATTTAAGGCAGGAACCCAGCAGATCGAGAAGGTCATTGAAAAAGAATTCCCGAAAGCCAGGGTACTTCGAATGGATTTTGATACCACAAGGACCAAGGACAGCTATGAGAAGATCCTGGCTTCTTTTGCAAAGCATGAGGCAGATATTCTGGTGGGGACCCAGATGATCGTCAAGGGACATGATTTTCCGAATGTGACTCTGGTAGGAGTGATTGCAGCAGATCTTTCGCTGAATATGGATGACTATCACTGCGGGGAGCGTACATTCCAGCTTCTGACTCAGGCAGTTGGACGTTCCGGCAGAGGGAATCGGCCGGGGCAGGCGGTGATCCAGACATATCAGCCGGAGCATTACAGTATCCAGGCTGCGGCTATTCAGGATTATAAGAAATTTTATAAAGAAGAAATGGGGTATCGGATGCTTCTGGACTATCCGCCGGCAGCCCATATGATGACTGTTTTTGGCGCCTGCCAGGATGAGGAACTTCTCAAAAAAGCCATGTATTATATAGAAGTTTTTATCCGCAGGGTAAGTCCGAAAGAGGAGCTTCACATGATCGGCCCTGCGTCTGCATCGGTAGGAAAAGTAAAAGATGTTTACCGCCAGGTGCTCCATCTGAAGCACACAGATATACGTTTTCTCACGGCAGTCAGAGAAAAGCTGGAGAAATATATAGAGATAAATTCCGGATTCCGGAAGATATATATACAATATGATATGATGTAACGATTTCATAAAGAAAGGAAATCGCTGCAGATGAGTTAAAGGAGAAGAAAAAATGGCACTTAGAACAATTCGTGTACAGGGTGATTCTGTACTGACAAAAAAATCCCGCACAGTGGACAAAATGACACCAAGGATCGGAGAACTGATTACAGATATGCTGGATACCATGTATGATGCAATGGGCGTAGGTCTTGCGGCACCACAGGTGGGAATCCTGAAACGTATTGTTGTAATTGATGTAGGGGAAGGCCCAATTGTCCTGATCAATCCGGAGATCCTTGAGACCAGCGGTGAGCAGACCGGTGATGAGGGATGCTTAAGTGTTCCTGGAATGGCAGGACAGGTAACACGTCCGAACTATGTGAAGGTAAAAGCACTTGATGTAAATATGAACGAACAGATCTACGAGGGAGAGGGCCTTCTGGCAAGAGCATTCTGTCATGAGATTGACCATCTGGATGGAAAAATGTATACAGAACTTGTGGAGGGAGAACTTCACAAGGTAACTTATGATGAAGAAGACTAAAGGCGGGATAATATGAAAATTGTTTATATGGGAACTCCGGACTTTGCGGTGGCGCCTCTTGCAGCACTGGCAGAGAACGGATATGAAGTGGAGGCTGTGATCACACAGCCGGACAAACCGAAGGGCAGAGGCAAAACTATGATGCCTACTCCTGTAAAAGAAGAAGCACTGAAACACGGGATCCCGGTACTGCAGCCGGTGAAGGTAAGAGATCCTGAATTTGTGGAAGAACTGAAAAATCTTGCACCGGACATCATCATTGTTGCAGCATTCGGGCAGATCATTCCAAAGAGCATCCTGGATATGCCGAGATTCGGATGTATCAATATCCATGCATCCCTTCTTCCGAAGTACCGTGGAGCAGCGCCGATCCAACAGGCTGTGATCGACGGAGAAAAAGAATCCGGCGTTACTATCATGCAGATGGGAACCGGCCTGGATACCGGTGATATGATTTCCAGGATCGTGGTTCCGCTTGCCAAAGATGAGACAGGTGGAAGCTTGTTTGATAAGCTCGCACAGGCAGGTGCAGAGCTTCTGGTACAGACTTTACCGTCCATTTTTGACGGAACTGCAACCCGCGAGAAACAGCCGGAGGAGAGTCCAACACCATATGCTGCCATGATCTCCAAAAAAATGGGGCTTCTGGATTTCAGCAAAAATGCGGAAGAACTGGAGCGTCTGGTAAGAGGCCTTGATCCATGGCCAAGCGCGTTTACCTTTATCAATGGAAAAACATTGAAGGTCTGGAAGAGCTCTGTTCTGGAAAAACAGGCACAGGAAGCACCGGGAACTGTGATAGCCGCTGACAAAGGAGGAATCCAGGTAGCATGCGGCCAGAAGGTACTCGTGCTCCATGAAGTGCAGCTGGAAGGCAAAAAACGCATGGAAGCGGATGCGTTCCTTCGGGGATATCAGTTGAAACCAGGAGACATGTTCAGAGATTCCAGGGAGTGATGAGTTATGTACGGATATGGTTATTACGGATGGGGAATGGACCCCACGATTCTTTTGCTCGTGATCGGAATGCTTCTTTCTCTTGCGGCATCCGCGAAGCTGCGCAGTACCTTTGCAGTCTATAAAAAGGTCCGGAGTCATTCAGGTATCACCGGTGCGGAAGCTGCACAGAGGATCCTGAGAGCGGCTGGGATCACAGACGTACAGGTGGTTCCGATCCGCGGAAGTCTTACGGATCACTATGATCCGAGAACGAAAACGGTTTCCCTTTCAGAAGATATTTATGGAAGAAATTCTCTGGCGGCTGTAGGGGTGGCAGCACATGAATGTGGCCATGCGATCCAGGATGCGATCAATTATGCACCACTGAATATCCGTTCAGCCATTGTACCTGCCGCAAATATTGGTTCCCAGCTTTCATGGCCGCTGTTTATCGCAGGACTGATCTTTTCCATTGATCCGCTGGTAACTCTGGGAATTGTTTTGTTTTCACTGGCAGTACTGTTTCAGCTGGTGACACTTCCGGTTGAGATCAATGCGTCTTCCAGAGCGCTTAAAATGCTGGAAAGTACAGGTATCTTAGGTGCAGATGAAAAAAAGGGTGCAAGAAAAGTACTTACAGCGGCAGCGCTTACCTATGTAGCAGCTCTGGCGGCATCTATTCTGCAGCTTCTGAGACTGATTATCCTTGCAGGAGGTAGAGATCGTGATTAGCAGCGGAGTAAATACCAGAGAACTGATCCTTGAGATCCTGTTACAGATCGAGGAGGAGGGTGAGCACAGCCATATTGCGATCCGGAATGCGCTTTCCAAATATCAGTTTCTTCCGAAACAGGAACGTAGCTTTATTACAAGAGTATGTGAGGGAACCCTGGAATACAGGATCTATATTGATTATGTCATCGATTCTTTTTCCAAGGTTTCTGTAAACAAGATGAAACCGCAGATCCGTGAGA
>ERZ827516.2341-NODE-2341-length-14123-cov-5.223770_pt1 | contig 14123 bp, 8 predicted proteins | sample MGYA00519703_ERZ827516 | MGnify/ENA primary metagenome ERZ827516 (study PRJEB31778, sample SAMEA3449337) | human gut metagenome | biome: human gut; feature: human-associated habitat; material: faeces | place: United Kingdom | collected 2010/2012 ...
GAAGGGGTCGCCGGTTCAAGTCCGGTTTTCGGCTTACATAACAAAGGATCAGGCAAATGCCTGATCCTTTGTTTGATTTGTATTAACCACCAAAATAAGAAAAATGCATATAATCTCTGCGGGATCCCCATAATCCACGATTAAAACCATATTTCTCGAGGATTTTAACCAATTTACAGTTCAAAGGAATTGAATAACGATTCTTCTTAGGTTTCCAGAAAGAACCAGCCAATACCTTTTTACCCTGAATCATATAGTTTTCATTGGAGTTAATATCAAAAGCTAATCCCTCACAATGTTCAGAACTGGAATTCTTACCACGCCAGCTGTAGCACCCGATCTCATGGATAGGGAAACGTTCTTTGCTCTTGTAGATTTCCTTAAACATTTCTTTGATAGAAGGTGCAAGCCCTTTGTTTACAGTGATACGGAATTTTCTTGTATATTTTTTCTTGCTTTTCTTATCCCATACTTTTACTGTGATCGTTTTCATATGTTTCTTTGTCTGCTTAGCACTCTTATAGTCAGCATAATAAGACTTCCCAAAAGTACGGCGGCAGCGACTTTCATAAGATTCGTCTGCATAAGAATAGTAATCACAGTATTTTAGATAAGGTGTCATTGGACCATACAGTTTACCGCCATTAAAGTTCTTATATGCCTGAATTTTGTAGTAATAAGCAGTACCGTTTGTTAATTTCGTATGAGTATAAGATAAGTTGTTTCGACTTGTGAAAGTCTTTAATTTTGTGTAATTTCCATCTTCCTTTTTGGAATAATATACGATATACCCATCAGCCTCATCATTTTTTGCCCATGTGATCGTATTGATCTTTTTTTTCTTGGAAGAAGCACTTTTTACTTTCGTACCATTGATCGTAACCTGACAAGAAATATAATTAGAAAAATCCCCATAAAATGTTTCATCAATATATGTAGTGTATGGACGGATCTTGTAATAATATATTTTCCCTAGTTCAAGATTTTTTTGCGTATATGTTTGGAAAGATTCGTCATCATCATCGTACCACCAAGAACTTCTACTTTCATTAGATACAGTTTGGACTAACTCATAATTTCCATCAGGAGAAACACTTCGATAAATTTGATAACCATCACAATCATCGGATGCTTTCCATTTAACAGTAATACTATGCGAATTTCCAGTGCTGGCTTCCAAAGAAGAAGGAGCTGGCAATGGATTAATAATACATTTGCCTGCATAAGTGGTTACAGTTTTATATCCCTCATTATCTTCATAAGAAGCTTCTAATTTGTAATAATAAGGAACACCTTTTGCAACATAGGTGTTTGTATAGGAATTGCCAGATACGGTATTTTCATAGTGATAAGAACCGTTTGGGGAAGTCGCTGAATAAATATCTACTTTAGAATAAGAAATTCCATCAGGTGCCTTCCATTGTATGGTTATATCATTACCATTTAATCCATAATAAGTAATAATTGGTGCAGCATTTTGATTTCCATTGGCAGAAACCTTCTTACCAAAGACAAAAAAACAGCTAAACATTAAAATAAATACCAAAAATATGTATAGATTCCTAAAAATTTGTTTTTTCAATTTATATTCCCCTTTCTTCATATATATTCTATACGGTCTCATTATAACATAAAAAAACCACAGTAATGCAAAAATAAATGAAAAATGCATACTGTGGTTTTTAATATTATATTTTAGCTTACAAGTGTCGATACAGTAAATAGTATCTACTAAATCTCAAATAAATCACTATAAGCTTTCAGTGCTCCATCAGTTTCATGTGCAAGTACACGTTTTGCAAGTACTTTACCAAGCTGAACACCTTCCTGGTCAAAGCTGTTTACATTCCAGATGAATCCCTGGAACATGATCTTGTTCTCGAAATGAGCTAACAGAGATCCAAGTGATTCAGGTGTTAACTGATCTCCGATGATGATACTTGATGGACGTCCACCTTCGAATTTCTTATTGTTGTTTTCATCATCTTTACCACATGCGAAAGCAACGATCTGAGCTGCAACGTTAGCACATAACTTCTTCTGGCTTGTGCTTCCTTCGATCACAACATCTGTAGCAAGCTGGCTGTCTTTGAATCCAACGAACTGTAAAGGAACGATGTCAGTTCCCTGATGTAATAACTGATAGAAAGAATGCTGTCCATTTGTACCAGGTTCTCCAAAGATGATAGGTCCTGTTACATAATCTACAGGTTCACCAAAACGGTTTACAGATTTACCATTAGATTCCATGTCACACTGCTGTAAATGTGCTGGGAAACGGCTTAATGCCTGAGAATATGGTAAAACAGCTGTTTCAGGATATCCCTGTACATTTCTTTCATAAACACCGATCAGGGCATCTAATAAGTCAGGGTTTGCTTTGATGTCTTTGTTAGTAGCAAGCTTGTCTTCTTCAGCCATACCATCAAGGATTCTTGCAAAGACGTCTGGTCCAAATGCAAGTGAAAGGATCACTCCACCTACAGAAGATACAGAAGAATAACGTCCACCGATAAAGTCATCCATGAAGAATGCTTCAAGATAATCATCACTCTTAGCTAAAGGAGAAGTCTCACTTGTTGCAGTTAACATATGTTTAGAAGGATTTAATCCAGCTTTTACTAAAGCATCTTTAACGAAAGCTTCATTTGTTAATGTCTCTAATGTTGTTCCAGATTTAGATACAACGATAAATAAAGAACGGGAAACATCGATAGAATTTAAAACAGCAGCTGCATCATCAGGGTCTACGTTACTGATGAATTTTGCTTCCATTTTAGCGCATCCGTTTGTCTTAGCCCAGTTTTCAAGAGCGATATATAAAGCACGAGGTCCTAGATCACTACCACCGATACCGATCTGAACAACTGTAGTGAATGTTTCACCAGCTTCATTTGTGATCTCACCAGCATGTACTTTGTTTGCAAAGTCAGCTGCTTTTTTCTGCTGTTCAACGTAGAAATCACGTTTGTTGACACCATCAACGATAACGTCTTTTCCAAGCTGTCTGCGGGCTAAATGATGAAGAACGAGTCTCTGTTCTCCTGTGTTGATGATCGCTCCGTTGTATAATTCTTCGAATTTGTCAACTAACTGATGTTCATCAGCTAATTCAGCTAATACATCAAGAACTTCATCATCTACTTGTTTTGCAGCGTAGTTAAAGCTTAAACCAGAAGCCATAGGTGCAGAATATTCAGCGACACGTTTCGCACCGTTTTCACCTGTCATAGCTTCTTTGATGTCTACATGATCTTTAAGATCTTTGAGTTTAGCATAAGATGTTAAAGTATCAAGATTGTTCCATGTTACCATAAATAAATCCTCCTTAAGTCCATATAAATATAAAATGAAAGATATAAGGAAATGCAGATACAAATGGGTATCTGCACGCACTAATATCATAGAATAATTATACAAAAAAAATGCTGTAAATGCAATCTGAAATGGGACTAAGTATTAACTCATTTTATGAATTTTTGCTAACAGTAATGATGAGACCAACTGGACGTTTTATGGTTCCATTACCAAGATAGCTGTCAGAAGGAATATCATGAGACAGATCAGTTTCCCAAAGCTGATAGTCATAAGTACGATTCAAAACATAGATATTTAAATCAGCACTGTTTTTTGAGGAAAGTTTAAAAGTTTCATTCATATTTGATCTGTTTGAGACAGAAAAACCATATGCAGATGTTAAACATGATTCTAATGCCGCATTTTTTCCAGATACAGATGCAATATTTGAAAAATCATAAGTTGTTGCTACAGATTCTTTGATTGACTGAGTTAAAGAAGTATCAGCAGCGATTGATCTTACATAAGAAACCTGATCTTTGTATCCTTCTTTTTTTACAGAATAGCTTGAAAGTCTTGTATCAACGGAAACTTCATTATTCTGACCATCTGCATCGTTCACAGAATAATTATTGAATGGAATGTATACGATCTTGCTTGTCTTATCAGAATCTTTTAAACCATAAGTGGAAATAATCTTCTTCACATCAGAGGATTTTGTGAATTCTGTATTGGAATGATAATCAGTTAAAGTTGTTGTTTTGGTAGCTGCTACGATCTGTGTTGGTCTTTTATAAGTTGTGTTTGATATTACTCCAGTTGTACCGACACCAGCTGCGAGAGCAATAGCGATGGCAGCACCCATGATATTTTTTATCATATATACTCTTGATTCCTTTCGTGTGATTGTAAGTATTTATCTTCATTTTTTAAAATTGGCTACATTATAAATACAATATACAATCCAAGTCAAGCAAAATTCGAAGATTCAGCGTTTTGCGTAATAAAACAACATTAAATAGGAAGTCTTTTGTGAAATTGTTTTTTTGGTTTTAAATATTGCCAAGCTATGGTACAATAAACTTTTGTGAGTCAAAATATATAGAAAAGAGGAAAGTAATTTGGAAAATAGAGAAAAATTTTCATCTAGAATTGGATTTCTTTTGATCTCGGCTGGTTGTGCGATCGGTTTGGGAAATGTGTGGAGATTTCCATTTATCACAGGACAATACGGTGGAGCTGCATTTGTACTGATCTATCTGTTCTTCCTGATCATTTTAGGGCTGCCAATCCTTGTTATGGAATATGCAGTCGGAAGAGCCAGCCAGAAGAGTATTGCAAGATCCTTTCAGGTGTTAGAACCAAAAGGAACGAAATGGCATTGGTACAGTTATGTTGGCATGGCTGGAAATTATCTGTTGATGATGTTTTACACGACAGTAGCAGGATGGATGATCAGCTATTTCTTTAAGATGTTAAAAGGAGACTTTGTTGGAAAGAATCCGACACAGGTAGAAAATGTTTTTGGAACGATGCTGTCAGATCCAAAGGCACAGATCTTCTGGATGTTAGTAGTTATTGCATTGGGATTTTTAGTATGTTCTCTTGGTCTTCAAAATGGAGTAGAGAAGATCACAACAATTATGATGTCATGTTTGTTTATCGTAATTCTGGTATTGATCGCAAGGAGTGTAACTTTAGATGGAGCCTCTGCAGGATTAAAATTTTATCTGATCCCAGATTTTGCAGCAGTGAAGAAACAAGGTGTGATGACGGTCGTATCCGCAGCAATGGGACAGGCATTCTTTACACTAAGTCTTGGAATAGGGGCGATTGCAATCTTTGGAAGTTACATTGACAAGAGCCGAAGACTGACAGGAGAAGCAATCAGTGTGGCAATTCTTGATACATTAGTAGCATTAATGGCAGGACTGGTGATCTTTCCAGCATGTTTTGCATTCGGAGTAAATCCAGGAAGCGGACCAAACTTAGTATTTATCACACTGCCAAATGTATTTAACGAAATGCCAGGAAGCAGGATCTGGGGAGCGATGTTCTTCTTATTTATGAGCTTTGCGGCACTATCAACGATCATTGCAGTATTTCAGAACATCTTGTCATTTGCACAAGACCTATGGGGATGGAGCCTTAAGAAAGCGATCGTATTTAATGCAGTACTCATTATTGTGTTATCCTTACCATGTGCTCTAGGATTTAACGTATGGAGTTTTATTCAGCCACTAGGAGCAGGAACAACGATCCAGGATTTAGAGGACTTCATCGTAAGCAACAATATCCTTCCAATAGGATCTCTGATCTATCTGTTATTCTGCGTTACAAAATACGGATGGGGCTGGGATAACTTCATGAAAGAAGCCAACGAAGGAAAAGGAATCAAATTCCCAAAATGGCCACGTATTTACATTACTTATATATTACCATTGATCGTTTTGTTTATCCTTGTGCAGGGGTACATAGAGAAGTTTTAATTTGTAGAGTTGGCCAACTGTAGATTTCGAGTATATGATAAAAAATAAATAAACGATCGGAAGAGCAGCTAGAGAGCGATGGAGAAGTTTAAGAAGCGAGGGGTGATCAGATGAATCAACTGGAGCAATTAACAAAACTTCAAAGAAAACAAGAAGAATCTCAGCCATTTTCAGAAAATGATAAGAAAATCTTAAAGCAGTTAAGCCAATGTAATAGCAGTTATTATAAAGCAAAAATAATAGATATGCTTATTTATGAACTAGAAGACTGGAGCTATGAAATTCTAAAAGTTATGGTAAAAGATCAAGACAGACTTGTTGCTGAAATGGCGGTGAGATCCTTGGCAAATTTTATTAAGGCAAAGGATTTTGCAAATTTATTGGAAGAGTTTGAAGAGTGCACAGATTTTATAAAATATGATATTGTTGATATGATAGGATATATCGGATTTAAGAGAAAATTGTCTGATGATGTTATAAAAGAAAGGATGCAGGAAATATTATCAAAGTTAAAGAAAGACAGCCGGGCTGTTTATAGTACTTATGCGGAGTTATATTATGTAACAAAGGAAGAAAAATATATTTATAAGATCTTGAAAGATTTAAAATCTAAAGATGAGGATATAAGGCATCATATTCTGTATACAATAGATGGAATAATTATAGAAAATAACTTAAAATCTAAAAAATTATTAAATGATCATAAACAATTATTACAAAAAATGGAACAAAAATTATATGTGAATATGGAATATGAAGAACGATATAATCATATATTCAGAGAACGTTTAATTCGTTCTATTCGTAAAACATTAGGAAAGTCAACAGAAATCATTTATCCGAAGGAAAGAAATTTTTATGAACAGATTCCAGATGATTTGGAACATATTTTACAAAGATGCATTTTCGAATTATATTATCCAATCCATGATGATCGACAAGAAATCGTTTTAAATCTGTTAAAAGAAAATAAAGACAAAATAAAAGATGAAAGTTTTTATATTTTTGGAAGTTACATAGAAAGCCTTTATGGAAATGATGATGTCAATGTATATCAAGAATGGCTAGAAGAAAATGGTTCAAGAGAAAATGAAGCAATCATCTTATATTTAAGGGCGGTTTGGGAAGTTGCATCGAGTGATTATGAAGTATCAAATAAAAGAGCCTTAAGATATGCTAAAAAAGCTTTGAAATGTGCAAAAGATATTCCAGCAATTTATCATCTCATTGGGAGATTAACAAGCCCGGATACTGATTATTACATAGAGCTAAAAGAAAAAGTGAAACAACATACAAGATATGTGGCATTGCATGAAATCGATGATATTCCATTCGAACAATTATATAGCTATGAGACATTTTTGCAGATGGATATTCTAAAGAAGATTGCAAAACCAAAGGATTTTTCATGTATCTGTATTGAAGAAGATTATGAGAAGTTTTGGAATTGGGGATTAGAGAAGAGCGTTTTTGGTGAATGGACGAAGTCAGTAAAATAATGTATAATAAGAACCAAAATAAGGAGGAACCCAACTCATGGGAAGATATCTAAATAGTTCAACTCCATATGCGTTATATCAAGGTGAAGCAAATCAGCCATATTTTGTAGATAAATCATTATTGCTGACAGAATTGTTCCCTGTTTTGGATGCAGGGAATCAGCATGTTTGTATCACAAGACCAAGACGTTTTGGAAAAACGATCATGGCTAATATGATCGCAGCATTTTTGAGCAAAAAAGTGGATTCAGATTCGATTAAAAGGAATATCCACAGATCGAAGTTTACGAAGATGATTCTGCGGCGGATGTGCTAGAGACGATTTTTGAAGAATGCAGTCAGGAACGTTTTGTTTTTGTTTTGGATGAGGAAGTGGATCAGATTTATAATATTTATAAAAAGATAACAAAGAACCCGAAGATTTTAAGAATTGAATTAAAAGAATGGTATGATGGTTATCGAGCGGCAGCAGGAGATTATTTATATAATCCAAGATCTGTTGTCTGTGCATTAAGAGATAACCAACTGGCAAACTATTGGACAAGTTCGGGAACTTACGATTCCATTTTCAACTATATCAAAGGAAATATAGCGGATGTGAGAAATGATATTGTATTGATGGTTGCGGGAGAACGTGTTCCGGCAAAAATGCAGCAATATGCAGCAACAGCAAATGATTTATATACAAAAGACCAGATTTATTCAGCAATGGTCGTTTATGGATTATTGACTTATGAAGAATTACCAATTGAGATTCCAAGGAAAAATTGGAGAAATTTCAGCATATGAAGGAAGTATATTAGCAGTTGGAATCAGTTATGATAGAAAAACGAAGAAGCATAGTTGTGAAGTAGAAAAGCTATAAATAAAAAAAGGATACACAATCAATTTGAAAGTAATATAAAATCGGTTGTGTATCCTTTTATTATGGCATTATTTTAGCTGATCAGGCAGAAAACTGAAAATATATTTTTCTGATTTTTTTACTATGAATGCGCCAATATAAGTGGCAAGAAGTTCAAAAATCAACCCAAAAAGAAGGGTAAATTGCAAGGTCTTTATGTTTTGAAATCATAAAACAATACCTCTGTTTCTAATGAAATGATCGTAATTCATGTACCGCAAATGTAATCGCACATATCGCCGCAAATCCATCCGCAATTGGTGCTGAAAACATAACTCCCTCAATTCCAAAGAAAATCGGCAGAATGATCATCAATGGCAGCAAGAAAATAACCTGTCTGGTCAATGAAAGGAAAATACCACGGTTCGCCTTTCCAATCGCCGTAAAAAAGTTCGCAGTAATTGGCTGTAAACCATTAATAAAAGTACAAAACAAGAAAATTCGAAAGAACTTCTCAGCAAAACGGAAGTAAGCTTCACTCTCAGAACCAAAGATTCCAATGATCTGTCGTGGGAACAACTGGAAGCAGATAAAAGAAACCGTACTGATGATCGTTGCAGAGATTGCAGCTTTTAAATAGGCTTCTCGCACACGATCCAGTTTCTTCGCACCATAGTTATAACTGATGATTGGCTGTAATCCTTGGGAAATACCAATATTAATGGAGAAAAAGATCATATTGATCTTTGTGATGATCCCGGCACATGCTAGAGGGATATCGCTTCCGTAAGAAGATTTTGCACCATATCGGATTAAAACATTGTTCATAACGATCTGTACGACCATCATAGAAACCTGATTAAAAAATGGTGCCATACCAAGGGAAACAATTCTTCCGATATAATGTGGGTGTGGTTTTAATCTTTTCAATGTCAGATCGACGGTCTTAAATTTTCTTAAATATAAGATTACCATAATACCAGAAACAATCTGCCCGATCACAGTTGCCCATGCAGCACCGGCAATTCCCATATGAAAACCAAAAATCAATGTAGGATCAAGGATCGTATTAATGATTGCACCAGTCAAAGTACAAGTCATAGAAAACTTTGGACTTCCATCAGCACGTACAAGATTTGTACCTCCAGTTGTTAAGATCAAAAATGGAAAACCAAGGGATGTAATTCCGGTGTAGGTTAAAGAATAATTTAAAACACTAGAAGTTGCTCCAAATAAGATCATCATTGGTTTTAAAAATAGTCTTGTCACGATGCAAAGAATCACACCAAGTGAAAATAGCATGGTGATCGCATTTCCAGCGAAGGAAGCTGCTTCATTCTTTTCGCGTCGTCCCATGCAAAGGTTAAAGTTTGCAGCGCCACCAATTCCACACATTAAAGCGATGGAAGTACAAGTGATGACTAATGGGAAAGCAACATTCGTTGCGGCATTTCCAAGCATTCCAACGCTTCGGCCAATAAAAAACTGGTCTACCATATTATATAAAGCACTTACGACCATAGCGATAATGCTTGGAATTGCAAAACGAAGAAGCAAGCTAGAAATCTTCTCAGTACCGAGAGGATTTGTCTTTTGTTCATTCATAATAAATAAAACCTCTTCTTTCTAATTAATATATCAATGTTATAAAAATGGTCCAAACGATTAAATTTAATCGAAACGGACGTTATTTAGTATAGTATAAATGACAAAATAGTACAACTTTTTTAAAAAAGTTTTTGAGAAATAGTGCTTAATAAACGAGAAAATAAGAGATAATTTAACATATTATCAGAAAATAAATATATATAATCTCAAGAAGTCTAATTATCTGACAACTTAAGAAAATTCATACTTTACAACTAGGGAAAATTTCGGTATGATAAGAAAAAACAACGAGAGAACACAGCGAGAAAGGATGAATGGATATGAAACAGACAAATCAAATTCCTGGATTATATGATCCAAGTTTTGAGCACGATAACTGTGGTATCGGTGCCTGTGTAAATATTAAGGGAGTCAAGAATCATCAGACAGTAGATAATGCACTGAAGATTGTTGAGACATTAGAGCATCGTGCAGGAAAAGATGCAGCAGGAGAGACAGGAGACGGTGTAGGAATCATGCTTCAGATTTCACATAAGTTCTTTAACAAAGCCTGCAAAGAAGCTGGAATCAATATCGGGAAAGAAAGAGAATACGGAATTGGAATGTTCTTCTTTCCAAATGACGAATTAAGACTTCGTCAAGCAAAGAAGATGTTCGAGATCATCGTTGAGAAAGAAGGAATGACATTCCTTGGATGGAGAGAGGTTCCAACAGTGCCAGCAGTTCTTGGTAAGAAAGCAGTAGAATGCATGCCAAAGATCTTACAGGGATTCGTTGCAAAACCAGCAGACGTTGAAAAAGGACTTGATTTTGACCGTAAATTATATATTGCAAGAAAAGTATTCGAACAAAGTAATGAAGAATCTTATGTCGTTTCATTATCCAGCAGAACGATCGTATATAAAGGTATGTTCTTAGTTGGACAGCTTCGTACATTCTTTAAAGATCTTCAGGATCCAGATTACGAATCAGCAATCGCACTTGTACATTCACGATTCAGTACAAATACGACACCAAGCTGGGAGAAAGCTCATCCATATCGTTTTATCGTACATAACGGAGAGATCAACACAATCCGTGGAAATGCCGATAAGATGCTTGCCAGAGAAGAGAATATGGAATCAGAGTACCTCAAAGATGAAATGCACAAACTGATCCCAGTGGTAAACCCAAACGGATCTGACTCTGCAAGACTTGATAATACATTAGAGTTCTTAGTTATGAGTGGTATGGATCTTCCACATGCGATCATGATTACAATCCCAGAACCATGGGAGAACAATAAAGTCATTTCACAGGAGAAACGTGATTTCTATCAGTACTATGCAACAATGATGGAACCATGGGATGGACCTGCATCTATCATCTTTACAGACGGTGATCAGGTAGGAGCGGTACTTGACCGTAACGGACTTCGTCCATCAAGATACTATATCACAGATGATGATCAGCTGATCTTATCATCAGAGATTGGAGTTCTTGACATCGATCCAACAAAGATCGTAGTTAAAGAAAGACTTCATCCAGGAAAGATGTTATTGGTTGATACGATCAAAGGAGAAGTGATCGCAGATGATGTAGTCAAAGAAAAATACGCAGAGAAAGAACCATATGGTGAATGGTTAGATAGTAATCTGTTGGAATTAAAAGACTTAAAGATTCCAAATGAACCAGTTCCAACATACGGAGCAGAAGAACGTGAAAAACTGATGAAAGCGTTCGGATATACATATGAAGATATCCGTACAGCAATTCTTCCAATGGCATTAAATGGGACAGAAGCGATTGCAGCGATGGGAAATGATACACCACTTGCAGTGTTATCTAACCGCCATCAGCCATTATTTAACTATTTTAAACAGTTATTTGCGCAGGTAACAAACCCTCCAATCGATGCGATCCGTGAGGAACTTGTAACATCAACAACGGTTTATGTCGGAAAAGAAGGTAATATCTTAGATGAGAAACCAGAAAACTGCCGCGTATTAAAAGTACACAACCCAATCCTTACAGATACAGACCTGTTAAAGATCAAATCCATGAACAAAGAAGGATTTAAAGTTGTAGAACTTCCTATTATATATTACAAGAACACATCTCTTGAGAAAGCATTAGACCGTTTATTCATAGAGACAGACAGAGCTTACAGAGATGGAGCCAACATCATCATTCTTTCTGACAGAGGAGTCGATGAAAACCATGTGGCAATTCCTTCATTATTAGCAGTATCCGCAATGCATCAGTATCTGATCAAGACAAAGAGACGTACATCTGTTGCACTGATCTTAGAGAGTGGAGAACCAAGAGAAGTTCATCATTTTGCAACACTGTTAGGATATGGCGCATGTGCAGTAAACCCATACCTTGCATTACAGGGAATTAAGAAACTGATCGATGAAAATATGCTTCAGAAAGATTACTATGCAGCTGTTGAAGATTACACAAATGCGATCCTTCATGGAATCGTTAAGATCGCATCTAAGATGGGTATTTCAACATTACAGTCTTATCAGGGATCTCAGATCTTTGAAGCGATTGGTATTAATTCTGATGTTATTGAAAAATATTTTACAAATACAGTCAGCAGAGTGGAAGGTATTTCATTAAAAGATATTGAAGCGGATGTAGATGCAAGACATGATACAGCCTTTGATCCACTCGGACTTGAGAATGATCTGACATTAGAGAGTTCAGGAAGTCATAAATGCAGAAGTGGAAAAGAACAGCATCTTTACAATCCACAGACGATTCATACACTTCAGGTTGCAACAAGAACAGGAAGTTATGAGCTGTTTAAACAGTATACAGATATGATCGATAAGGAATTAGAGCCAGGAAACTTAAGAGGTTTAATGGAATTCAATTACCCAGAAAAAGGTATTCCAATCGAGAAAGTAGAAAGCGTTGATTCTATTGTCAAACGTTTCAAGACAGGAGCAATGTCTTACGGATCTATTTCCGGAGAAGCACATGAAACACTGGCGATTGCTATGAACAAATTAGGTGGTAAATCAAACAGTGGTGAAGGTGGAGAAAGACCTGAGAGATTAAAAGTTGGAAGAGACGGATTAAATCGTTGCTCAGCGATCAAACAGGTTGCATCTGGACGTTTTGGAGTAACAAGTGAATATTTAGTAAGTGCCAAAGAGATTCAGATCAAGATGGCACAGGGAGCAAAACCGGGAGAAGGTGGACATCTTCCAGGCAAGAAAGTTTACCCATGGATAGCAAAAACTCGTCATTCAACAGCCGGTGTAAGCTTAATCTCACCACCACCTCATCATGATATTTACTCTATTGAGGACTTGGCACAGTTAATTTATGACTGTAAGAATGCCAACAGAGATGCAAGAATCTCTGTAAAACTGGTATCCGAAGCAGGAGTCGGAACTGTTGCATCTGGTGTAGCAAAAGCTGGAGCACAGGTTATCTTGATCTCTGGTTACGATGGTGGTACAGGAGCTGCTCCTAGAAACTCTATCTACAATGCAGGACTTCCTTGGGAGCTTGGACTTGCAGAAGCACATCAGAATCTGTTAATGAATGATCTTCGTAACAAAGTTATCGTTGAGACAGACGGTAAGTTAATGAGTGGTAGAGACGTAGCAATCGCAGCAATGCTTGGAGCCGAAGAATTTGGTTTCGCAACAGCACCACTTGTAACACTTGGATGTGTCATGATGAGAGTATGTAACTTAGATACATGCCCAGTCGGAGTCGCAACACAGAATCCAGAATTACGTAAGAGATTCGCTGGAAAACCTGAATATGTTATCAACTTCATGAGATTTATTGCTCAGGAATTAAGAGAATATATGGCAAAATTAGGAGTTGCTACTGTTGATGAATTAGTTGGACGTACAGACTTATTAAAACCAAACGCAAAAGCAGCCGAAAAACATGTTGACTTGTCTAAGATTCTTGGATATAAATATGATCCAGCTCAGAAGATGGATTACAATCATAAGAATGTATATGATTTCAAACTGGAAAAGACAGCAGATATGAAAGTTCTGATGAAAGAATTAATGCCAGCACTTGAGAAGAAACAAAAGAAGATCATTCAGTTGGACGTTACAAATATTGACCGTACATTTGGAACGATCTTTGGATCAGAGATCACAAAACGTTGGGGTGAACAGACATTAGATGATGATACATATATTGTAAAATGTAATGGAGCCGGTGGACAAAGCTTCGGAGCTTTCATTCCAAAAGGTCTTACATTACAGTTAGTTGGAGATAGCAATGACTACTTCGGAAAAGGACTTTCTGGTGGTAAATTAATCCTTTGTCCTCCAACAGGTGTCAAATTCAAAGCAGAAGATAATATCATCGTAGGTAACGTTGCATTATACGGAGCAACAAGCGGTAAAGCATTTATCA